>JABUBO010000647.1_pt1 | contig 11380 bp, 9 predicted proteins | sample 7240361 | NCBI WGS metagenome assembly JABUBO01 (sample SAMN07256346, study PRJNA390944) | subsurface metagenome | isolation source: Methane hydrate marine sediment | place: Pacific Ocean: Eastern North Pacific, ODP site
ATTCCCGCGAAAGCGGGAATCCAGCTTTTTCGCTCTGGACCCCTGCTTTCGCAGGGGTGACATCGTCGATTTTTGTTTTCCGCAACATGAACTAACTAAAAACACTATGAATTCCGGAGAAAAAAAACAAGAGACTTTGAACGGCCAGGTCAACTATAACATGGCCTTTATATGGCTGGTCTGCCTTGTCGCCGCGATGGGGGGATTGTTATTTGGTTATGACTGGGTTGTAATTGGCGGAGCAAAGCCGTTTTACGAGCCTTACTTTGGTATCTCCGACGAAACTCCGTTTTTGCGGGGCTGGGCGCAAAGCAGCGCTCTGGTGGGCTGTCTTATAGGTTGTGTTTTGTCCGGAATAATCAGCGATAAATCCGGCCGCAAGCGCCTTCTTATTTTGTCAGGTCTTCTTTTTACCGTATCCGCTGTCGGGACCGCTTTTGCCGGGAATTTTCTTTTCTTTAATGTGTTTCGTATCATCGGGGGAATAGGAATCGGATTGGCCTCAAATCTCTCCCCAATGTATATCGCTGAAATCTCTCCGGCCCGTATGCGGGGAAGATTTGTTTCTATAAACCAACTCACTATTGTAATAGGTATTCTCGCCGCGCAGATTATCAACATGCTAATTGCTCGGGAAGTACCGGAAGGGGCGGGCACGGAATATATCCTGAGCTCATGGAACGGACAATATGGCTGGCGATGGATGTTCGGGGCCGAAACAGTCCCGGCATTTCTGTTCTTTCTGCTGATGTTCTTTGTGCCGGAAAGCCCACGCTGGCTGGTAAAGTACGGCAGGGACAAACCTGCTGCGAAAATTCTCAGCCGAGTGGGCGGCAGCCGGTACGCTGATTTTAGAATCAGGGACATTAAAAAAACTCTTGCCAGCGAGGAGATTGCCAAAGTCAACTTCCGTGACTTGGCTGAGCCGAAGCTGCGCAGAATTGTCATGCTGGGTATCTTCTTAGCCGTTCTTCAGCAGTGGTGCGGTATCAACGTGATTTTTAATTATGCTCAGGAGGTCTTCGCCGCAGCAGGTTATGGCGTCAGCGATATTCTTTTCAACATCGTAATAACAGGCGTGGTGAACCTGATATTTACGTTCGTGGCCATTTATACAGTAGATAAATTCGGTCGCCGTATCCTCATGCTGATTGGCGCATGTGGGCTGGCAGGCATCTATGCAATCTTAGGCGCGGGCTACTTTTTCAAAAGTACCGGAATTCACATGTTAATCCTGGTGGTTTCAGCTATCGGCTGTTATGCAATGTCACTGGCGCCGATTACCTGGGTGGTCATCTCGGAGATATTCCCGAATCGAATACGCGGTGCGGCTATGTCCGTGGCTGTGTTCAGTTTGTGGGTTGGCTGCATGGCCCTGACCTTGACGTTTCCTTATTTAAAAGGGGGGCTCGGTGCCCACGGGGCCTTCTGGCTGTACGGTGTCATCTGTGTCATCGGCTTCGTTGTTATCTTTTTCAAGCTTCCTGAAACAAAGGGTAAATCGCTGGAAGATATCGAGCGTGAGCTGGTTGACTGAAGAATACGGCTTAATAACTATCGAAGCTCGGCATATAACCAAATAGACCCGGCAAAATGGCTCACCCGGATGCCTTACAATAATCAGCATTTCAACCGCTCTCTTCGTGATTTTCCATTGAGCATCCATTCTTACATAATATGAGATTTGTTAGCAGCACAAACAACCTTCGAGAGCGGTAAATGACTTGTACAAATACCAACTATCAGCTACAATATCTAAAAACACGCAAGAAAAAATAAATTGTGATTGGGAAGCTAAAAAATGGCCAGGCAATCAAATACCAAAAAACCAAAGGCGATTTGCAGTTTCTGCGGCCGATCGTCGAGTCAGGCTGATACACTTATAGAGGGCCCCAACAAAGTCTATATTTGCCCGGAATGTGTCGAGCTGTGCCACAATATCATCAGGCAAAACCGTAAACGAACCGGCACAGGCACCATCAGCCTCGAAGAAATGCCCAGACCCAGGGAAATAAAGGAATACCTGGACCAGTATGTAATTGGCCAGGAGCACGCCAAAAAATATCTTTCGGTCGCCGTTCATAACCACTACAAACGTCTGATGCACACCGACAGCGACGACAGCGATGTCGAGATAGACAAATCAAATGTTCTTTTAATCGGCCCGACCGGCTCCGGCAAAACTCTCCTTGCCCGCATACTTGCCAATAAACTGGAAGTGCCCTTCGCAATATGTGATGCGACCACCGTTACCGAGGCCGGGTACGTCGGCGAAGATGTTGAAAACTTCCTGCTGCGATTGCTCCAGTCCGCCGACTACGATATAGAAGCAGCGCAACGAGGCATCGTTTATATCGACGAAATAGACAAGGTCGGCAAAACATCTCAGAATATCTCAATCACCCGTGACGTCTCCGGAGAAGGCGTTCAGCAGGCCTTGTTAAAGATGCTCGAAGGAACCACCGCCAATATCCCCCCCCAGGGCGGAAGAAAGCATCCGGAGCAATCCTACATACAACTCGATACTACGCAGATACTTTTTATATGCGGCGGAACCTTCGTAGGTCTGGAAAATATTATAAAGAAACGGCTCGGCAAAAAAATGATAGGATTCGATTCCGAGCTGGGCGGCAAAACCGATGAAAAAACCGAGTACAGCGATATTATACAACAGGTCGTACCGGAGGATATTATCGAGTATGGAATGATTCCTGAAATGGTGGGCCGGCTTCCCGTAATTACCACTCTCACAACTCTCGATGAAGATGCGCTTATAGACATACTCACCCAGCCGAGGAATGCGCTGTGCAAACAGTATCAAAAATTTTTCGAGATGGAGAATGCCGAGCTTGAGTTTACAGAAGACGCCCTGCACGCATTAGCACAGAAAGCCCTCAAGCGTGACACCGGCGCCCGGGCACTGCGCGCAATCACCGAGGAGCTGATGATTGACCTGATGTACCAACTGCCCGAAGAGACAAAGCCCGCAAAATATGTAATTACCGGCAAAATAGTCGAGGGCAAAGCCGAACTGTTCACAGCAAAACGAAAAGCAAAAAAAGAATCCGCATAAAAATGCCCAGGTGATTAAATTTGAGGCTAAATATGCTGTCCAACCCTAAAGTGATTGAATCACTTGTACAAAAAAATGTTGAAGCGGTACACCCGCTAAGGATAATTCTTTTTGGTTCATATATTCGAGACCAAGCAAATCCAGAAAGCGACATTGATGTGCTGGTAGTGATGCCAGAAGGTGTTCATTGCCGGCAGACTGCACAACTGTTGTATCGGCAAATTAGAGGGTTAGGGGTCCCTTTTGATATTTTAGTGACAACGCCAGGTGCTTTAGAAAAGCATAAAGATAATATTGGCTTGATTTATCGAACTGTACTAAAGGAAGGAAGAGAAATATATGCCGCATAAGGGTCATTTTTCAGGAAGCCCGGCTGACTGGCTACGTTATGCCTACAGCGATTTAGAGCTTGCTCACGTGGGGCGAGCATCAAACGTCTTGTTTGAAGGACTCTGTTTCCATGCTCAACAAGCTGCAGAAAAGGCACTGAAAGCAGTACTGATTGCTAAAGGCGTTCCTCCTCCAAAAACTCATAACATCAGGACACTCCTGGACCTTTTGCCGCAAGAGCTCGTTGCGCCACAGGAAATAGAAGATGCAGCGAGTCTTACCGACTATGCCGTTACCCGGGTGACTTTGAGTCTGTCGATGAAGAAGAATACAAAGAGGCCGTAAGATTAGCAGAGACCGTTGTTATCTGGTCGGAAAGAATTATCCAATAGCGAAGAAATGATGTCACTTAAAGGGGAAATCGCGAAAATTAGACATATGGATAAAGCTCGGGCAAATAGAAACCGAACGATAACACTCAGCCAAGCGGAAAAGCAGCATTACACCAAGGACTTAATTAGCATTTCCGAACCTGTGGACATAAATACTATTGAGAATAAAATCGTAAACCAGGACACTTTTGAAGCACTTGGTTTCCTGCCGGAGAGCTTTGTTGACCTGCTGATACTGGACCCGCCCTACAATCTTACCAAAACCTTCAACTCAACTACCTTTAGAAAAAAGAGCATAACCAAGTATGCCGAATGGCTTGAAAACATGCTGGTTAAGCTGCTGCCAACACTTAAAAACAGCGCCTCGGTCTATGTTTGCTCCGAGTGGTATTCATCGACAGCGGCCCATCTTGTTCTGGATAAGTTTCTCAAAGTTAGAAACCGAATCACCTGGGAGAGGGAAAAAGGCAGAGGCGCAAAAAGAAACTGGAAAAACGCTTCGGAAGACATCTGGTTCGCCACCGTCTCTGATGATTATGTATTCAACGTTGAAAGCGTAAAACTAAAACGCAAGGTCCTCGCACCATATACCGACACAAACGGCGAACCAAAAGACTGGCTCAATACATCCGATGGCCAATTTCGCCTGACACATCCGGCAAATTTGTGGAACGATATTACAGTACCCTTCTGGTCAATGCCGGAGAACACAGACCACCCGACACAAAAACCGGAAAAACTATTGGCGAAATTAATTCTGGCAAGTACAAATGAAAACGACTTTGTCTTCGACCCCTTTATGGGCGTCGGCAGCAGTCTCGTAGCTGCTAAAAAGTTAAATCGTAGATTCCTCGGAGTTGAAATTGAAACCGAATATTGCCTGTTAGCTGCCAAACGCCTGCACTTAGCCGAGCTTGACACAACAATTCAGGGCTACAGCGACGGCGTGTTCTGGGAAAGAAACACGCCCAACACACTAAAAACTTCACCAAACAGAGCCCAGATTTTATCAAACAGAGCCGCGACTGTAAAGGAGCGGTAATCGCCTCTCCATCGAATGGTGGCAATAAACCCATTTTAGTGTTTGGATCGGCGCCAATCGAAATCCGGAAGGTGCTATTTACCAACTTGAATGTTGTATAAGTCATTATGCTTAAGTGCTTTACATATTATTTGCTCTGTAAAGCTGCTATAGTCTCGTTTTTTGCCAAATTTATTCTTTATATTTAGCCCACCAATAAATTGGTGGGTCATTCAACAAAAGCGCAAAGAATTTACAGGAGTGGCCTTACTCGACCACTTCCACTGTCGATAATCCTTCCTCAAATAAATTATAGAGTAGTATCGCATCACCGTTGTGCAGACGAATACATCCTTGTGAATCTGCGGTGCCGATTTGTTCCGGGGCCTTTGTGCCGTGAATGGCAAAGCCGGTCCTGCCTTTAGCTGCCCCTTCAAGCCCTTCCAGTCCTATCCATCTCGAGCCCAAAGGATAATCCGGGTCTTCAGGGTAATATGTTTTGCCATCGAGCGGATTCGTCCAGACCGGTTTTACCAGCTTCCCACCGATTTTGACACGCCAAAGTCCCGTCGGCGTCTCGCTACCGGGCTTACCCAGACCAACACGAAAACTGCGAACGAAAGTCTCCTGAAGATATAAATCCATCGTAAAAGTCGAACGATATACCTTCGCATGGAATGGGCCGTTGATGACTTTTATTACTTCGCCCGCTCGCAGGTTTTGGGGTTGTCTGATGTTGTTAATCTCCATAAGAGCTTCGTAGGGCACCTTAAATTGCTTGCCTATCACTCTAAGCTGGTCGCCCGGCTTGACCTGTAAACTCCTGCAAAGCTTGTCATCCGGGAAAATCTCCCTGCTGAACAGCCATTTATCAGCAAGCTCGGACAGTTGGTCCTTCACAAATGTCCGCTGCTGGACGCTCATAGGTATTCGTAACGCTTCTTTTAGCTTGCTGCGGGCGTCTATAATCCTGCTGGGCTTTTCGCTCAGCAGCGCCGTAGCTTCGACAATCAGCTCTGCCGCCTCCGGATTAGGTTCAACATCCGGCACCAGTATAATCTCAGGCAAATTCGGTTTCGACGCAACCACCGGCAAAATCGGCTCCGGTGCAGACTCGGGCGGGGGCTCCGGCAATGGTTCCGGCGTAAGCTCCGGCCCCCTAACTATCTCCGGCTCTGTTTCGCTCAATGCCGGCACACCGGCCTCGGCATTGTTTGTCATACCGGTAGTATCGTACTGATTTTTGTTTTTGCCGAAAGGACCATATTTATAAGCAAGCCCCACGGCAACAATAAGTAAAATCGGAATTATATATATCCAGTTTACGTTTCTTCGTCTGCCTCGCGGGCGGTGAGAACGACGGGCCATCTCAATCTCCTTTCCCGTTATCGGGTTCCCGCCTTGCGGGTTCCCTACAATATATTATTTCCTCATCCGTTACTAAAAATTCCACCGGCTCATCATGCTCTGTCACCGGTATCGTCTCAATAATTTGCTCTGCAAAACCAAAGCCGCATCTGGCAGCATTAAGTTCGGCGTTAGCGAAAAACCTGTCGTAATAGGAACCGCCACGCCCAAGCCGATTACCCTTCCTGTCGAACCCTAACGCCGGCGTAACCACCAAATCAATCTCTTCAAGCGGCATCGGCAAGCCCGCTATCGGATTTCGCAAACCGGATGAGCTCGTTGAAAAACCTGTTTCCAGTGAATGTATCTGCACCGGCATCATATGCCTTTGCTGCCAGGAAATCTTCGGCACCGCTACCACCTTGCCGAGCTGCCAGGCGTGCAGTATTGCCTCGGATGTATCAGCCTCGTGTGGAAGAGACAAAAATATCATAACCGTCGATGCACTTTGAAATTCTGATATCGAGAGCAAATTCCGGCATGCTTTCCGGCTTTTTTCACTCCTCTGCTCCGATGGTATTGCAAGCAGGCTGTTCTGTAACTGCCGGCGTAACTGTGCCTTGTCCATTTACATATCCTTCTCTACGCCACTGTCTTTGACAGTTTTGCTCTTTTGTATCAAGCTTTGTAACTTTTGTAAATAGTGCTTGATATTTTTTTCACAACCGCTCTCTTTCGGCATGTAATATTTTTTCTTCATCGACGCCGGAAGATACTCCTGCGGCACGAAACCATCCTTAAAATTATGCGGATACTTGTAATCAATTCCGAAACCCAGCTTTTTTGCAGCCGAATAGTGGCTGTCTTTTAAATGTTTCGGCACTTTTTTAGTCGGCTGCTCTTTTACATCCGACATCGCCGACCAAATAGCACAAGCCGCAGCATTCGATTTCGGTGCACAGGCAACATACAACGCTGCCTGCGCCAACGCCAGCTGGGCTTCCGGCAAACCAATAAACTCAGATATCTGGACCGCCGCAGCAGCTAAAACCGTCGCCATCGGGTCGGCGTTTCCCACGTCTTCAGCCGCACAAATCGCAATCCGCCGGGCAATAAAACGCGTGTCCTCCCCGCCCGCTAACATCCGGGCAAGCCAGTAAACCGTGGCATCAGGGTCCGAACCCCGCATGCTTTTCTGCAAGGCGCTTGCCAGGTCATAGTGCGTATCGCCCGTGCCGTCGTAGTCAATCGTCTTCTGTTGTATCGACTCCTTTGCAACCTCCAGATTAAATTTTATTTTCCCACCGGGCTTTCGGGCCCCCTGGGATAACACACCAACCTCAAGGCCTGTCAAGGCCTTTCTGGCATCACCGTCGCACATCACCGCTAAAAATTTCAGCGCCTTCCGGTCTGCCTCGATATCAAACTTACCAAGCCCTCGTTCGGCATCTTCAATTGCCATCTTCAGCAATTTCAAAACATCTTCTTCGCTGAGCGGCTCAAAATGAAATACCGTACTGCGGGAAATCAACGGCGAATTGATCGAAAAAAACGGATTTTCAGTAGTGGCACCTATGAGAATCAATACCCCAGCCTCGACATCATCCAGCAGAACATCCTGTTGTGCACGGTTGAAACGGTGAATTTCATCGATAAAAAGCACCGTCCTCGTCCTGTCCACTGCAAGTCTGTCACGAGCACGCCCGATAATCTGCCGAATATCCCTGACGCTGGCCGCGGGGGCGCTAAGATAGTGAAATTCAGCCTTCGTGTAGTTCGCAATCACCGCTGCCAAAGACGTCTTGCCGATTCCGGGCGGACCGTAAAATATCAGACTACTTAGCCTGTCGGCCTCGAGCATCCTTGCCAGCAGCTTATCGGACCCAAGAAAATGCCTTTGTCCGATAAATTCATCAAGATTTCTCGGCCTCATCCGAGCCGCCAGAGGCGCCGCTGAGCCTATATTCGCCTCTTCAGACTCACTGAACAGAGTTTTGCCAGGCTCCCGCCTTACGGGGTCACCGCTTTTGTTTTCGTCCATAGACCATATTATATGAAAGATGTGCAAAACTGTCGAAAATTTATTTCCGGCTACCCTGATAGATGCCCCACATTATCGGTGCCCCACCACAAATTCTTTGCTATGTTCGGGAAGGCGTATATACTGGCTATTTAATGCCCTTGGTGGCAATTCATAGGTGCAAGGTCAATTGGAGACAGAATATAAATGGGTACTCACACAGCTAAAGCAAGTGTGCTTTACAGAACAAATGCAAAGATTCGAAGTATTGCCGGCTATGGAGCTTTGCTGGCACATAACCTTAACGGATTCTTACCCTTAGATTCTGATTCTTCGTCGAACAGACTCGAAAAAGAGTTGAACCCGCTTTTGATTGGGTATCCCAGAAATCACAACTATAGGATATCTAAAAAGAAACTCTTTCCAAGCTTCAAACTCTACGAAAGATTAAGGCTTGTTCTCTCTCTTTACCCCGAGAAATTAGAAAGCTTCTTGGATATCGGCTCTTGTAGAGGGTTTTACGCAATGGAGGCAGCTCAACGCCCCAATTGTCGAATTTCAGCAGGCGTTGATATTCATGAGCCATTTATTTCTATCTCCAACAAAGTCAGGGAATACCTCGATATTAAAAATGTCGATTTTCATTTTGCCACACTTGACGAGCTATCAAGCAAACCTGAAGCTTACGGTGGCCCATTTCAAACAGTTTTGCTAATAGGTACGTACCACTATCTGTTTTGGGGTAGTAAAATGAGTCCAATTGCATATCATAATCACCGGGAAATCCTCGCCAGACTTTCTCAAATTTGCACAGACAGGCTTATCTTCTCCGCGAGGCTGGAAGTAAACAGGCTACCCGATGGCATCAAGCAGAAAGCCAAAATGCTTGGAAATGAAGCCAAATACAACACTGCAGATTTTCTTAGAAGCGCTGAAGAATTCTTTGAAATCCATAAAGCTGGTTATCTGGGTAAATACCCTTTGTTGGTTATGTTAAAGAAAAACTCTTAGGTGACCGCCCAAAAGATCTTTTGTTCATAGTCATAGCCTCTTTTGTTTAAAAATATTATGGTCTTTTTGGCAGTTTTTTAACAACGCTATTTTATAGATGCCTACTTGGAAACTCCGTGGTATGACAGGGTGACAACTAATACTCATAATGGAAGCACCATCATTCGCTTACGCCGAACTCGTGCGCTATGATTGGAAAGATAAGCCGGAGCAAATCCTGCTAAACTACATCAATAGCAATATGGCCAAGTGAGCTGCACTGCTTAAAGAAATGGGTGTCATTGATGAAGTACCCGATTCGCTGTCGGTCATCCGTAGTAGATATTTTCAAGCAACAAACTCCTTATGGGGTTTCAAAGCTGCTGCCGTCCTCGTTCAAATCTGTCCGCCCAGACTGGAAACTCTCAATACCGCCTGGCTACTCTTTCAAGTCTTGGCATCGGCGGCCTTTGGTCGGATTATCTGATAATCATCGCTTGTCTGTCTTACTTCGTTTCACCGGCGCTATGTTCAGCCAAGGGCAATAATCCCGTATCGAGCACGAAAATGGCATAACTATTGTCCCAGTGATTATCAGGCTTTTTCGAACGCCAAAGTTGTCGTTTGTATGTCAGCCGGCCAATAACAGGAACCTGTATGCAAAAGGCCCAATCCCGGAATTTGAAACACTTATATGATAAATGCTTGCATGGGAAAACCAAAAAAATTCGTCAAACACGCCTAATGCCTGTATTTTGGCCCGCTTTTCCCAAAATAATGCAAAAAAAATCCTAAAAATGGCTTTTTTTTATTTGATTTATAGCTGTGAGCCGATAAACTTTTAGGCAATAGGTGGGTGATTTAATTTTATAACGTATAATATAGTGACGTTTTGCGTAGCAGGAAAAGTTTAACTAAGGATTTTTAAAGGAGATGAACATGAAAAAACTAATTTTGTTAACTGCTGTAATTTTGTTAAGCGCTACGACTTTTGTTCAGGCACAGGATGAGCTTACTGGAACTGTCGATGTAACCTATCTGAGCCAGTATATCTGGCGTGGTTTCGAGATGTACGATAACCAGAGCGCAATTCAGCCCAGTATCGACCTGGACCTTTATGGAACCGGGCTTGGCCTGAAAGTTTTCTGGTCAAGGGCCAATTCAAGCGGATACGAACTTTGGGAGGAGCTGGACTTAACCTTATATTACGGCAACAGTCTCTATGAATACGAAACTTACGCCACGGACTACACGGTTGGCTGGATGTATTATCATTTCCCGGACGGTCCCGATGAAGGCGAGACCGTGAGTGACGACCTGCAGGAATTCTTTGTAACTCTTTCCTGGCCGGAAATCTGCCCCGAGGGTGTTGTCCCCAGCTACACCGTTATTAAGATGTGGACGTCCGAAAGTAATTCACCCTCTGCCGTTGTTTCCGGCTGGCTGCACGTCCTGGGACTCGGCTACGACTTGCCCGTAGAAGGCCTGCTCCCGGACACCCCGGAGCAAATCCTCCATCTCTCTGCAGCAACGGTCTACAACGATGAAGTCTTCAATTCGGAAAGTGACTGGTCACACGCTGTCTTTGGCGTCTCTACAGGCTTTGACCTTGGCAATGACTGTACTCTTACCCCGGGAGTTTACTATCAATCATCCTGGGAAGACGAAGTCAATGAATCAGATGAATTCTGGTGCAGCGTGGGTGTATCGTATGCATTCTAAAACGACTAAGTAATAACAGCAAAAAAGGCCGGTCTTAAAAAGCCGGCCTTTTTTTATTAGCCCGTGACTTCAACCCCGTTGGAAATTCCCCCCCCTGCCCCGTCTTGCGACGGGAGTCACTGGGGATTGCCCTTTTTCTGCCCTATTGATAACTGTAGAATTTCTAACGGGGTCAAACCACTAAACGGAACGATACTAAACCACTCTACTGGTTATAAACTTCGCTGTTTCGACCAGAGCGTCTTTAGCAGCGCTTTCTTTCAAACCACACAACGCCCCGACTGCTCTGGCAACATACTCCTGGGCCCGGCTGTGGGTATATTCCAAACTACCATAACGGCCTAACATCTCTGTCAGGGCATCCTTATCGTATTGTTTTCTCTCGAGATACAAGCTTATAACCGCCTCTTTTTCTCTCTCCCCAGCAGCTCCTGTCATCTTGGTGCGCTTTCGGCACGGGCGACGGAAACCCAGGCCAGGTCGTT
>JABUBO010000648.1_pt1 | contig 11370 bp, 10 predicted proteins | sample 7240361 | NCBI WGS metagenome assembly JABUBO01 (sample SAMN07256346, study PRJNA390944) | subsurface metagenome | isolation source: Methane hydrate marine sediment | place: Pacific Ocean: Eastern North Pacific, ODP site
CACGTAGCAAAATTATTTCGCTTATCGTGATGTGGATCATGATTAGTCTATCTATTTATATATTCATAAAAATTATACCGGTCAAGATAATCATTGCACTACTTGGAGTAATTGGCACCTTAGTTATCTTATCAATACCTACTTCAAGGAAATAATTAAAATACTTTTGACTTGACGCTAGTGTTTACACTTTAGACAAAAAAAGCCCCGTGGTATAAACCTCGAAACTTTCTTACTAACATGATTTCCCTTAGTATAGTCCCTTTTTGGGGATAGCCTTTCTAAATCAGTTTTAAACCGGATTTTTGACTGGTAAATCTATTCTTCTTCTTCTTCCTCTTCACCTACATCTTCAACTTCTCCTGCTTCCTCAACAGCCTCAGTTGTATCAACTTCTTCAACTGCTTCTACTTCTTCAACTACTTCAACTTCTTCAGCAGCTTGTTCTTCTTTTGGTGTACTTTTGCAGCCATATAAACCAATAAAACATACGGTGGCAAGTGCCAGAAATAAATACTTAATTTTTTTCATTTGTGATTTTTTTTTGGATTAGAATACAATTTTTTCAAATATATTACTTTACATGTTAATATCCAACTATTTATTAGTGTAATTTGTTTTTTTATAATTTTAGAACAATCTTTAGTAAAAAATCAGTGCTTTTTTTTACCCCTGTATGCAGCACCAATAATTTTCGAACGTCTTTAAGGTGAAAATGATGGATAAGGAAACAGTTTACCAGAATATACATCAGGATATTATTGACGGTTGTGTTAGCGGAGATCAGAAGTCACAGTTCAAATTATACAAGCTCTATTATAAGGCAATGTATAATGCAAGTCTCAGGATAGTCAATGATTCCACGGAAGCTGAAGATATAATGCAGGATGCTTTTTTAGCGGCATTTGAAAAGATTGATACATATGGAGGCAAAGTAAGTTTTGGTGCCTGGTTAAAAAAGATAGTGGTAAACAAATCACTTGATAATGTTAAGAAAAAAAGAGTTGAACTTATACCAATTAAAGAACAGGAATACAGAATTGAAGATGAGAGCAGTAATAAAGAATCAGGAATCCCGGAAGTTTCCGTTGAAAATATTAAGAATTGCATAAACAAGCTTGCAGACGGATATAGAATAGTTCTTTCACTTTACCTTATAGAAGGATATGACCATGAGGAAATCGGGCAGATCCTGGGAATTTCCGGGTCCACATCCAGATCACAATTTACCAGGGCACGAAAGAAACTGATAGAGGAACTTAAGAAAAAATGAGCTTATGAAAAATATAGATAAAATAATCAGGAATAACAGGGAGTTGTTCGATACGGCTGACCCGGATGAAGGGCACTTCAACCGGTTTGCTGCCAAATTGAAGCGGCAAAAAAGGAAAAACCGTTCATTAACATCTTATACATTCTTGCTTAAAGCCGCTTCGATAGCAATACTTGTTACGTTATCGTTCCTCTGGACATACCACAATCTGATCAAACCTTCACCTGAAAATTCAGGGATCAGTCTGAGTGAAGTGTCGGATGAATACATGGAAGTAGAAGTATATTACAAACAACAGATTAATCTGAGGTACGGACAAATACGCAACATGGATATTTTTTCAGATAGTATCCAAAGATCGATGCTGCTAAAAGAACTGTCTGATATGGATTCAATCTATACAAACCTACAGGATGAACTTAAAGCAAATCCGAAAGACAAAAGAATTATCAACGCCATGATAGAACATTACCAATTAAAAGTTGATGTAATGAATCAAATTTTGCATCAACTGGAACAAATCAAAAATGAAAATCTAATAAAAAATAAAAATCATGAAAGCAATCAAATTTAAAACACTTTTATTGCTTGTTGTATTTGGTATAGCGATAGCCACAAATATACATGCACAAAAAGATAAGGTTGAGAAGAAGTACCACAAGGAATACAGCGTAACAGCAAATTCTCAACTTTACTTAGAAAACAAATATGGAGATATTGATGTCAGGAACTGGGATAAAAACCAGGTAACTATTGATGTAGTTATAACTGTCAAACATCGTGATCGTGAAAGGGCAGAGAAACTCCTGTCATATCTTGATGTTGAATTCAGTCAGGAAGGCAAAGAGATCAGGGCAGTTACTCATTTTGATAGTAAGTTCAGCAAATCCAACTGGTCGCTCTTTGATAATGAATCCAAAGAGTTTAGCATAGATTATACAGTAAATATGCCTACTGATATGGATCTTGAGTTAAGAAACAAATACGGGGATACCTTTATAAATGAATTATCCGGGCATGTAAATATTTATATAAAATATGGATACCTGAAAGTCAATAAGCTCCTGCGGGATAAAACAAAACCATGCAATGAAATTAATATTGGTTACAGTAAAGCTGAAGTTACTGAAGTCAACTGGCTTAAACTTAACATGAGCTATTCAAGAATCGAATTTGAGACTTCTAAAGCTTTAATGGTTATGAGTAAATACTCAAGACTATATGTTAATGATAGCAGATCGATTGTAGCTGAAAGCAAATATGATACATACAATATAGGAAAGGTTGATAATTTTGTTTTCACCGGAGCATATGGGACACTCAAATTTGATCAGGTGAACAAAACACTGAAACTGGACATGAAATATACCGGTTGCAGCGTTGACTATATTCCTTCCGGTTTTGAAAAAATTCAAATTGAGAATAGATATGGTGGCATAAAGCTTGGGATAGATAGCAATGCGTCATATAAAATTGACGGATTTGCTGAATATGCTAAGATTCGTATCCCATCAGGATCAAAACTCAGCAGGATTGAAGAGAATACAAAATTAACCATTAATGGTTTAGTTGGTACCGACCCAAATACATCATCAGTTGTAAAGATCAATACTAAGTATGGATCAGTTCACCTGGATGACTAATAGTTGAGTAGTTGAGTGGTTGAGTGGGTTGAGGGGTTATTTATTTAGGAAATCCTGGTAAGTCTGTTGCAGGTAAATGCTGCCCTGAAAAGGAGTTTTACTTTTCCCCTCCCCTTCTTCAATAATCAGCAGGTGGTTGATATTATCAAATACCTGGGTTAGGGTATCGGTAACAAATCCCCAGCCGTCATTAAAAGTATAAAATGCAAAAGACCGGGATTCACCTGCAAAAAGATCTTTCGAAAAAGGATAATTTTTATTCATATTAAGTTGACCAAAAAGCGTTTGGGGAATATCTGTCTGTGAACCATACTTTGTCACTTTTCTGCCACCATCTGCAACAGCTCCTCCAATCCAGATCATGGGAATCCTGAATTTTTCCAGCGCATAAACAGGACTGTTTCCAGGATTACGCGCACCGTGGTCTGCAACCAAAATAACCAGGGTTTTATCCCACCAGGATTGTGTCTTTGCTGCTTTTATAAAATTCCCAAGACTTTTATCAGTGTAATACACAGAATTCAGAAACCGGTTTTCTTCGTCTCTGCCATGTATAAACGTCTCCATGGGTACATCAAATGGTTCATGACTGCTAAGAGTAAGGACAACCGAGAAAAACGGTTCAGTGCAATTATTAAGCCCATCCAATACCTTGCTAAAGAGAATATGATCGTGCACCCCCCATTTTGATGTTCTGAATTCAGGATCAAAATCATCAATTGTTACCATTGAACTGAAGTTTGAATTAACAAGATAAGATCGAAAGTTGGCAAAGTCAATTGTACCACCATAAAAAAAAGAAGTAAAATATCCTGTTTCTTCTAAATCATAAGCTAAATTGGGAAGCTTTGAATTTTTTCCGGTAAATTTAATTATAGACTTGGTTGGCTGAGAAGGATAACCGCTAAGGATACCAACAATTCCCTTATCAGTACGATCACCGGTAGCAAAAAAATTAGTAAACAAAATCCCTTCTTCTGTAAATTTGTCAATATTCGGAGTAGCACCTCTTTTATCACCCATAGCACCTATCACTTTAGTTGTAAAACTTTCAAGGGTGATTATCAGTATGTTGGGACGATCCACACAAATAACCTTCTCCACATAACCATCAGATTTATCAAGCTTTTTAATAAAATCCTCCGCCTGCTTATCAGAGACAACTTTATAGTTATTCTCACTTTCGTTGAGGTTTGCAAATGAATAGCCAAGATTCCAGTGAACGTTTATTGCGGCATGATTCAGAAAAGGATTCTTATGAAAAAATACCATACCAACATTAGCCGGAGCAATTCCCAAACCACCACGTACAGGAATAATAAGAAAGGCAAAAAGGAAAATAAAAATCCCAGCGGCGACAAAATTTCCAGACTTCAGATTTTTAATTAAATGGGCAATCCACTTTCTGTAAGCAATCCAGAACACGTTAAACATAATAACCCCAACCCCCAACTGTTTCAAAATAGCCCATATCTTCACCGAGGCAAACATCTCCTTTGTTGTGTCTATATAATTAAAAGCAGTATGATCAAGCCGGTAACCCCAGTATTTGTATAATTCAACATCTACAATAACAACAGAGACTGCAAAAAAAAGAAAAAGAAAAGTATATATGTTCATAAATACTGAATACCATTTCCCTCCAAGAAAAGATCCGGCAGCCATCACCAGGAAAGGCAAGGCGAGAAGATAGGCAGTAGCCGACAGGTCGAGTTTGAAGCCATGAATAAAAGATGCCAGTAAATTGAACAAACTACAACTCAGTGTACTATCAAACTGATAGACAAGAAAAAGTATCCTTACAACTTCAAAAAAAGCCAACCAGAAAATAAAATATAAAAGGAAATATTTAAGCCGGAGTAACAAATCGTTTTTCATAATTTCACGTTCAGACACCATTTAGAGCCGGTCTATTAAAATGCACATGACCTGACAACAAACCATGGATTAACCAAATCAGGTTTGTTATAAACCAACGATTCACCAGAATCGAACTGCAAAACCGAACAACCTGCATATAAAGCAATAGCATGACCGGCAGCAGTATCCCATTCCATGGTTGGCCCTAGCCGCGGATAAATATCTGCTTTACCTTCAGCAACCATGCAAATTTTAAGTGAACTGCCCTTTATCACAACCTCAGCTTCTCCGTATTCCTGTTGCAGTTTCTTAAAATAATCTCTTGTCTCAGGAGACAAATGTGAACGGCTGCCTACAATACGAAAATTTTTAATTATTCTGTTTGCCTCAATTTTTTCAGCCCTTGCCAGCAACTTGTCTAAAGAAGAAAATTTTCCCTTGTCAGGAACATTCTCTATTTTGTATGAGCCTGTTTGCTTTTCAGCAAAATAGAGTTGTTTATGCACAGGAACAAAAACAACTCCCATAACCGGGATATGCTTCTCAATAAGTGCAATATTTACCGTGAACTCTCCATTTCTTTTAATAAATTCCTTAGTCCCATCCAACGGATCAACCAACCAGTATTTCTCCCATCCTGACCTTTCTTCAAAAGGAGTCTTTTTACCTTCTTCACTGAAATATGGGATACCTGTAACAGAAAGCATCTCTCTAATAAGATTATCCGCTTTACGGTCGGCTAATGTTAAGGGAGACTCGTCTTCTTTAAATTGCACCTCATAATCCTCTGAGTTATAGACCTCCAGTATTTTCTCTCCCGCTCTGAGAGAAGCATGAACAGCATCCAAAAGAAGTTTGTCATTGTCTCTCATAATTTCATATTAACAATTAAAAATAAAGTAAGCTCAAAATTGTTACAGTCACAAACATGTAGATCATAGTAAGCGGGAAACCTACTTTAAAAAAGTCTTTAAATTTATAACCTCCCGGACCATATACCATCAGGTTAGTCTGATACCCAACAGGTGTCATAAAATTAGCTGCTGCAGCATAAGCTACAACAAGAATAAACGGCATATATGGCAACTCAAGGTTTACTGCCATTGTCAGCGAAATTGGAAAAATAATTGCCACAGCTGCTTTATTTGTAATATATGCTCCCATAAATGCTGTTATCAGGTATATACCAAACAGGATACCTATTTTGCCAAAAGGGATAAAAATATTAATGAAAAAGTTAGCAATCAGGTCTGCCGCTCCGGATTTAATCATAGCAGTACCTAATGCAAGTGACATAACAATAATGAGAGCCAGGTCATAATCAATACCTTTTGGAAGATCTTTCGGATTAGTAACCTTCATAACAAGTGAAGCCAGAAGCAAGGGTGGAATAATATGTAATGCTGACAGGATAATAGATAAAATCAAACCACCAACCAGTGTGGGAACTTTATAGGCTTCAAAACGCTGAAAGGTTTTTACTTTTGAAATATAATAAAAGTCTCCTGTATCTCTTGATCTGCTTATAAAATCATCGCCTGAATACAACAACAAAACATCACCTGCCTTTAAAACAACATCCCGGAGTTTACTTTCAATTTCTTCTTCATTCCTGTGAACACCGATAACTGCTGCATCAAATTTCGAACGGAAGTTTATTCTTTTCAGACTTTTATTAATAAGAGATGAGTTATGTGAAATAACAATTTCCACAATCTCGGTCTTTTTCTTCCTTTTTAACATACCCACTGATGGAATAGAAAGGCCTAAATTTCTACCAATAAGATCAGTAACCTTATCTGTATTACCGGCAAAAACAAGAATATCACTTTCGGCCAGGACAAGGCTATTTGAAACTACAAAAATCTTTTTTTCATTTCTTTGTATTTCAACAAGGTACAATCCTTTTAAATCTCTAAGTCCTGATTCTCCGACATTTTTTCCAACTAGCTTTGATTTTTTACGTATTTGGGTTTCAATAATATAGTTCCGGTTTGTTCCCTGCATATCATCTAATGGGTGCTTTCTTTCAGGCAGTAACCTGTAACCCCAAAACATAAAATATAAGTATCCGATAATAATCATGGGAAATCCAACCCATATAAAATCAAATATATTTAAAGGTGCAAGATCTTGTACAATAGTCTGATCAACAACTAAACCACTAACAATTAAATTAGTAGAGGTGCCGATTAGAGTGGCGCATCCACCTAAAATAGCTGCATATGAAAGGGGAATAAGAAATTTTGATGGTGAGACTTCATTCCGCTTACACCAGTTATTTACATAAGGCATCATTACTGCAACTAGAGGAGTATTATTGAGGAAAGCAGAAAAGCCGGCTATTGACAGCATCATACGGCTTAGAAATCCTTTATAGCTTTTTGCACCTGAAAATATTTTTTCAAACATATTATCAATTACTGCTGTGCGTCGGATAATATCACCAAAAAGAAGTAACATGATTATCACTGCAATTTGCTCATTGGCAAAACCACTCAGTATCTCACGTGGAGTAAGAACACCGAAAAAACCAAGCACTACCACAGCTACCAGGAAAGTAAAAGTTGCTCCAAGTATTTCCATGTAAAGGGAAATAATAATGAAGAAAATAATAACCAGAACAAGAATAAGGTGAAAACTTATCATAAAATCCTGTTAATAAAGGGAAGAAAAGTCATAAAATCAGCATGATGCACGATATATGCCTCTGTCGATCTTTTCACGAGGTCACCTTCGGCAGCATGGGTTGCAATTATATGACAAACTTCGGGTGGCACACCACATTCCTCGGCAAGTGAAACCCCGGAAAAAGGGTGGCGCAAATATTTACCATACTTACTCTGAATAGTTTTCCCATTCTTATCAAGCTCGTACTCAAGAAGTTTGCCTACATCTGCAAGAATAGCACCTGAGATGAGAACATCCATATCGATAGGCAGTTCCTCACCAAAAAAACTTTGAATATTCTCACCACTTTCCTGTGCTATATTTACAACACATCTTTTGTGTGCCATAAAACTAACCTTTAAATCAGCTCCCGCTTTCAGAGTGAAAGGTATCTTCTCCAGATCCTCCGGACTCAAAACACTTCTTTCTAATGCGATTTCCCATGTTTTTGCTGTCTTCTCTCTTAACTCATTATCGTTGATCCAATTCAACTCAGGCCAGATTTTTAAAACTTCCTTTTTCATTATTTCAATATATATATATTAAACGTTAAATGTATATGTTAAAAGTTATTTCAAAACTGTTACGGGTTACGTGTTACGGGTTAACTCAGCGATAATAGCATCCGCCATTTGTTCAGTTGATGAGGCACCTTTTTCTATAACATCAGGCCGGCCTGACATTTTCAACATATCATAGGTCCTGGTTTTTTGTTCAAGGATCACTTTAGCAATAGCTTTCCTGACTTTAGCCGCAATTTTATATTCCCCGATATAGTCAAGCATCATGCATGATGATTCTATCATAGCTATAGGATTAACTATTGAAACATTGTATCCGGCATATTTGGGTGCTGAACCATGTGTTGGCTCAAATACTGCGATCCCGTCTTCAGAAAACTGTGCACTGCATGCAAAACCCAGTCCACCTATCAACCCTGCGAAACCGTCTGACACAATATCACCGAACATATTACCTGCAACTATAACACCATAGTTTTCCGGATTTTTTGTAAGCCACATCATCTGGGCGTCAATATTTGTATTCCAAAGTTCAATATCAGGGAAATCACTTTTTTGAATTTCCTTTGCCAGCTTAAACATCATCCCTGAAGTCTCTCTAATAACATTTGGCTTCTCGCAAACAGTAACCGATTTATATTTATACTCACGGGCATGGACAAAAGCAGCACGAAGGATCCTTTCTGTAGCTTTCTTTGAGAATATTCTGGTTGAAACCGATAGCTCATTTTTAGGAATATCACCAAAATTCTTAACAAATTTCGGATGTGTCATTAATGCCTCATACACCTTATCAGGCGGATCAGTCCATTCAACTCCACCATACAGACCTTCAGTATTTTGACGAAAGATAACAACATCAACTTCAGGTTCCTCAATAGTATTGTTTTTACCCCTGCGGATAAAATTTAACGGGTTTCCTTTATACGATTTGCATGGCCTGACACAAATATCCAGGTTAAAATGTTGTCGCAAACCAACAATCGGACTGGAATAAATATATCCTTCTCCTTGCAATGCCGGATCAAGTTCCTCTGCAGCCTCATCCTTGGGTTTTGAAGTAATTGCTCCAAAAAGAGCTATTTTGTGTTGTTTTAATAACTCGATTGTCCTTTCGGGTAATGGATTTCCCTCCTTTTTCCAAAATTCCCACCCAATATCCCCTTCAACATAGTTGGCTTTGAAACCTGCTGCTTCAATAACCCTGATGGCGTGTTTCAATACATGACTACCAATTCCATCACCCGGTAAGGTTACTATCGTTCTCTTTGACATATCTGTTTTTTTTTGTATAAAGTTAAAAATGACTAAAATTCAAAATTACTAAAATGTTACGAGTTACGGGTTGCGAGTTACGAGTTCACGTCTGTGCTCTTCTTTCCTCATTTTTGCCTTTTGCCTTTTGCCTTTTTTTTACTGACTGTTGACTGCCGACTATCTTTTCATTCATTATTCTGTGCCCGAAGATAATAGATTTACAATTATTGTTAATATGTTAAATAAATGTTTTTCTAATAAGTTCCTTTTATTAAAATCCTTTACATTTGCTTTTCATTTATATACGTACATAATGAAAGAAATAAAATCACTTGAACCTAAAATACTCTGGCAATATTTTGAAGATATCATCAAGGTACCTCGTCCTTCCGGTAAAGAAGAGAAAATCAGGCAATATCTGGTGGGTTTTGGAGAAAAATCCGGTCTTGAAACAGTTACTGACAAAACGGGAAATGTCCTTATCAGAAAAAATGCCACATCCGGGATGGAAGCTGTAAAACCGGTTGTTTTACAGGGACATATGGATATAGTTGCTGAAAAGAACATTGAATCAAACCATAATTTTGAAAACGACCCGATAAGTGCATATATTGATGGTGAATGGATCACTGCTAATGGCACTACTCTGGGTGCAGATGATGGTATTGGTATAGCAGCAATGTTAGCTGTTTTATCAGGTAAAGATATTAAACATGGCCCAATTGAATGTTTATTCACTGTTGAGGAAGAGACCGGATTAACCGGTGCAAAAAGATTAGAACCGGGATTACTCAATGGTAAAACTCTTATTAATCTTGATTCTGAAGATGAAGGTGAACTATTTATCGGATGTGCCGGCGGTATTGACACTTTAGCAACGTTATCGTACAAAACCAAACGGGTTCATAATAATTCAATAGTATATAAAATTTCTGTTAATGGTTTGAAGGGCGGACATTCAGGAGATGAAATTGACAAAGGACTGGGGAACTCTAATAAAATACTGAACCGGATACTCTGGAATGCAGCAAACCTGTATAAAATAAGAATCAATAATTTTGATGGGGGAAACCTTAGAAATGCTATTCCAAGAGAAGCATCAGCCGTTTTTACGATCAAGCAAAAACACCAGTCATATTTTGAAGATTACATAAAAAAAATCAGTACGGAAATCCGGAAGGAGTTAGCAGCAACTGATCCGGGATTAGTAATTAATTATGAATGTGTTGAACTACCCAATAAAGTAATAAGGAAAGGTGCTCAAGAACGGCTGCTAAATGCAATATATGCCTGTCCTCACGGGGTTGTTGCAATGAGTCAGGAAATGAAAGGCATGGTTGAAACCTCAACAAATCTTGCCTCTGTAAAATTTATTGAAGGAAACCGGATACTTATCACCACCAGTCAGAGGAGCTCCGTTGATTCGGCTAAACAAGATATTGCCGATCAGGTTGCAAGCACATTCCATCTGGCAAAAGCTAAGGTGGAATCTACCGGAAGCTATCCCGGGTGGGCTCCAAACCCTGATTCTGAAATAGCAAAGATAGTTGCCGGCTCATATGAGAAATTGTTCAAAAAGAAACCTGTAATACGTTCAATTCATGCCGGACTGGAATGCGGGTTGTTCCTTGAAAAGTACCCTGATCTGGATATGATCTCTGTGGGTCCGCAGATGAAAGGTGTCCATTCCCCTGATGAGAAACTCCATATAGGTTCAACACAACGATTCTGGAAACTACTGGTTGATGTGCTTGAGAATATGCCTGAAGAGTAGCACTACTTGTTTCCTGTTTTCTAAAATTTAATAGTAAAACTTTGCTCTATTCATACATTTTCTGTTTAATTTGCGCAAGAATTTTTTAATTATCCGGTTTGAACGATTTGAAACATATTATAAAGAATTTCGATACCATTTCCCTTGAAAAAATGGATAAAGTCAGGTTAATGGACCGGATCGATACTAAATTCATTTTCTCTTCAGAGTTGCTTCCCGGAATACTTGAAAAGGCATCTGCTAATTATAAAATACTGAAAGAAAAGACAGGATCAGTTTTCACCTACAGTAATCTGTATTTTGACACCCCGGAATTCGATATGTACACTGTTCATCACAACAGGCATTTAAACAGATACAAGGTACGGTTCA
>JABUBO010000649.1_pt1 | contig 11370 bp, 10 predicted proteins | sample 7240361 | NCBI WGS metagenome assembly JABUBO01 (sample SAMN07256346, study PRJNA390944) | subsurface metagenome | isolation source: Methane hydrate marine sediment | place: Pacific Ocean: Eastern North Pacific, ODP site
AATCAAAATTCTCTGCGCGTTCCCATTGAATTTCACCAAAATATGTATTAATTATATTCGCATCGGTCTCATTGAAATTATCACCGTGAAGAACAGGATTATTTTCCAAATTATTATCATATTCCCCTACGAAGATAAGATGTGGGATTTTTTCAAATAGAATTTCTCAATTAGGAATGAATATCGCTTTCACAAAGGATGCTGATTTTTCAGGAATGGTTGATCCCACAAAATTTTTCCCACCATACATTTCTGAAGTTATTCATAAGTCATACGTTGATATGAATGAAGAGGGTACAGAAGTTGCATCTGTTACTATGGTCGTAATGGCACCAACAGGATCCCCAAGACCAGTAGAGATCCCAGCTTTCCGTACTGACCACCCTTTTTTATTCATCATACAAGACTCGCAAACAAAGAGCATCTTATTTATTAGAAGAGTAATAAATCCTCAAAAGGGATAATCAATCAAAAGAAAGAGGTTTAAATTAGGTTCTCATCAATTTTTTAAGGTGGATTTTTCAATTCAGCCTTTTTATACTGGATAATATCATCAACATAATAAACTGTTCCTAAAACTTGAGTATAGCTTCCTATTTTAACAATTCCAAAACAGTTTTTATCCAAGCACAAAACAGTTTTTATCCAAGCATCTCCCATTTTCTCATAATCATCCAAACCTTGTTGACAAGTTAATCCGGAATAATGAATAGGAAAAAATACACAAAAGGGTGCGATTGGGACTCTATCAGGTTCTTTAAGACTCGTAACTGCTTTTTTTTCATTTCAGCTGTTTTTTCCATTTTCATACCCCCAACCATTTCTTACATAATGATACCGCCACTGAGGCATCTTCTCCATATGCATCAGCACCAGCATAGCGCGCTACTTCCTCGTCAACTTGACAACCACCTACCATAATTTTCACCTTGTCACGCAAACCAGCTTTTTTTATTTCATCGATAGTTTCCTTCATTGAATCAAAAGCGAGAGTAAGAAGACCACTTAACCCTATTACATCTGGTTGAAATTCTTTTATTTTTTCTACGAATTTTTCAGGCGGAATATCGACTCCGATGTCTAAAACCTTGAACCCATTTGCCTCTAACATGAATATTACGATATTTTTACCTATATCATGTATATCACCTGCTACTGTCCCTATTAAAACCTTACCGATAAGCTTTACATTGTCCTGTTGGATTTTTGGTAAAACAATTTCCATGACATCCTTTACGATTTCTCCAGCCATAATTAGTTCAGGTAAAAAATACTCTTTATCTTGAAAGCGTTGACCTACAATTCCCATAACCTCTCTGCAAAGTTCTAAAATTTTGTGAGGGTCTTCTCCAGCTTGTATTTTTTCATTTACCATACTTAGAACTTCTTCTTCCTTCAGATCAGCTAAGGCTACAATAAAGTCTTTATCCATAATATTCACTTATACTCTATTTTGTAATTAGAATATATGAAATTAATATAGATAAATTTATGTGTTAAACTAAAATATAATAAAAATGTAATGAAAATGAATGAAAAACTAAATTCAAAAGCTTTATTATCCTATTATATAGTACTTTTTATTACATTCATAAGTGCTATGTTATGGGTATCACCAACACCTTATTTTTTCTTTTAAATATTAAGATTTGGAGAACCCACCATGGTGAAATTCTATACTATAATTCAGGCCCTCTTTTTCACAAAATATTCGAATTTCTTCTTCTATCAAATCCCATCTTGAACGGTCTCTCCTAAATTCTTGATAAATCGGTAAAAGTTTGGGATAGTGTTTTTCAATGATTTCAATTATCCGAGGAATATTATGCGGCCGAAAATTCAGGTTTTCGAAACAGTATTCATCTGTAAATTTAATTGATTTCTCAATAATTTCTTTATAATCCGTTATTTCAGGAAAAAAGGGGAGATAAAAACATATGTCCTAATTTTATTTTCGTATAATTTTTTAACTGCGTTTAATCTTTCTTGTGGTCTTGATGCCCCTCGTTCAATAATTTTCGCAAATTTATCATCTAAGGTGATAATTGAGATCCCAACTTGGATATTTTTAAATTTATTAAAGAGATCAATATCTCTCTCTACGAATTTTGATTTAGTGAGTATAGAGACTTCAGCATTTGTTCCTACAAGGCTTTCTAAGATTTTATGAATATTTTGAAACTTTAATTCTAAAGGAATATAAGGATCAATCACAGAACTAAGTAAAATCTACTTTCCATCATACTTCTGAGGTTTGATTTTGTTAAAATATACTAAAGAAAATTCAACTTTTAAAAGCATAATTAGAAAGCTTTATATTGAATAATCACATAATTTTTCCCAGATCGATTTGAAATCTATAAAAAAAAGGATATGGAAATCGATTAATAATTATTAAAATTAAAAAAATTCCAATAAGGAGGTGTTCTCCAAATGAAAAAAGGAGTCGTAATAATTGGCTTGATTGTTTGTTTAGTGGGAGGATTTGGTGTCGGACTTTTAACAGGTGTATTTATACCTGAATTGCCAACTTCAACGTTAGTTGAACAGATTCAGGCGCGAGGTATCATTATTGTTGGAACTAGTTCTGATTGGCCACCTTTTGAGATTTACAACATAACAACGGAACAGTATGAAGGTTTCGACATTGATTTAACAGAGATGATTGCAGATGAGCTTGATGTTACCGTTCAATGGTCAGATATGGATTTTGATGCACTGATTGGAGCTTGTACTGCAGGTACTATCGATATGCTCGCAGCTGCAATGGTAGTCACATCAGCTCGCGCAGAACAACTCGCACACTCTGTCCCCTATATTCGTATTAACGAAGTTGTCGTCGTTAAGGGTGAATCAACAATCACGATTGATAGTTTAGAGGATCTTGGGGACTACACGGTCGGAGTCCAATCGGGTACTACAGAGGATTATGAGATGGAAGATCTCGGCTTAACTCCCGTGAAATATGCTAGAGCTGATGTACTTATGGCTGACCTAATGGCTGGAAATATTGATATAGCATTTGTAGACGAGCCTGTTTTAATTGTCTATGCAAAAACATTCAACCTCAAATCCATCTTCACGGTACCAAGTGAACCAACATGTTTATGGTGTAGATGGGAAGATCCAGAACTAATGACAGTAATCAATAATGTAATTATAACAGCCTATAAAGACGGGACTTTGGATACTATGGTTGAAAAATATTTTGAATGAGTATTTTGAGTGAGTGTCTATGGAAACTCTAGACCTCCCTTCCATTTTTTTTTATATTTTTGTAAATGGATTACCCGCAACATTATTTCTCACTGCTCAAGGTCTTTTATGGGGATTTGCTTTAGGTTTATCGCTGGCAATTATGCGTCTTTATGGCAGTAAAGAACTCGCTTGGATAGCTAGTGCCTATGAAAAAGTATTGCGCGGCATCCCTATTCTGGTATTAATTTTTATTTTCGCTTTTGGAATACCAGGTATTTTCTGGTTTATAAATCCGCTTGATAGATCTCTTGCAGCAGTAGTTTTAGCACTCGCTCTTCGTAGTGGCGCATACCAATCTCAGATTTTTCGCGGGGCAATTTTATCCGTAGCTCCAGGACAAATAGATGCTGCTCTCGCGTTAGGAATGAGTCAGTTTCAAGCACTTCGCCATATTATACTTCCTCAAGCCTTACGATTGTCGATACCTAGCTGGTCGAATGAGTATGCGATAGTTATTAAAGATTCATCTTTTGCTTATGCGGTTGGAATTATCGAAATGTTGAAGGTGAGTTTTCGTGTATCTGCTAATTATCCCATACTTTGGGCTCCAGCTATGGGTGTTGTTGCAATTTTATATTTTCTCTTTACCTATCCTGTAACGAGGATATTTGGTGAACGTCAAACTAAGAAACTTGAAAAATTAGGATTGGGAGGTGGCTAAAAATGGTCGAACCTGTATTACGTGTAAATGATGTATGGAAATCATATGGGGATTTAGAGGTTCTTAAGGGAATCTCATTTGAAGTAGCGGAACAAGAGGTCAAAGTGATCTTTGGCCCAAGTGGTTCCGGAAAAAGCACGTTATTTCGTTGTATCAATATGCTGGAAACATTAGACAAGGGTGAAGTATATCTCCGTGGACAAAATCTTAAAGCGACTGGAGTCAATATCAATACAATGCGAGCGAGGATTGGGATGGTATTCCAACATTTTAATTTATTCATACACCTCAAGGCAATAGATAATGTAAGCGTCGGACTTAGACGGGTGAAGGGATTACCGAAGGAAGAGGCTCGAACGAAAGCATTAGAGGCGTTGCAACATGTAAAGATGGCTGATTGGGCGGATCATTATCCTGCTCAATTATCTGGTGGTCAGCAACAACGTGTAGGTATTGCTCGTGCCTTGGCTATGGAACCCGATGTAATTTTGTTCGATGAACCCACTTCTGCGTTGGATCCCGAATTGATCGGCGAAGTGCTTAAAGTAATGTTAGATATTGCAAAAGAAGGTACAACGATGGTAGTCATCACCCATGAAATGGGTTTTGCACGCGCAGTTGGATCAGAAATGATCTTCATTGATGAAGGTGTTATTGTGGAACGTGGAACCCCCCAACATTTCTTTACTTCGCCAAAGTCAGTACGGGTAAAAAAATTTCTCAGTCAACTTAATGTTCTATATGGAAGTCATGAAGAACTTCTGAAAATGTCTAATGAGGAGGAAGACAAGTAATGTTCCAAGTCCTTCCTGAGCCAATAGAAGACCTTCTTAGTGTACTATTCTACTGGGATCACATTCTCGTAGGCTTTATGACTACAATGTGGTTATATATATGGGCACTTGTAATGGGATTTTTTTTGGGACTTTTACTTGCTATTCTTCGCCAATATGGGGGTTCCATTCTTTCACGGATTTCTACTGGGTATATTGAGATTATACGTGGTACTCCTCTGCTCGCGCAGTTATTCCTTATCCACTTTCTCCCCTCCAGTATAAATGCCTTTTTGGAGGTACAGGGTCTTTCCACAATTCCCTATGGGGGATGGAGCTTCGAAACCGATATCATATTAATAGACCGAACCATAACCTTCATCTTCCTGAATCAACGAATTTTAACAGGACTCTTAGCTTTAGGTTTGAACAGTGCCGCATATCAAGCTGAATATTTCCGCGGAGCCATTACTTCTATTGGCACGGGGCAACTGTTAGCGGCTCAATCAATTGGTATGTCAAGATCAAAGGGGATTCTCCATGTTGTGTTACCGCAAGCTCTGCGTCGTGTTATCCCTGCGTGGTCCAACGAATCTGCTTATCTTCCAAAGTATACTGTCATTGTCTTTTTTATTGGGGTAGAAGATCTTTTTGCCCAGGCGCATTATATTGTCACCAAAACATTTCTCACACTTTATACTTATGGTATTATCGCTCTTATTTTTCTAACTCTAATCACTGTTATCTCCAAGGGACTGGATTTCATCCATAAACGGACAAGTATTCCTGGTTTATAGTTAGTCAAGAGGGTTATTTGATGGCTACAATTACTCTTAAAACAATCCAAGATGCAGAAAAGAGAATCAGTGAGTTTATCAAGAGAACACCTCTAGTCTATTCGAAGTTTATTAGTGAGCTATGTAATGGTAGAGTCTACCTTAAGTTGGAGAACCAACAACTCACAAACTCTTTCAAATTACGAGGAGCACTTAACCGAATGATGCTATTAAGCACAGAAGAAAGGACTCGGGGTGTTGTTACCGCTTCATCAGGGAATCATGCACTGGGAGTATCCTTAGCTGCAAAAAATTTAGGTATATCTGCCATAATTGTAGTTCCAACGAATGTATCAAAAGCCAAGCTAAACAAGATTAAGGAATATGATATCAAGATTGTTCAAGAAGGAGACTTCGAAGAAATCTACACAAAAGCAAGAGAGATATCTACCTGCGAGGGTCTAACCTACATCAGTTCGTACAATGATCTAGAGGTTATAGCAGGTCAAGGAACAATAGGTCTTGAGATCTATGAAGAGATTAGACAGATAGATTCAATCATAGTTCCTGTTGGTGGAGGAAGCTTGATTTCTGGAATTGCCATCGCAGTAAAGTCTTTGAACCCCAGTATCGAGATAATAGGGGTTCAGACAGGGGGAGCTTCCACAATGTATGGGTCCTGGAAAGCTAGAAAAGTAGTAAGCGTCGAAGAGTATCATACATTAGCGGAAGGTTTATTGGGAGGTCTTGACCCCGAAGCAATCACCTTCGAATTGGTACAAAAATATGTAGATGAGTTAGTTTTAGTCAAAGAGAAAAGTATCGAAGAAGCAATCCGCCTTTTATGGAAGAAAGAGGGGCAGATCGTTGAAGGAGCGGGAGCAACGGTCATTGCCCACATCCTTGAAGAAAAGCGGAAATTCGAAAAAAAGAATGTGGTGGCCGTGGTGAGTGGAGGAAATATTGAAAACTCCTTGTTTCAGGAGATTTTAAGAACAGAACAGACTAGTAAAGATTGAAAAACCCTTAAATTATTATTAACTAAGATAAAATATATAAATTTAACATTATTTAAAGCTTTTAAATAATTTCCACCAATAAGATATCTTAAATTTGAATCTGAAGGTTAGACATTTTCTTATGATTGATGATAGCAAAGATGAAATTTTAATTGGTTTAATAGCAGATACACACATCCCTTCCCGATCTGCAGAAATTCCTAAAATAATTATTGATGATTTTTTAGATAAGAGTGTGGATTATGTGTTTCATTTAGGCGACTTTACGGAGTATAGCGTGTATGAAGGGTTGCAAGATATATTTGGAAAGGACAAGGTCATAGGAATTAGAGGAAATATGGATGATTCGAAAATTAATGCAGAATTACCTGATCGCTTAGAATTAACCGCGTATGGATATAATATTTTGTTATTACATGGCTGGGGTGGTCCTAATATGGTGATACGACGTTTAAAGAAACATGTTGATTTGGAAAAATATCATATTATATTATTTGGACATATACACAAGCCATTAACTGAAAAGGTTGAGAATCAATATTTCATTAATCCAGGAACCCCAACCGACAAAAAGTTTACAGATATAAACTCATATGGGTTTTTAACTTTATCAAAGGAGAAAATTAAACCTGAAATTCGTTATTTATAATCTTTTTTGCAATAATCTGTTATTTATTACTTAATTTGTTGTTTGTTACTTCTATGCATTTTCCTATAGTAACGACCTCATCATCCTCATGAAGATCCATTGCTTTAACTCCTTGTGTGACTCTGTGGCTAACTCTAATTGAATCACAATGGATTCTTATTACTTGTCCTTTTTTTGTGCCTATTAATAAATCTTGCCCTGCAGCCCGTTGTATTGCGATTACTTCATCATCCTTCGATTTAAAATGAATATTTATAACTCCTTTTGCGTTTCTTGAGGTTTTTCTGTATTCGTTAATCGAACTGCATTTTCCTTTTCCTTTTTTAGTTAAAGTGAGAATTTTAGTTTTCTCATCCGTTAATAAAGCACCGATCACCTCATCATTTTCACGTAATTTTATACCCCTCACGCCCATTGCTGTCCTTCCTAGGTTTTTAAGTTGTTTAACATCAAATCTAGCGGCATAACCATTTTTTGTTCCAATAAAAACATCTTTATTCTCATCTTCGAGTTTTAATACTGTTATCAACTCATCATCTGGTCTGATTTTGATTGCAATTATTCCACTTTTAGAAACTTTTGAGAAATATTTTAATAAAGTTTTCTTGACTAACCCATTTTTCGATACAAAAATAAGTTTATCATCTTCTGAGAATTTACTGATCGGAATCATATGGGCGATTTTTTCATTTTCTTTTAATTTTAGTAATCTAATGATTGAACGACCTTTAGATGTTCGTGATTGTTTTGGAAGGTTATAACATCTTAAGGAATAAACTCGTCCCTTACTAGTAAAAAATAGGATAAAATCATGAGTAACACATGAGAAAATATCTTGAATGAAATCTTCCTCATCCATTTTCATAATTTTTTTTCCTTTACCGCCCCGATGTTGTAGTTGATAAACTTCTGTTGGGATTCGTTTAATATATTGATTGCTAGTAAGTATAACAATAGTTGATTTAACTTTAATTAAATCTAGCCGTGTAATCTCTTTTTGATGAGATAAATCTATGATCTGTGTTCTACGTCTATCACCAAACTTTTTGGATAATTCTATTAACTCATTTTTTATAATTTTGTATCTTATTTTTTCATCTGCAATAATTTCTTCAAGTTCTTTTATTTTAATGATTAAGTCTTTTTTATCATCTACCAGTTTTTGTCTTTCTAGGCTTGTTAATCTTGAAAGTCTCATAGCTAAAATTGCCTCAGATTGAATTTTGGTTAGATTATATTTTGTTATCAATTTTTTATTTGCTTCTGCTGCGTCTTTAGAACTTTTTATTATTTGAATGATGCTATCAATATCATCGAGAGCAATTAATAAACCTTCAATTTTATGTAATTTCTTTTTAGCCTCATCTCGGTCAAATACAGAACGTTTATATATAACTCTTTCTCTATGATTTAAATATTCTTTAATTAATTCAAGTAAATTTAGGATTTTGGGTTGTAATCCTTTATTTATTAGTGTTAAATTAATTATATTAAATGAATCTTGGAGTTTTGTTTTGTTATAGAGAATATTTTCAACAAGTTTAGGTTCTCCATCCTTGGAGAGTTCAATAACTATTCTCATACCCTTTTGATCTGACTCATCCCTTAAGACTTTAATATCTGGCATCTCTTTATTGCGAATGAGTTTTGCAATTGATTGCATAAGAGATGTTTTATTTACTAAATAAGGAATTTCTGTTATTACAACTGCTGTTTTATCTTTTTTAATGGTTTCTACAGAAATTTTTCCTCTTATTATTAATTTTCCACGACCTGTTTTATATGATTGTAATAAGCTTTGGGGATTTATAATAATCCCTCCAGTTGGGAAGTCGGGACCTTTTATAATTTCTGAGAGTTCATTAATTGAAATTTCTGGTTTTTCAATTTTCGCAATAATACCATTGCAAATTTCAGTTAAATTGTGCGGTGCCATATTAGTCGACATTCCAACTGCAATCCCACTCGTTCCATTCACTAATAAAGTTGGAAATTTTGAAGGTAAAACTTTTGGTTCTTTATTTGATCCATCGAAATTATCCATGAACTCTACTGTCTCTTTTTTGATATCTTCAAAAATTTCATTTGAAATTTGTGCTAACCTTGCTTCTGTATATCGCATCGCTGCGGGGGGATCACCATCAACAGAACCAAAATTACCATGACCTTGAATCAGAGGGTATCTTATCGAAAAATCTTGAGCTAATCGAACTAATGAATTATAAATGGCTTGATCTCCATGAGGATGATAATCCCCTAAGACATAGCCCACTATTTTAGCACTTTTAACAAAGGGCCTAGTGTAAAGGAAATTGTCTCTATACATTATGTAGAGTATTCTTCTATGGACTGGCTTTAATCCATCTCTAACATCAGGAATAGCTCGCCCAACAATCACGGACATTGCATAATCAATATACCTTTCCTCTAACTCAATTCCAATTGATTTTTCTAAAATTTTTTCTGAACTCATAATATCACTCTAGTTTTTAGGGTAAAAATAAATAAAATTAAATATCCAAGATTTTTACATCCTTATATTTATCTGCAATAAATTTTTTTCTGGGTTGGACATCATCTCCCATTAATTGAGAAAATGTTTGATCAGTTTCAATGAAATCTTCAATTTTAACTCGTAAAAGGGATCGATTATCTTTATTCATCGTTGTTTCATATAACTCTTGAGGATTCATTTCTCCCAAACCTTTATACCGCTGTATTTTTATAGATCCCTTGTTTTCTATTTTTATTTTGTACTTTTCCATTAAATCCTTGACTATATTATCCCTTTCTTTGTCATTAAATGCATATTTTTTAAATTTTTTATAATTAATTTTGTATAAAGGGGGTAAAGCAACGTAAAGATGTCCATTTTCAATTAATGGGCGCATATATCTAAAGAAAAAAGTTAATAAAAGTGTTTCAATATGAGATCCATCGATGTCTGCATCACACATAATAATAATTTTATGATAACGAAGTTTAGTTAAATCGAAAGGTTCATCATCTATACCCTCAATTCCTGCGTCAATGGTTTTAATCATTGCTTGTATCTCTTTATTATTAAGAATTTTATGAATTCGGGATTTTTCAACATTTAGAATTTTCCCTCGTAAAGGTAAAATTGCTTGAAATTCTCTATCACGCCCTTGTTTGGCCGAACCACCAGCCGAGGATCCCTCTACAATAAAAAGTTCGCATTTTTCTGATTCACTTGAAGAGCAATCTGCAAGTTTACCGGGTAATCGAATTGAATCTAAAGCAGATTTCCTACGAATTAATTGTTTTGCGCTTTGAGCAGCATCTCTCGCTTTTTTTGCTTCTAATGCTTTATAAATTATTGATTTTGCAGTCTCTGGATTTTCTTCCAAATGTTTTTCTAATTCATTAGATACAATCCTACTAACTATTTGTCTTATTTCAGGATTTCCTAGTTTTATCTTTGTTTGGCTTTCAAATTGTGGATCAGGCAACATGATTGAGAGAATTGCTGTTAATCCTTCTCTAACATCTTCACCTGATAATATCATTCCTTTGAATTTCTTAAATTGTTCATTTTCAAGATATGAATTCATAACCCTTGTTAATGCACCTTTAAATCCGGTTAAGTGAGTACCCCCTTCTTTAGTATTGATTGTATTTGCAAAAGTTAAAATGTTTGTCCCATAACCTTGATTATATTGCATAGCTACTTCAACTAAAATTTCTTCCGTACCAGATTCTTTTTTTTTAACAAAAGCCTTTTTAAAATAAATTGGAGTTGGAATCAATAATTTCTTATTTTTATTAAGAAAAGATACAAAATCTATCAAGCCCCCCGTAAAATAATATTCAATGGGTTCTTCAATATTTTCATTTAGGATTGAAAATTTTGTGTTGGGATTAAGAAAAGCTAATTCTCTCACGCGATTAGATATTTTAGTAATATTCCATATATCATCTTCAGGATTAAAATCAAATATTTCATTATCTGGATAGAATAAGATTTTGGTTTCAGTTATATTTACTTCATTTTCTGGTAAATTTATTATTTCAGGTTCGGAAACACTTACACCTTTAGAAAATTTTTGCCGATAAAGTTTTCCCTCTCTTTTTATTTCAACAATCAATCTTTCGGTTAGTGCACACACAACCGAAAGCCCCACTCCATGCAAGCCACCTGATATCCTATATGCTTTACTATCAAATTTACCTCCTGCATGTAAATGCTCAAGAATAACTTCTGGAGTGTATT
>JABUBO010000650.1_pt1 | contig 11369 bp, 19 predicted proteins | sample 7240361 | NCBI WGS metagenome assembly JABUBO01 (sample SAMN07256346, study PRJNA390944) | subsurface metagenome | isolation source: Methane hydrate marine sediment | place: Pacific Ocean: Eastern North Pacific, ODP site
CGCGGGGGGGCTCCTGCAGCTACACGGGGTATCCTGCACGGGATATGATCACTGCATTTGTCACCGATAATACCTGTGAGAAACTCTATATCGACGGCCAACTGAGGACTGACTGTCCTTGCAAGGGGGATATGTCAGACTTCTGCAGCTTCAAGTGTGGATGGGACTAAAGAGGGAGAGTATGATCCTGGGAATCCCCCGTCTAGGTATCTACTCAAAAACCATAAAGGGATTCTTTACGGACCTGGGTTGCCAGGTTATTCAACCTAGCAAGGTATCCCAGGAGATAATCAATCCTGGGGTGATGAACAGCTCGGACATGATATGTTACCCCTACAAGGCCACCTTGGGGCAGGAAATCTGGTGTTTAGAGCACGGAGCAACCGACCTAATAATGTTCAGCACCCATGGCCGCTGCCGATTTAAGCATTATGGTCAGCTGCAGGAGCTAACGCTCAGAAACCTTGGCTACCAGTTTCAAATGCACACCCTCAGTGCCAAGAATTTTATCCCCAAGCTGATGAGAATTACCGGTGCTTCACTCCCCCGTCTCATTAAGGTTATGCTAGATGTACTTTCCCAGATAAAAGAGGTTGAGCGCAGGGTCTACCATACTAACAACGACAATTCACTGAAAATCGGCATCGTAGGAGAGGTCTACACTGTATGGGAATCTGACATTAACTTTGATATAGTAAGGAAGCTTCAGAGGATGGGAGTAAACGTCGATGTATCAGTAACCCTGTTTCACTTCATTAAGAAGGCACTGAAACTGGATTTCTTTGAAAAGAGGAACGAAAAGAGAGAGGCTAAACACCTCCTAAGCGAGGAGATAGGCGGACATGGCTTCGACTCAATCTATAACACTATTTGGTATGGCAAGAACCATGCAGACGGAATAATACACCTTCTCCCATTGAGCTGTCTTCCAGAGACGACAGTTGAGGTCTTAATCGATTACATAGCGGGGAAATGCCAAATTCCCCTATACCGCTTTCCAATCGATGAGAGCTTGTCCGAAGCTCAGTTTGAAACTCGCCTTTCTACTTTCGTCTCAATGCTGAAGAGGAGGAAGAGATAATGCCTTGGTGGGGAATATTAATTATTGTATTTATAGTTACTTTTATTGTTATCCTCTGCCGTTCAGAGAGTCCAGGGGATAAATGGCCTTAAATATGCTGAAGAGGAAGAAGAGAAAGTGAAAGAGTTCCTAGGCATAGATGTCGGAAGCGTTAGCATCAAGTTTGCCCTGCTCAAAGGCGATACCCTTGCTGCTAAGGTCTACCTCAAAAATCAGGGGCTTATTAAGACTGTCCAAGAAGGATTGAGCCAGCTAGGCAAAGTCGAGGTTGCGGGAGTGGGCATCACCGGTTCGGGGAAGGAATTTGTATCTAGCTTGGTTGGGGGCGATTACCTTGACAGTGAAGTTATGTGCCACTGTATTGGTGCCCTAAACCGATATAGTGAGGCTAGAACTATAATTGATGTTGGTGGAGAGGATTCAAAACTTATACTTGTAAGAGACGGCGTCCTCAATGACTTCCAGATGAATAGAAGCTGTGGAGCTGGTAGTGGGGCTATGATTGAAACGATTGCCTCAAGACTTGGCATTAGCATTGAAGAGGTTGGTAACATCGCCCTCCAGAGTCAGGACCATCTGACCCTACCGTCTAAATGTGGAATATTTATGCAGAGTGAAGTCGTATCACAACTAAATAAGGGTAGACCAATAAGCGATATTCTCATGGGGGTATGCAGGGGCATGGTAGGTAATTACTTATTGCTGGCTAAAGGTAAAAAGCTGGAAAGCCCTGTAGTCTTCCAGGGCGCAGTAGCCAAAAATCAAGCCGTTGCCAAAGCCTTTGAGGAAGCCCTGAAATGCCCCATCATCATTCCTGAGTATCCTGAATTGGCAGGAGCAATCGGAATCGCCTTGCTCACTGAAGAGAGCATGAATGGCTACCACACCAACTTCAGGGGAGACGCCATTCTGAACTCTAACTATAGAACAGAGATAGCTCACTGTGAAGATTGTGAGAATCGATGCGAGCTGTTGAATCTCTACTGTAATGGTGACCTGCTAGCTGTCAGTGGCAGCAGGTGCGGAAAGCGCAACCAATAGAGACTTGAACCTTTCACGCTTCTGCCTTTTACGTTTCTAACGTTTTGTTTAATAACGCCGAGAGTACCATATACAAACTCCGATCGCCATGCTAACACCTATGAAAATGCCAACCTCTAATAAGCCAACAAAGGCTCCAAACATCATGAAAAGCAGACCGCTGAGGAGAACACCATAGAAGATTGCCGTTTCAGATCGTGAAGCGACCTTAATTTTAATCATTTTCCCTATTCCGGCATTGTGCCCCTTTGCACTTGCCTTTGATATTTGGGCAAAACATCACTTCCCCCTCCTTTACATTTGGCTGCGCTCTTTTTGGATATTTCTTCCTTAATGTCTTCTTTCAGGAATACTTAGCTTTAGTGATTTCCCAAGTCTCGTAGTAGTGAGTGTCTCCCTCCAGAGTCAGGACTCTTATGTGGTCTGAGGCTTTGCCTACCACCACCCCGGGTTCGCCTTTATGCTTCCCCTCTAAGATGGTGACAGCCATCCCATTTTGGAACTCTGAAGGTGGAACATATTTTGGCTTTCCCCTCTCCATCTCTCACCTATTCAGTCCCGTTCGGACTGATAAGCTCAAAGCCCCATTCGTGACCGCAGTTCCAGCATCGCCAGCCAACATCTACTATATTTCTCTTGATACCTCCTACCCTCCCCACTTCTATATTCCTAACCGCCGTTTCATGCTCCCCCTGCCATTTCCCCTCAGCACCACACTTTGGGCACTTCTTTCCAGTTTCGGTATTACTCACCTTTACCTCCTTCCCCAGTCCCGAGTAGAAAGCCCTTCCCCTTCATAATCTCGTAGAGGGTGAGGTCGCTGTCACCAATGAGATAGGGCAGGAACACCTCTTCCATGGTGACCATCTCAGCCTCGATGATAGCCGTCTGCGCTTCCACCCAGTCCTTAATAATGCGCCAGGCTACCCGTGCCGGCTGACCATCTTTGGTATGTCCGGGCAGTCTTTCCCTTGTCATGATGTTGTCGACCGCATCAATATTTGCAGGCAACCGAAACGGGAGCTCACCACTAGGTGCATTCACCATGAACGAGAGACTCACAGGCTCTCGATTGTCGTTGTAGTCGATCCTGATTGCCCTGGCGCCATGGGCTACCAGTATTCCCTGTATTTGAGACATCGTCCTTGAGACTGGAACCGACGTTGTGTAATTCAAGAGGCTCATCTCCTACCTCCTTACCTTCTCCTTCTCGAGGAGTTGCATTAAGTACTCCGCTGCGGTTACCCGAGTTCCGGACCACTGACAGCCCCACACCTCTCTCACGGCTACCTCAGGCTTTGAGGCAAAGATAGGGCGCAACTCCTCCTCCCTGGGGCAGCCTTCGTCTGGCCACTTGCATCCCTGTCTCGCATAAAGGCATATCTTCACTTCAATTGTCCTCTACCTCAAAGGGATAAGGTGCTCTAATTATCACAGTGCCATCCTTGTCAGTAATCTTTAGCATACCCCCAGGGAGCACTTCCTTCTTTACCCCAGCCTCTTCCTCGGCTTGCTTCTTAAAGGCTATTAGCTGCTCCCACACAGGCTTCAAAGCCTGTCGCTTTCTATCGTCTAACTGCATGATTATACCGGTGAGGGCACCTAGCTCAAAGCTGTTTAATTTGATGGTATAGTCTCTTCCATTCATCTCTCACTTCTCACCCTCTCCCCTTACATACCCGATAAGGTTATCCAATCTCGACTTGATAAAAGAAAGGTCTTTGACCAAAGCGGGCCTGTCCACCGCTCTCATCGGCATGGCCACTGTTTTATGGCCTCTCTGTAGCTCCTCTGCCTCCTTAAGTCTTTGCTCATGGCTCTCAACCATGAGTATCCCGATCTGGTTTAAGTCCCCGGCTAAGGCTAACACCTCTCGGTAAACCATGTCCTCAACTCTGCCCATTGACATTGCTCACCACCTCCTTCTTTAATCTCTCCAGCCCTTCCTTCTCTACCACCCTGGGGCAGATGGATTTCAGGATATCCAGTAGCATCTCCACCTTCCACCAGGGCGGCTCAGGAAGGTCATTGTGGTAGTTATCGGCGCCTACTTCGATGATCTCGGGCTTTATGTCCTTCATCCAGCCAACCAGGGTATCTAGGTCGAAGTCACAGATTGGTTCGATGCTAATGAATTTTTGTGAGTACTTAAGCAATGCCATATACTTATAGCGCTCATTCGGTGGCGGCGCTTTGGTCAGTCTGTAGTCGCGATTGGTCTCAATTGTCGTGCCGTAGATGATATTGGATAGCTTCGGCCAGTCATAGGTGCAGAATATCCACGGGTTCTTGCTTTGAAAGAGGAAGTTTGTCTCCTGGGAGATGTAGACCTTTTCTAGTATTAACTCTCTCCATTCACTGTTAGCCCAAGCGATATCTCCCATGTAACTCACAAAAATAAACTCTCCCGGCTTGAAGTGACGACCGAGCTCCTTTTCATTGAACCTCGGTTTGAAGCCATCCCGGTACCGTTCGACATGCCTGAAACGAGTCTCAGCTGCTTTCCTGGCATTACAGTATGAGCATTCAAAGTAGCATCCTGTGTATACGTTCCAGGTAGAGGTTATTGTCTTAAACATCCTGCTCATAACTGTCCCTCCCTAGCCGCCCTGACGAAGAACGTTGATTTACACCGGCTACACCGGTAATAGGCTCCCCCCATTGTCTTGCGGTCCCTCTGTCCCCATTTGCCACACTGGGGGCAGGGCTGAGACTTCGGCATATTGGGACCACCCCGGGAAGTACTGACGACCCTGAATATTCTCCTGCTTTTCCATAACGGCATGGCCCTAGCTCTTCTCTTCGGCGCAACCTCAATTTTCTCCTCACCTTCTCTCGGCTCCTCTTTGGCCCTCCGTCTGAAAAACCTGCTTAGTCTGCACATTGCTCCAGTCTCTTTATCTCATCCAGCGTAATTATCGTTAACGGCGCCCTCCGGGAGTCCACAAGAACAGCCAAGCTTGAAATCTCAAGATGTTCGGCATCATCATCTATAATTAAGTCGGCCCGAACTATGGCATCGAGCCCTGGCTTAAACCGGGCAAGAAGATTATCTTTATCCCTGCGACGATACTCAGGAAAGACAAAGACCAAGTCGAGCTTTGCCTTAGTAAACGGCAAGTGGACACCTTCCTGGAGTCTATTTCTGGCATCCACAGCAGAGTAGAAGACAGCATTCCCGTATACCCCTCCTGCCTTGTAACGCTGTGCCCAATGTCCCCGCCAGTTCAGAGAGTATTCAACTGGCGGCAGCTGCTGTACCTCAATCCTCATTGTCAATTGTCTTTTCTCCCTTGGCATTGCCACTATCTTACCCTTGAGCTCGCTAATCCTCTCCTGCTTATTCATCGCGGTGGCCCCCTTTCAAGACCTAACCAGTTAAACAACACCGCTCGGACATAGCTAATATGCAATTTACTCTGGCCGGAGGCTTCTTTGAACGCATCGTATACTTGCGCAGCTGTGGCGCCGCCCGCCGAAGATATTTCCTCACTGAAGTCTCGTAATTGAGCAGTCTCCCGGCTATCTGGCATCCTACCCCAGGCTTTGTAAAAGGTATCGGTAACTAACTGGAAAAGGGATGAACCGGTAAGTGAGGGTGAGGTACTACCTGGTCGACCAGGTATATTTCCTCTTCCTTTTCTTTTTCCTTCTTCCCCTTCTTTTTCAATAATCTCTTTGGTACTTTCTCTATCTGATTGCAGTGGACTAGGTGGTGGACTAGCTAGTTGACTAGGTGGTAGCCAGTTCTCGGTGATTATCTCTTTGGGGTTAGGCTTGTAGCGGAGTCTGTCTTGCCAACCGGTTGGTGGCGGGTATCGGGATGGCCAGGCCCATTGCAGCCTCTGCTCCTCCCACCAGTCCAGCATCTGTACTGCTTCCGTTCTTGAGGTGTTATAGAGCTGAATAAATTTCTCTGTATCCAATTCCTTGAGGAGCTCGGGCACATCGCTCTTTGAGATGTGGTCCACGTTGGGGCAGGTAGCATACTTAATCTCAGCGGGGTCACCGGTAATCCTACCCTGGTCATCACAGTTCACCCACATGAGCGGGTAGAGCACCTGGGCCTTAAGGGACAGGCGCCCATACCTGGGATCTGTTGATAGGCTCTGGGGGAGCATCCTAGCCCGGGCAATTGCTCTCCTCATGTATGCTCCTTTCGCCAGCAATATTTTTATTGCCTCGCCGCGGCGATTCTCTGATAACACTCCCGGGGTGTCTCGACTATATCAATCTGGGAGCTGACACCAAGCTCGTCCCAAACTGCCTGGCGGTCCATATTGAAATCGTCTAGACAAGCCTGGTATAAGTCACCGAATGTCTTGATGGTGTTCAGGTCACGCTTTGGTTTTTGGGCGGCGGGCGTCGCTTCGGTTCTTGCCTCCGGTGGTGATAAAACTGCCGTGCCAGGCTTCCCCTCCCCACTCTCATTCTCCGCTTGCTCGCCACTTTTCCCACCACCTTTAGGGGGCTCACCAACAGCCTCCCCCTCCAGGATCTGACCCGAGGCGTATTCCTCATCGATTACCTCTACGCCTTGAGGCATCTCTCCAGCGAAAAGTCGGTCAAGGGCATTGCGCTCGCTGCGGATAAAAGCCATGTTGGTCTTGGTGTTGCCCTTCTCAGCGCCGTATGGCACCTCATCCAGCGGCCAGGGGCCGTAGCCCGGGGCTTCGTTGCCCTTACTGTCCCTCAGTTTGGTGATGGCCCATACCTTACTATCATCCACCTCGCCGAAGATGCGCTCCTGCTCCTGGGCGGTCATTATCCTGGGGGTGTCGTCGAGGTAGCTGTAATCGCCAGCCCGGTGAGCGATCAGCCGGTTGGCCTTGATGCCCAGAACAGCGACCCAATCTTCGCCTACAACTTGACCCCCCTTCCTTCGCTTGAAGGGAATGAGAAACACGTGCTTCATCAACGGGTTGAGGCCGTACTGGTGGCAAATCATCGCCGCCTTCAAAACCTCAACCTCTGGCGCATCAGGCCAGATGGTCGAAAGTATCTCCATGGCCTGCTCCCTAGTCAGTGATACCACCCCTACATACTTCACTAGTTTTGTTGCTTTTCCCGTGCCTAGTTCTTCTGACATCATTTCCCTCCTTGTCGGTATATTGAAAGCCTCATAACCCTTTTCCTCAAAGGGGGTCGGCTCGTATATTCTCAAAATGCCCTGGTGAGACCGGTCATTTCGGCAGGCCAGAAAGGCTTTGCCAAGGTCCGCATCTAAAAACACGTCCAGCCCACCCTTGCAGACAGCACAGATATTGGTCTTCCGAAACTCAAAAAGCTTCTCCCTGGTATTGTTTTCATCCTCATAAATCAAGGTTACCCCCAAGGTGGGCTTAGTCCTTAGTCTCCCCTGGTAGTAAGTCATCTAAATCAACATAGCCAAGCTCCCTGTCTCTCTTGCGGGCTTTCAGGGCTTCGATGGACAACATATCGGCATTCATTTCATCGGCTAGTGGTGGTGGGTAGTTGTCTTTGCGCCATTGGAGTTTAATTTCGATAGCTTTTTCTAGTGTCATGGTTTCACACCTCCAACAACATGCTCCACGACTCGTTCGACCGGATAAAGTAGACTTGTCCGCCCGCCGGTCCGAGTTGTAATCTCCAGGATATCTCCCGGTTGGATATTTGTGTTATGAATCTTTGTTCCATTCCATAGCCAACCCTGGAACGGTCGGCAGTCGACAACAACGCCGCCCTCAATATCCCATTCGAGAAAGGCCTGTCCCTGGTCTTCTAAGTAAACTGTTAGCATGGCTTTACCTCCAAAGGTAGTTTTTTCTGCTCGATGTAAGCAGTTTCACCTTCCTTGAGTCCGTGCTGCTCGAGGAGCTCGGTCATGCCCTGAGCGAGAGCCTCCCGGTTAGCAACTCCTGCACCATTGACTCCGTGAAAGAAGCCGCCACACCAGCATCGGCAGCGAGGCTTCTTGGCATTATGGCAACGGCTGTCGCAGCGTCTTACTTTACCCATTTTTGTCTCCCTTCCCTTTCAGTATTGCTTCAGCTTCTTTTATTGCCTGGCTATCAAACATGCTACTCTGGGCAGCACTGGCGATCAGCCTGAGTGGGGTGCAGCGCATGTGGTTCCTTGCCATCCGTATGGGGTTGTTCTGGATATAACGAAGCGTCGATTTGAAGTCTCGGTGACCCATAATGTCCTGCAGAACCGATGGGTCGCAGCCCTCGGCGGCGGCGAAATTTGTGGCAAAGCTGTGACGAAATGTATGCGGTGAGCACCGCCGGCCACTGATACCAGCCCGGACGCACAGGTGCCGCACCAGCTTGTAAACACCCTCGTAGGTCAGCGGCCCCCGTTTCCCAAGGAAGACATGCCGTTGGCCAGTGCCGTCCTTGAGCGCTTGGAGCCGGCGGTAGGTGGTCTCGCTCAGCGGGACGGTTCGCTCGCCAGTCTTACCCCGGAGGGTGACAAAGCCCGGGGTGATGGCATCCCAGGTCAGGTTGACACACTCCCCGGCCCGAGGGCCGATGTCCAGAAGGAGGGTGAGCAGGGCAGATTCCCTGGGGGTAAGCGAGAGACTGAAGAGGGTGAAAAGCTGTTGGTCGGTAAAGGTCCTCATTGCCTTGCGTTTTAGCCTTGGGGGTCTGACCTGGAGCATTAGGTTGGGGATATTGTGAAAGAGATATAGCTGCTTGTAGAAGGCCCTGATAGTGCGGAAGCGGGCGTGGACTGTCTCAGGAGTCACTCCGTTGAAATTGTTTAGCCATGACTGGATAGCTTGGGGGGTACCCGGCAAGTCGGGGAAGGACCGCTCGAAGAGCTCCAGGTGTTTTCGGTATTCCTTCAGAGTCTTGGGGCGCAGTCCGCCCCGGCTGAGCAGGAACTCTTCGATAGCTTCTCGAGTTAGCATCTTAACACCTCCTCCTTTTGGACAGTTAATGGACTATTTGCTGTCCAATCCCTGCCCTTTTTTGGGGCAAAAGCAGGGGTAGCATAGTATTCAAAAGCCTGGGAAGGGGGCTAGATTTTGATTCTGTGACGTCTCTCGCTGGGTGATTAACTAGCTATAGCGGCTGCCTCAGGCAAGAAAAGGTCTGCCTCGGTCTGCCCAAGCGTGAAGCACACTCGTTCGATGAAAGAGCGGCTTAGCTGGACTCTACCGGTGGCTACCCGGCTGAGATATGACTTGGAATAGCCAGTTTTCATAGATAACCATTCACGCTTATATTTGATAAACAACGGGTGCTGTTGCATATAACGCCTCCCAATGCCAAATTGTATATCAGGGTATACGTATTGTCAACCACTTTGTACAGGCACAATGTATACTGGGGTATTTACTTTGTCAACGGGGCATGCTATAATGTCACAAATTTTGATCTAAAAAGGAGGTATCTCATGCCAGAGACGACCCCAGATGCTATTGGTAAGTGGTTGCAGGAAAGGTGCCAAAAGGAGAGTCTGTCACTGCGGCAAGCCGCCGCCAAGACGGGTTTGAGCCACGGCACCATTGCCCAGGTGATGAACGGTACTAACCCTTCTGTAGAGACCATCAGGAAGCTGGCTTGCGCCTTTGGTGGCAATGGCCAGCGAAGATCGGTGTTAGAGGATAAGCTACTTGGCCTTGCCGGTTATCGAAGCCGCCGCCCTGAAGGCGAAGAGCCTAGTGAGTCAATGGCTCGACTGTTGGATAAGCTAAGCCAATTCAGTGAGCCACAGCTCAAGATAATGGCCCGTTTCGCCGATTTCCTTACTGGAATGGAGGCGGAATAATAATGTTTGAATCACCAAAATCACTCACCGCTGTAGTTCATGTCAAGTTTCACTACAAAGAGGTAGAACTCAAACCAGTGGGTGAGGCCGACGTAGAGATGATAAGCAGGATATTAGAGAAGGCCTCTGGCCTGGATCCCGACCATCAGGAGCTTCTAGTCAAGTTTGCTGATTACATCAGCCAGGTTAGCAATAGAACAGAGGCGTAGAGCCCTGGCTAGAGTCAGGCGGACGGGCAATCCTCCTTTTCTTGTAGTCCAGGGCTCTACCCCCAGATTGTAAGGAGTGGTGACCAAATTGTCAATAGTCGTATACACAGTGAAAGGGGGTGATAGATTTCAAAAAGATAGGAAAGGGCAGGGACTCACCTTGAGTCCCTGCCTTGAAAAAAGTCACTGGTGATTGCCAAAATGGTTATACAGAATGTCAATATGTCTATACAGATTTCAAAGCTAAAAAAGGAGGTAAATGCCCTCCGCAGGTGATTTTAGTGCGGGAGTAACTCAGTTGGTAGAGTCCCTGCCTTCCAACGGCTCGGGAGCAAAAAAAGTTGTTTTAGATAGGAAAATAGGCAAAAAAAAGGCATCAGGGGTTCATGCTTTTAGAGTCCCTGCTTCAGGCGGACGGGCAAAAATGAGAAATGGTAACCAAAACAACCACAATCAGCCTAGACCAGTTAATCGACGCCTACCTTATCTCCCGGCGTCACCTCTCCCCACACACCCAGGACTATTACCACAACTGCCTGCATAACTTTCGCTGGTACGTAAAAAAGGCCGGCTGGCCGGAGGCGGCCGAGGAAATCACCAGGCAGCACATCAGGGAGTTCCTCAACTATATCGCTGAGTCGCCACGGCGCTGGGGGCTGCCCAAGTGCACCTCTTCTCGGCGCCAGGCAACCCCAGCCACCGTCAACCACTACGGAAGGGTGATAAAAAGGCTGTTTCGGTGGGCCTGCGATGAGGAGGAGTACCTGGCGGATAACGGCATCTGGCGCTTGAAGCTGCCCCGCCCCTGCTACCGGCAGGTTGAGCCCTATAGTGACGCCGAGGTCATGGCCATGCTCGATGCCGGCGGCGACGACTCAAGGTTCTTGGCCTCGCGCAACCGGGCGATAATCTCAATGTTTGCCGATACCGGCCTCAGGCTTTCCGAGCTGGCCGGAATCAGGCTGGATGACCTCCACTCCTCCCTAAAGCAGGTGAGGGTACTGGGCAAGGGGTCGAAGGTGAGGGTGGTGCCCCTTCAGGGCGAGTCAATGAGGGCACTGAACCGCTACCTGATGTACCGACCGCGGGATGGTGGCCAGTGGCTGTGGCTAAATGATGACGGCGGCCCACTTCAGATGCGCTCCATTCAAAATATGCTACAACGGTTAAAGCGGCGGGCTGGGGTGAGGAGCGGTGGTGGCGTCCACCGCTTTCGCCACTACTACGCCACCAGATACCTCGAGGCGGGGGGTAACCCCAGCTCACTACGGCTGCTGCTGGGGCACGAAAGCTTTGCC
>JABUBO010000651.1_pt1 | contig 11364 bp, 17 predicted proteins | sample 7240361 | NCBI WGS metagenome assembly JABUBO01 (sample SAMN07256346, study PRJNA390944) | subsurface metagenome | isolation source: Methane hydrate marine sediment | place: Pacific Ocean: Eastern North Pacific, ODP site
GGGGGGGAGTTTCCCCAATTTTATAACGTAGGTCAGGAAGTAAAGTAATGTCGATATCGACAATGCTTCCCTTTTCTATTCTTTGCCGGTAAGAAGAAATGTAATAGCCTATGACATTTGATAAGGGTAGGAGCCTCCGACCCTTTTTTTTTACAAGATATGATCCACGAGATACGAGTTTCAATCTCTGTTTTAGCGAATGTTGCTCTTCAACCTTTACCTATCGTAGCTTCCGATAGGTATAACTTTGTTTCAATCCTTGTTTTAGCGAATGTTGCTCTTCAACCACCCCTATATATCTGATAGGGGTGGTGTTATAAGTCTTTCAATCCCTGTTTTAGTAAATGGTACTCTTTAACTGAATTGCTGTTCGGAACAACAATCTAACATGGAAATTTAATCCTTGTTTTAGCTCAATGTTACTCTCCAACGATCATGAGAGATTTACGTTACGTAACGTAATTTGGTCTTTCAATCCTTGTTTAGCTAAATGTTACTCTCCAACCCTGCTAAAATACCCTAAAAAACGTTCCTTGATAGCCTGGTTCGCATTTCTTTACTCACCAGCGTATGATTCTACTCCCCTTTCATTTATTAAAAACCTTAAAATGGCTAAAAGTTATAAGAATTAAGCAACGTTGCTTAATTTCGTTAATATCAGGCCTTCAAATTTCGCTTTTAAAGCCCCCTCAAATTTCTTGCCTTTATGATTGCCTATGACTTTTAGCTATTTTCGTTAAAAACTTGCACTATTATTAAGTATCACAGCTTGTGATACTTCTTTTCTTTTTAGAATCTTAAAACGTAAATCAGGAATGCAAGTAATGGGCATTTGCCCATCACTTTCCTTTTCTACTCTTCATATCCTCTAATATCCCCTTCAATATAATTTTATTAAAAAACGGCGTTTTTTCGGAGTGAATTATATTTTTCATAAATTTCTCCTTTTTAATATTTCGCCGAAAAAACCTTAGTTTTTGGGTCAAATATTATTTTTTTTAATCATTAAAATTTTTAATATTTTATCGAAAAAACACCGTTTTTCAAGGCAAATATTATTTTTCAATCCTTGTTTTAGCTAATGTTGCTTTTTAATATGTCAAAACCTATCATAGCCTCTGATAGGTTTTTTCTTTTTAATCCCTGTTTTAGCGAATCTTAGTCGGCAACAAAAGAAAGATTTAAGCGCCGGCGCTTAATTTCAAATAATTCAGCCAACCGTTTAAATTTTGCGATATCCTGATATTGGTAGAAACTAGGGCAAACTGGGGGGGGAGTTTGCCCTAAAATCCTGTAAATATCTTTCTCTGATCCAGATAGTTTTTATAAGCCTCCTCAACCAGGCCGAAAAACTTTTGCCACTGCTCCTTCTTGAAATACAGGCTAGTCTGCATTTTTTTCTCACCGCAGTTATAGACTATCATCTTGTTTTTTAAATTTTTAACTTTATTCACCTGGCTATCAAATTTTTTAATCTCCTGGTAAAATTTCTCCAGCTCCTCAGGTTTCCAAACATAGCTTATCGTTTTCTCCCCACCTGGTTCTTTTGTAGTAATTGATAGTTCAAAAGAATCCCGAGAGGTCCGGACGTTAAAGATCCCAAAATCTAAAATCACCAGTTTGTAGTTTGGCCAGCTAAAAAACCGCCTAATATCTTCGTTCATTCTTCTCTTCTTATTTTAAATATTTTATTTTCTGATCCTACTTTCCACCAATCAGAAGGGTCTTCAATCCAGTAAACGCTTTTCGGATAGATGGCAACCCAGCCCTGTTCTTTAGTTTTCTTATCTTTAGCAAGCCCGATATAAACCTGATAATTCATATCTGGATGTGGTCCGTGGATTTCCCAATCTTCTAACGCTTTTTTATATAAATTAAGGCCTCTTCGTTCTAACATTCCTGAAATAAATTCAATGATTTCCTTCTTCTCTTTTAAATTAAGAGTTCCCATAGTTCCTAGAGCCTTGCTCCCTGAATCTCTTTCTTAATTTTTTCAAGGTGCTCATTCATTTTTTTAAGATCGTCTTCTGGTATTCTATCTCTTAAAGCTTCTAAATTTTTATGCAAGGCAATCAGTTCTTTTTGCATTATCTCAAAAGAATACATTGGTAGTAATGGCATAATAATTCTCCTTCGTGGAATGTACCAAGCTGGCACATTATCTCCTACTTTATATGTTATGTAATTGGGTCACCCAGTAACCCAATTTTCAAAAAATGAAAAATATATACTTCTAACTTCTCTCTCTATCTAAAATTTCAGTAACTTGGTGAGCAGTACTGCTCACCATGATTCGATTCCTTAATTTAAGACCTGTATTATCTCTTTATATTTCATTCAAGCACTTTCTTTCTATCTTGATTCGGAAAGTATGTCTCGTGTACGACAAATTTACTATTATCTAAATTATGTTTTTCAAGTTCTTTAATCCTCTTTTCAAAATCTTCTAAGGTTTTAATTAACGCCTCCTCTTTGCGTATGTTTGCTGGAGAATAATCTTTAGTTTTTTCACTGCATATTTTTTTAAATTCTTCTAAATTTTTAGTCATTCAAATAATCCTCCTGGAACAGACTAACTATCTTGTTAATTTATATTTTTTTATATCTTCTTTTAATTCTTTGCCTGATTGATAAGATATTAAGGCTATTAACCCAAATATCACTATCGGGATCGAATACCACCACCACATTATTCTTCACCTGCCTTTTTCATTAAATTCCTTACTTTTTCACTCCCTAATAAACTAATCTTCTTGACCTTCTTAGTTCCTCTAATTCTTTAATTTCCCTTTCCAATTCTAATTCTTTGATGTCTAATTCTGCCTCATATACTGCCCTGTCTCTATCACATTCTTCTTGAAATTCATACTCTCCATACAATCTGTTAAATTCTTCTTCAGTCAATTCTTTTTCTTTTACCATTATTTCACCCCTTATATTTATTTAATAATTCGTTCAGAATACCCCTTAAAACCGCTCCTGGTAGCCCTGGTTCGCATTTCTTTACTCTTTATAGCCTATTACTACCCCCTTTTTAAATTCAAAATTCTAAAAATAGCTTAAAGTTATAAGAAATAAGGCTTTTTCGTTAATTTCACTAAAATCAGGGCTTCAAATTTCGCTTTTAAAGCCCCTCAAAAAAAGACCGCTTATCTTTATACCTGTTTTTTGGCCTTTTTAATTAAAAACTTACGCTTTTTCTTTTCCAATCGCTCCCTTTTTAATTCCCGGTTAAACTTTTTCAACCGGATCGATTTGAGCTTATTTTTTTTACACCAGGCCAAAGCCGATTCTAATCTTTCATTTACCACAAATAATTTACCCCCTAGATTCCGAACCCTTTAATAACTTCCTGATTCTCATCATCATCGATCCCGATATACCGGAATGTTACTTTGATATTCCGATGATTCAGTAAATTAGATATCCGTTCGATACTTATTCCCTGCATTCTCATATGATAGCCGAAGGTCTTTCTTAGAGTATGGCCACCAACTTTATAACGAATCCCTACATCCCGGCACCATTTATTAATTAACTGATAAGCCCGGATCCTGGTAATTGGCCTATTCTCTTTTGTTTTTTCGTTAATGAATAGGTATTGATCCAGATTAAATGTACCAGTCTTTTTTAAATAATAGGCCAGTGCTTCCTTAATCTGTTTGTTAAAAAATATCTTCCGGGTCTTCCCGGTCTTCTGCTCTTTAATGGTTAAATAATCTCTTAAATTCCCTTTATGGTCCTTAACATCAAAGAGTTTTAAGGATAGTATGTCTCCGATCCTTAGGCCGGAGTTAATACCAAAAACGAATAGTAAATAATCTCTGGGATTCTTTTGCCGGTATAGATTCCCCTTTATCTGTCTGATCTGATTTTCTGAGCGTATCGGTTCTACGATATTCATTGTTATTTTACCCCCTATAATATATTATATTTACCTACCCGAATTATAACATATGTTAAGGATAAAAGCAAGTATCGTATTAAAATAAATTTAATTATTCTGTAACCCTTATTTTATATAGTTTTTTTAATTTTACACAATGTCTATTCTGTTAAATAGTCTTTAATCAATTCGGTAAACCCCCAAAACCGAAATATTCGGTCACCAAAACAGAATTTTTTCGCAACCTTTTTTTAACCCTTTTTTCTTCTTTCTAAACACTTTACTTTACATATTTAATCTTTTCAGCTTCATCCAATTTTTTCTTCTCTTCCTGGTATCTGGCCCACGATATCAATTTTAATTTACCTCCGCATTTGGAGCAAATTCCGCCACCGGCCCAGCCGGCAAATAAGGCCCGGCATTTTTCACATTGGTATTTTGGCATTACTTTTTATCACCTCTTTTAGGTCCATTTAATTTTACTACCTGAATTAAATAGAATAAAGTCAGTAATTGCCCGGTAAATTTTAATAATAAATTTATTGATCATTGTTCTAATTCACTTCCTTTTTTCTTTTCTCTTCTCTCCTGATTCATACTCTTACATTTTGCCCCGATAATTATATAGAAATCTCTCTCATTAATTTTATCCTCTTTTACTGCATTAATTATTACCTGATAAAAACTATCGAATCTTTTTAAAAAATTTAATCTCTCCGGTAACATTTAAGATCGCCTCTTTTTTAATAAATTACTTAAACTAAACAGATGAGCATATGTTCGCCCCAAATCCTCTTTTTATTTTTCTATCCTTCCTCACCTTCAAATTCTCTACCTCTAAGATATTAAGACCTAGGATGAGGGAGAAGAAAAAGATACCTTCGCTAAACATCTGCCCCCCTGTATGGTATAGATATAGATAGGAGGGCACTTTTCTACCCTTATAAATATCTAAAAACTACCCAACAAGGGTACTTTTCTACCCTTATAAACGATGTTTTACCCATTTATAAGGGTACTTTTCTACCCTTGTCAAGGGTACTTTTCTACCCTTATAAATGTTCAATGACTAAAAAAATTTATCCGGGACTTTCACCTTGCCGAGCTTAAAATTCTCCTGGCCATAAGATTTCCACCTATCCGATAGACCGAATATATTGGGCTTTCTGTAAAGCCCCCCGGATCTAATAACGTCAATTAGGCCATTATTAACTAATTCCTTTAAAGCCTTAGTAAATCTTTTTCTACCCATTAATTTGTTTGCTTCCCGGTAGGTATAAGATAGATTGCCGTTATTCCTGCCGTTATATTTACGGTGTATTTCGATATATACGGCCCGGGCATAACAGCTTAATTCCTGCCAGGCTTTTGAATCAATTAGTTCGTTAAGTAGTCTAACAAAAGGTGGGCTTCTCTTTCTTTTTTTCTTCATAGCAAAGTTGTCCTTTCTTTAAGCCCAGCCAGCCATCGGATCGAAAGGACAACCAAACTCTCCGACCACCGGCCGAGCTGATAGGCCAGGAACCTGGCCTAATTTGATATCTTTTTTATCTCTTTTACCTTCTTAAAATTTTCGTATATTTCCATTTTTTTGAGGCTCCTTAAAATTTAATTATCTAAATCCACCCCTAAATCTGCTTCTAAACCTCAAGTTTTTTGATTTCAAAAGCCAGATAAGATATTATCTTTACAGGGGTGGATTAGGTTTCTCTTTCAGCCTTTTTCACTCTCCTTCAAACAGAGGGGCCAGTTTCTGGCCTCTTTTTTTTTGACTTCTTTTTCTTAAAATGTTAGAGTATATATGGTTAGATTTTTATAGATTTAATTAATTCTTTCATTTGTTAAGAGCAGGGTTTTTGATAGCCTCCCTGCTCTTTCTTTTTATCTACGATAGATCGAGGTGAAACGATCTCCTAATAAACTTTTTTTTTGACAAAGAACATATGATTATTTATAATAAAATGCTTTCTCGCTTACGCGGGAATGCAAAAATACTTCTGTTTGTTTTTCGATCTAAAGAAGGGGCCCGCAGAATTTGCCGGCCTCTTTTTTAGTCAGATAACTCCTTCTGCGATATTCTTAAATTGACAAAGTTCGATAAAAAAATGTATAATATGCTATGGCCTGCTTGTCAGGTTTAAAAAAATAGTGCATATAAAGCCCTATTTTATTTTCTCTAAAAAAGGATTCTCTCAAATCGGGTGGGTCCTTTTTTAGTTTCAAAAAAGCAAAGGTATTCGTTTCATCCATTATAAAACAAAAATTTAAGCAAAGCAAATTTATTTTTGTGATAAAGCTTTTTCTCTTATTTTCTTTGTTTTTACTCTGTAATAACTATCATGCCGGCAATTCTCCGAGCAAAATATCTGGCTATTCATTGAGGGTATAAAAACCCGGTCGCAATTTGGAGCCTGGCACCTTCTTAATTTAACTCTATTTGCGATAACACTTCGTAGCCATAGATATAGAAAAGCCTTCCCGGTCCCTCTGATCCTGGCCCCTAATTTTTTATTTTTGCTTACAATTTCATAATTTAGATTACCTAAAAGTTTTATCGGCTTGTTCTCTAGAATTAGATCCACAGCCACTTTCCAGATGGCCAGCGGTTTAATGATATCTTTATTTTTTAAATTAAGAATCGAATTATAGATATAGATCGGAGTAAAACTAAAAGCCTTCTCGAAGCCCTCCTCTCTTAGCACTATATAGTGCTCAAAAAAGTTATAAATTTGCTTCTTTAAAGCACCATAAGCCGTAGTTTTTTTGAGCCTAAAATACCCTTTTCCAGGAGAGAAATAGCACAGATATTCCCCTTTTTTATGGTCGATAGATCGAAATGTTTTGTAATCGATTGGTTCTAAAAACATTGGCTTACTCCCAATTATTAAAGTTAATGATTCCCCTAATTTATTCATATTTTTAACTCCTTTAAATTTTTTTAGCTGAGCCGGGAGGCCTAAGCTTTCAGAAAGCCCCCGGCTCGCAATTCAATTAAGAATAGGATAATTCTTCCATTCAAAGGCGCCGAAGAATCTCCAAGAAAGCGCCTGAAAATGATTAAATCCCTGCTCCCCCCAGGACTGGATCAAAAAAAAGGGGAGCAGGCTCCGGTATCCTGGAGAACTCTGGAGAGAAAGCCAGACTACCGGTTATTTACCATTGCATAATTCTTGTCTGATCGCAGGGTCTTGGTTTTCCCTGATTGTATTCATATTTAAGTATGTTTAGAAGTAAACGAAGGGTTTCAAAAGAACCGGCTGTACTTTTTTGCTCGGGCTTGATAACTCCCTTCTTGGTAATTTTACTAAGACTCCCCAGCTCGATCCAGGCCTTTCTTAGCTCCTCATTGGTTGCATTAGCTGTTTCCAGCTCTTCTATCAATTTTTTACTGAGAGATACTGCCCTGGTCCCTACGATTTTTTGTCGTTCAAAAGATAGTTTTAGCTCTTCATTCGTTTTTTCTGCTTGTATTTCCTGAATCTTTTTTTGTAGGGCATCGATTAACTCGGGGCCCGAACTTTCGATATTCTTTTTCAAAGAATCTATTTTTTTATCGAGATCCGAGATTTTTTTCTTTCTCTCCGGGCTTGATTCGATAATCTCGTCGGCCAGAAGGCCCGCCCTTACCTGGATCAACTCGATGAATTTCTTTGAATCGGCATTATATTTCTCTTCTATCTCTTTTAATTTTTCCTGCCCTTTAATTAGTCGTTGATTTATTTCTTCCATCTTTTTCATAATTAAATTCTCCTGCTATCCGGGTCAAAAGCATCCCTTTCCATTTCTTCCTCCAACTCATCGATGGCCTCTTCTTTAATTTTTAAAGCCCTGACAATGCTCGGAAATTTATTCGATTTCGAGCTTTTCTCTATCTCCTCATCGTCTGCTGGTATATGTCCACCGAAAAGCATGTCCTGAATTCCCTGCCAAGACGTTGATTTCTTTACTTTTTTGGGATATTTTTCAGAGTATGGGTATTTTCCCGGTTCTGGATATTTTGTTAAAATTCTTGAAATATATTGCATAGCATTCTTTAGATCCTCATCCAAAAAATCTTTATGCTCATTCAATATTCTGAAAGCCTCTTTTAGACCAGCGACCAGTTTTTCGGGCATCTTCTTTTTAGCTTTTATGAATTCTTCCTCATCGATATCTTCCTCTAAAAAAATTTCCATTAAAGCCTTTAAATCTTCATTATCATTATATGCAGAATCATCAAATTCATAATCCATTTTTTTATCGCTCCTTTCTTTTAGTTTAATAATATCGAAGGACCTTCTTCCTTCTATCTTTTCGATCTCTTCTTCCTCTTCAATTCCCCTTTTATACGCTTCAATTTCTTCCAAGCTAGCAGTATCTACGATCCCTTCTCTAATTAGGAAGGCCCCGCCTTCTTTGCCAAAACGCTCAATTTCCTCTTCATTATATTTATACATAAATTATCACTTCCTTTCATTCGATAATTACTTCAGCTTGTTTTTTATCCTTCTTCTCTTCCTTCTTTGTTTCTGGTATTTTATATCTGCTTTCCCACCAGGTATCGAGATCCATGCCATCATAATCATCATCACCGCCACAATAAACTGAGGCCTGTTTTCTGATTTTTTGATTAGCACTACTAAAAACACTAGTAGAGATAGCATCAGCTTCATCAGAATGCCCTTCTCTGCTTCTTTCATGAGCGATAGACAAGGCATTATTCCGGCCATAATAGGCCTGAGTATTAAGAAAGGCCTTCTTGATTCCCTGATTATCCGGTAGATAGAGCCTATCCCCGAGCATTAAACTTTTAACATTAACGTAGATCTCGGCCAAAGAAGGCCGGATATTAACCTCTAAACCTATCTTTTTCAAGGCATTCGCAACCCAGCCCTTTGCATATCGATCGATTGAGACTTTTCTAATATGATAAATTTTAGTGATCACTCCGATATCCCTCATAATAGGGTCCGGGTCTTTTAAATCCCAGACTCTAATCGTATCGACATATATATCATTCCCTTGTTTATGGGATATCGCCAGAGCGAATTTATCTCTTCCTGATAAACCGCTGGCGTCAATTCCAGCATGGTATTGGTATTTTGCTTGATAGCTCAAATCACCGGCTAATCTTAGACTATTTTCTACCACATCATGAGATAGAAAGGCCTCTACCTTTTCGGCAAATATAGCCTCGTATTCCCTCAAATAATTATCTATATCCCGGGCCTTTTCTTTTTCCAAAAAGGCTTTTGGGATTAATGGATTGACAAAATCAGTAGAAGCCTGACAAGTTAAGCGGTCCGGTATATTAAATCCCTCATTAAAAAAATCAAAAAATAATCCCTGCTTGGCCCCAGCGGTGCTGATTAGAAACAATTTATTCTTTACAAATTGAGCCTGACGAGGTCTTAAACTATTAAATATAATTTCATCGGCAAGTGGTCCTTCTATCCTATAAAAAGCCAGCTCATCCAGTATTAATACTACGATTGGCAAACCCCTGAGCGCGGTGCTATTACAGGGTCCGGAGATAATTTTTATATGATTCCTGAGTGTTATTTCCAGCTCGGTTGATTTTAATATTAAATTCTTTAGCATGGGAGAATTTTCTAACATTCTTAAACAAAATTCTTGAATGACCTTCCGGGCTTGCAATTCTCTGGTTGCAACAATGGCTATATATATATTTTCCCCCGGGGATAAGGTTTCCTTCCAATCTTTATTAAGCCAGCCGACTGTGGCCTCATATAAAGCACAGATACTGGCTATAAAACTTTTTCCACTTCGCGCACCAAGCGCCAGGACCGCTTCTGTTTTTTCCATTCCCGGCTTATATATGCCTTTGCCTTTAGTTAAAATTTTAAATATTTCAAATTCTTTTTTGTCAAGTGGCAAGCCATATAAAACTTTAAGAATGATTTTTTGTGCCGGTCGCTTTCTAAAAGATAAGCCCAGGACAACGGGATTTTCGGCAAATTCTATGATATCTAAATCCTTTAATTTTTTTCTCTTACTTTGAAATTCTCTTGCCTCTTTTTTAATATCAGCAATGGTTCTGGTCTTATTCTGTCTTAGATTCGATTTAGCTTTCGCTTCCGATTCAGGACTGTGATATTCGTATCTTCTTTTTCGCTTTGCCAAATTAACTCACCTCTAAAATTTATTTGCTCTATTTTTTCTCCAATTTCTTAAAAATCTGTTCAAATTCTGCCTTTTTTAGTTATTCGGCTATTTTTGCCCTTTTTAGCTAAAAAACCCCTTCACAAATCGTCTGTGTGGCATTTCTTCAGGTAGTCGCTTATCTTTCTACCTGCTTTTTATCACCCTCTAAAAAACCCTTAATTTCGCGTTATTTAGCTATAACTACTTTTTATCTTTTTCTCTCCACTTTTAGCGTGGATCCTGAATCCTTCTCTCCACTTTTTAATTTTTAGAATGCCGTTCTATTTTTAACTGGAACAAAAGTTCCAGTTTTATCCGGTGGGACAGGCGTCCCACTAACGACTATTCGCTATTCGCTAACGAGTTAATTCCCGTTTTCGTGGGAACGATAAGGTATATACGACATACTATATAGTAATTGAATAGTGAATATTAACTATTCACCTGCTTAATTAGTTTTTTATATCCCTGCCCCCCCAGCAATGCCACAAGACCAGGGAGCAGGGACCGACAATCCGCAGAACGCATAGAAAACCGGACCGCCAGAATATTATTACTCAATTTAAAATCTAAATATTTTTTTTAATTAGTAATAGATAAACCACCAAAAAAGCGATAAGAAGTATGATCCAGGTCCACACTTTTTAATAACCACCTATTTTATCAAAATACTTATTCTTTTTTTTATCGGGATTCTCTCTTTTCTTAATAATTTTCTCAATAAGTTTTAAAGCCTTTAAATATTTATCCCTGTCCTTTTCTGCCAGGTTTTTATCTTTTAGTTTACACTTATAGAACGATCTCGTTCCCTTTAAAGTCTTTAATAATGTCACTTTTTAAATCGCTTCCTTAAAATTTTTTAAAGTAGGAATCAACCTATTACCCCTATAGGTTGATTTTCTATCGCTCCTTGCCGTTATTTCCGGTCTCCATGGTGTAGCCAAGAATATTCTTCTCAGCCCGGGCTATTCTTTTTCGTAACTTAAAAATTTTCTCATCCTGCTCCTCTGATCGAGCTTTTAGTTCTTTTATTTTTTGAATTTCAAATTCATCCATTGTTAATTCTTTCCTCCTTTAAAAAGTGGGAGCAAACCTCATAAGCTCTGAGGTTTGCTTTCTAATTCTCTCCAGCTGGGTGGAAGAACCCCCCCTGGGTTCTGCCACCCCGGGTTCTTTTTCTAATTGATAGAAACTAGGAAGAACCCCCCCTGGGTTCTTCCTAGTCGGGGTGGGGAAACTGGGGGGGAGTTTCCCCAATTTTATAACGTAGGTCAGGAAGTAAAGTAATGTCGATATCGACAATGCTTCCCTTTTCTATTCTTTGCCGGTAAGAA
>JABUBO010000652.1_pt1 | contig 11361 bp, 15 predicted proteins | sample 7240361 | NCBI WGS metagenome assembly JABUBO01 (sample SAMN07256346, study PRJNA390944) | subsurface metagenome | isolation source: Methane hydrate marine sediment | place: Pacific Ocean: Eastern North Pacific, ODP site
GATTTTACCACAAGAATCACAAATCCACTGTTTTAGTGGGATTATCTTCATATTGAGCCCCCACACTTATTACTTTTACGGTCTTTATACTCCCGACTGATACCATTGTCAACAGCCCTGCATAACGTCGGATTGATTCTCAGTGTATTTGCGGCGGATGAAAGAAGGCCTAAGTACCCCAACTGCCAGAAGCCTTGAAATTCGGCCGAGTTCGAGTCCCACCCCCGGTACCAGCTTGGTGCTTTCTTTACTTAATAGTCCAGTTATGGACAGCGGATTGCTAGTTCTCTAGTGCTATTATGTTAAACTATAAAAGTTTTTGCCTGCTTGCACGGGCGAAGGATTAGCTGGTTATTGCTCATAGGCTAATAAGTAATAGTTTAAAGCTTCTTGTTGGTATTGTCTTGCCAATTGGTAATATCCCGCGGCTTCCCTTTCCAACTCCCTCACAAGCGCGTAATCATCGGCATTATAAATATTTGACGCGAGCCAGCCGTCCTCATAAACCCACTCTCCCAGCAGCTCTGTCCGGTCGGCTATCCTTCCCTGAACACGCTGAATCTCATATCGAAGTTGTTGCTCCGCCCTTTCAGCATCATGCGCCTTAGATTCATACTCCCAATATAATTCAAGGTAATATTCCCGCATCCGCTGCTCTTCTTCCTCTTGTAATCTTTGTCGCTCCTGTTCCTCCTCCTGATGTTTTAGTTCCTCTTGTTGACGCCTTAATTCATCCTCTTGCTGCTGAGAATAATCCTGTGTGGCTGAGGGATTATGTTCGCCCCTGATAATTGATCCTAGTTCTTCCTGCAATGATGATGGTGCTGGACTTGAAATCTGAGTCATTTCTTTCATCCTTACTGTATGACCGTTATATATCCAAGTAGTAAGGTAATCATAGTCGCCACTCGGGTAGCTCACCCGAACTTGGCCCTGCACTTTCCACCTACCATTGTCCTCATAGTAAGCGCTCCAGTTTCCTACCGGAACCGCCCTAGGTTTCAAGGTGGGCACACCATAAGTAACAACAATGCCAACTGCCTCATCAGCACTAATCTTTGAGCCATAGGCACAACCACTCATAATAGGCAATGCCATTATTAACACAACTAGTAGAATACTTCGCCACCATTTCATTTGAACCACCAATTGCCCCATTTCTTCCTTTTGGTATCGTTATACACACCAAGCGACCTATGTGAAACCGCTATGTTGTATCCTGTTTCCTAGCTCTCCGCCGCCCTAACCACACTATGAGGAAGTAAATCCCAATAGCTATTGGGATACTAACTGCTGTCTCCACGATACCTCTCAAATCAATACCATTATAATATTCTACACTCGCTAAAAACCGATAAAGCAAGAAAGCCCCGCTGGTTAGCCAAGCAAGTCTTCTAACATATTTCCCCATGCAAAGACCTATTATTGTTAGTATTATAGAAACAATGAAAAATGCTAGTCCAGGATATTCTACTGACATAGCTTTACTCGCTAACCACTCAGTTTAACCAAATTGCTATCTGATAATTCCTTAAGCTTATTGCCTTTATACTACTAACGAATACCCCTGTCAACGCTCACTGCTAAGATTCTGGTAGTGCTTCAGCCTGCCCTCAAACCTTCTTCTCTATCACCTTGCCCACCGCCTGCTCTATATCCTTAGCCGTCAGACCGTATCTCTGGAGAAGCTCGCTGGTCTTGCCTGATTGGGCATAGGTGTCTTTAATGGCGACAAACTCCATGGGTACGGGGTGGTTTCTGACTACCACCTGGGCGACCTCACTGCCCAGCCCCCCATGCTGGAGGTGGTCTTCAGCGGCGACAATAGCCCCGGTCTCTTCGGCAGCCTTGACGATGGCGGCTTCATCAATGGGCTTGAGGGTGGGCATATTAAGCACGCGGCAGTTTATGCCTCGTCGCTTCAGGCTATCGGCGGCTTCCAGGGCGGGTGATACCATAACGCCGATGGCGATGATGGTGACGTCTCTGCCCTGCCTCATAGTTACCGCCTTACCCAGCTTGAAACGGTAGTCCTGCTTGTGAACCAGCGGTAGTTTGGGGCGAGGCAATCTGATGTAGAAGGGTCCCTCAGTGGCGGCGGCTGTCCTTACCGCTTGGGTGGTCTCAATGGCGTCAGCGGGAACAATAACGGTAAGGCCGGGTATGGAGCCAATCAGAGACAGGTCCTCGATGGATTGATGAGAAGCGCCGTCTTCACCGACACTGATGCCAGCATGAGTAGCCACTATCTTTACATTGAGGTGGGAGTAGCCAAGGCACATACGAATCTGGTCGAAGCTGCGGCCGGGGGCAAAGACGGCAAAGGTGCTGGCAAAGGGTGTCTTACCCGCAGACGCCAGCCCGGCAGCAATCCCTACCATATTCTGCTCGGCGATACCGCAGTCGAAGAAGCGTTGAGGAAACTCGCTGGCGAAGAAGTGGGTCATGGTTGATGGAGAGAGGTCAGCATCGAGCACCACGATATCTGGGTTCTCCCTGCCCAACTCCACCAGGGTTTTGCCATAGGCTTCTCTTAGGGAAACCACCTCAGGCATTTTTACTCCAGCTCCTTTAGGGCTATCTTTACCTGCTCGGCATTGGGGGCTTTGCCGTGAAAATCAGGGTTGTTCTCCATAAAGCTGACCCGTTTGCCTTTGATGGTATGGGCGATGATAATGGTGGGCTGCCCGGTTACCTTTTTTGCCCGGCCAAAGGCGTTGATAAGCTGAGTGAAGTCGTGGCCATCAGCCTCGATAACATGCCAGCCGAAGGCTTGCCATTTCTCAGGGAAGGGGTTGAGGTTCATCACATCACGATTCCAGCCAGCAAGCTGCAGTCCGTTGTTGTCCACAATAGCCACCAGGTTATCCAGCTTGAAGTGAGCAGTAGCCATAGCCGCTTCCCACACCTGCCCCTCATCACACTCCCCGTCCCCCAGCAGGACATACACCCTGTAGCTTTGTGAGTTGAGGCGACCAGCCAGGGCGACACCGATGGCAAAGGACAATCCCTGTCCCAGGTCGCCGGCTGACATCTCCACCCCGGGGCATGACCTGCAGTCGGTGTGGCCCTGAAGGCGACTGTCCAGTTGTCTCAGCGAGCGGAGTTCGTCTACAGGGAGGTAGCCGCACTCGGCCAGAGTGGCATATAGTACCGGGGCGGCATGTCCTTTGCTCAGGATAAACCTGTCTCTCTCCGTCCAGCAGGGGTTTTGGGGGTCGTGTTTGAGTATCTTGCAATAGAGGGTGGCTACAATCTCAACCGCTGATAGAGAGCCACCGGGGTGACCACTGCCTGCCTTGCCTATCATGGTGATAATATGGCGGCGTAGCCTCTTGGCTAGCTCCTCCAGTTCTTTCTTTGATAAGCGTGAAAAAACCTCGGCGCTGGTATTATCTACCGGGGTTTTTCTGCATGAATTGTTCCCTTGCGGTAGCGGCACTCGTACCCCCTGTGGTTGTCTAATTATAGCAATGGTTGAGGAGTGAAGTCTATAGATTTTGTGCCACAATTGATTTTCATCTCCAAATTTGGTTAAATAGTGGGGTAGTAAGGAGAAAGTAAATGGATGTTCTAAAAATACAAGCTGACAAAAGAGAGATATTAGGCAAGAAGGTCAGGTTTCTGCGCCGCGAGGGGATTACCCCGGTTCATGTCTTCGGGCACAATGTTGAGTCGCAGGCATTGCAATGTGATACTGACAGCCTCCAGCGAATCATAGAGCAGGCGGGGACAACCAGGCTTGTTGCTCTGAAGATTGAGGGGGATAAGAGCCCGAAGAGCGTGTTCATCCGCGAGATTCAAAAGGACGCAATAAGCGGGCAACTGCTCCATGTGGATTTCTACCAGATACGAAAGACGGAAAAGATAAAGGCGGATATTCCCCTTGTCTTTGTTGGTGAAGCACCGGCTATGCATTTGAAAGGACGCATACTGGCCCAGGAGCTCTCCAGTCTCAGTGTCGAGTGCCTGCCAGATAGAGTGCCGCCTCAGATAGAGATTGGCCTGAGTTCGCTGGAAGAACTGGACCAGTCAATCCATGTTAGCGACATCACCATTGGTCCGGATATCACTCTCATTACTTCTCCTGACCGGTTGATAGTTAAGGTCGCCGAAGTAAGGGTGAAGATAGAAGAGGAAGAGGTAGTGGCGGAAGAGGAGGTTGCTGAGGAAGCGGAGGTGGAGGAAGGAGCCGAGCCGGAAGCGGGAGCGGAGGCAGAAGCGGGGCCAGAGCAGCAACCTGCCAGGTAATCTGTGTTGCCGTCATTTTAAGGGTTCTTGTTATAGAGCAGCGATGATTATTGACTTTCATACTCATGTATTTTCGCCTCGGATAAAGAAGAACCGTGGTAAATATATTGACAGCGACCCCTGCTTTGCCATCCTGTATTCCCAGAAGGAGGCCGAGCTTGCCACTGCTGATGAGCTTGTTGTCAGCATGGATAGGGATGGGGTTGATATCTCGGTAATCCTCAACATTGGCTGGGCTACCCATGAGCTGTGTGTGGAGACCAATGATTACATTATGGAGTCTATAGCCCGTTACTCCAAACGCTTGGTAGGCTTCTGTGCCGTCCAGCCGCTCTCTCCTGAGGCAGCCATAGCCGAGATTGAGCGCTGTGTCAAAGGGGGGATAAAGGGAATCGGCGAGCTGAGGCCTGATGTGCAAATGCTCGACCTCAATGAGGGGGAAATAATGGACCCCCTTGTTGATGTGATAAGAGAGAATAAGCTGATTCTGCTCTTTCATACCTCTGAGCCGGTGGGTCATCATTATCCTGGCAAGGGGGGTGTTACCCCGGATATCCTCTATCCTTTTATTATGCGCTTCCCTGATTCGCCCGTAGTCTGTGCTCATTGGGGCGGCGGCTTACCCTTCTATGCCTTGATGCCCGAAGTGAAAAAGGCGATGAGCAATGTCTATTTTGATACCGCCGCTTCACCTTTTCTGTATAGCCCTCAGGTGTATAGTCAGGTCGCTCAGCTTGTCGGCGGCGACAAGATTCTCTTCGGGAGTGATTACCCCCTGCTGGCGCAGAGTCGGTTTCTGAAGGAAATAGACTCTCTGGATTTGTCTCAAGAGACGAAGAACTCGATACTCTCAGGAAATGCCCAGAGGCTTCTCGGTATCGCTGGTGAGGCATGAGCTATGGAACAGATTCGGTCTTTCATTGCTATTGAGCTGCCCGATGAGTTGAAGTCGGAGCTTGTCCAGCTTGAGGCGAGGCTGAAATCCGGTGGGCAGTTCAGAGTGAAATGGGTTGACCCCAATGGTATCCACCTGACGCTAAAGTTTTTAGGCGACATCGCTGCGGATAAGGCTGAGGAGATAGTGGGGGCGATGGAAGAAGCAGCCCGGGGAGTATCAACCTTTCAGTTGAAGGTTAAGGGACTGGGGGTTTTCCCCAACCCTAAGCGAGCTCAGGTGGCATGGGTGGGGTTGAGTGGGGAGGTAGATAAGCTTGCCCAACTTCAAAAGAGCGTTGAGTCCAAACTAGCTCCTCTGGGCTTTGCCCCTGAGTCGCGAAGATTTACACCTCATTTGACCTTAGCTCGTCTCCGTAATCAGGTATCACCGGACGAGCGACAAAGATTTGGACAGCTGATAACAGGAACTGCGTTCGAGGCAGATTGTGCTATTGAGGCGGATACCATCAGCCTGATTAGAAGTCAGCTAACCAGAGAAGGCGCTATTTATACTCGAATTAACTCGGTAAGGCTGGAAAAGCCCTTGTCAACGGATGAAGCCTAGTGTATACTGTGGAATATCTAAATTCGGCTGGGAGGTGGACTTTATGGAACAACTGAGTTTCCCTAAATGTCAGAAGTGTAATACAGGAGATCTGGTACCCTTGTCTGATTTTGGCAGCCAAGGGGCAACCATTGAATACAAAGCCTGGGTTTGCACCAATCCTGATTGCGGGTTCAACCTGAAAATCAGGAATGGTGATGTCTATATAAATGAGCCCGTTATGAGCGGAACGCTTCATACTACCCGCTCCCGCTGAAATATTGAGTCGTCATCTGGATTTCGGACTACAGGTGGTGTCTGTGCCCTTTCAAGCGGCTAAACTTAAAGGGATAGCGCTGGATTTTCTGTTCCCCCAATGGTGTGTCGGCTGTGGCAAGGAGGGCGATTTTATCTGTCCCTCCTGCCGTTGCTCGTTGCCTCGAGTTATACCCCCGCTTTGTCCCCGGTGTGGCAAACCTCAATCCAGCGGCATCCTTTGCCCCACTTGTGTTGGATGGCAGGCAAAGATAGACGGCATCCGTTCCCCCTTCCGATTAGATGGAGTAATGCGCCAGGCTATTCATCAGCTAAAGTATAAAAACCTCAGAGCGCTTGCCGGGACTTTGGCTGGATTCCTAAGCGATTATCTGGCTGCTAACTCTGTGCCGGGGGAGGTTCTGGTGCCGGTGCCCCTGCATCCGAAGCGATTAAGGGAACGGGGCTATAACCAATCCATCCTGCTGTCCAAGGAACTGGGGAAGCTGACCAACCTGCCGGTAGTGGAGGATTGCCTAATGCGAAAAAGGTATGCCCTCCCCCAAGCGAGAACTTCAACTATGGAGGAACGGCGAGACAACGTGACTGGTGCTTTTGTCTGCCGTGACTGCAGATTGAGGGACAAGCAGGTGTTGCTCATAGATGATGTCTCTACTACTGGGGCTACCCTTGATGCCTGTGCTGCGGCGATAAAATCGGCTGGTGCCGCCTCGGTGTGGGGGCTGGTGCTGGCTAGGGAGATTTAATAAGAATTACTGTCAGGAGTGTGAACGGATGGAGCTACAGATAACGGGTAAAAATATAGAGATATCACTGGAGGTGCGTCAGTATATTGAGCGTAAGCTGGATAAGCTCGGCCGGCATCTACATAAGATTATGGAATCCAAGGTGGAGATATCTGAGCAGAAAACAAAGTCCCCGCAGCAGCACTTTGTGGTGCAGGTAACCATAGACAGCAATGGCACCCTGTTTCGTAGTCAGGAGAGGGGAGAAAACCTGGTTTCCGCTATTGACAGGGTGGTGGAGATTATGGACCGGCAGATAAAGCGCTACAAGGGGAAGCTGTATAAGAAGGGGCGAGGCAGCTCATTAGCCAGGGGTGGACTCGTTGAAGAGGTGGTGGAGGAAGAGGAAACTACGGGCAGGGTAGTCAAGATTAAGCAGTTTGTGGTTAAACCGATGTCGGTGGATGAAGCTATAGAGCAGATGGAGCTCCTGGGTCACGATTTCTTCCTTTTCTTCGATGCTGATGATGAAAGGCTTAACCTGTTATATCGCCGAAAAGATGGCAACTACGGTCTCATCAAGCCTGAACTGGGGTAACAGATAGCTTTGCCTTTCAGCTTGGGACGGTCAACATGGGTGGGGAGATAAAATACGCTGTTTTCACTACCAGCATGGGTTGGGTGGGGGTATCGGGTTCGGACGAGGGATTGCTATGTATCGCCCTTCCCCAGCGCTCAGCCCAGCAGGCTCGCTACCTGCTGGGGGAGGGTTTGAACTGTGCTGTCAGGTCAGGTGACTGCTTTGGTGCCCTGATTAGTCGTCTACAAACCTACTTTGATGGCGGTAAAGCGACCTTTCCCGATGAACTTGACCTCTCAAGAGCCACCCCTTTTCAGCGCAGGGTGTGGGAGGCGACCAGGCTTATCCCTTATGGCGAGACCAGGAGCTACGCCTGGGTAGCTCAGCAGGTTGGCGAACCGGGGGCGGCGCGGGCGGCGGGGCAGGCTCTGGCGAGAAACCCTTTGCTTGTTATTATCCCCTGTCATCGGGTAATAGCCAGTGATGGCAAACTCGGTGGCTTCTCTGATGGGGTGGAGATGAAGAGGCGTATTCTTCGGCTGGAGGCATCAGCTTAGTTGTCAATGGCAGCTCAACGAAGAGTGTAGCCCCCTCCCCCATCTTACTTTTGGCGTATATCCTACCCTTATGCTCCTCCACAATACCGTGGCAAAGGCTAAGTCCCAAACCAGTGCCGCCTTTCTCTCCTCTAGTAGTGAAGAAGGGGTCGAAGAGCTTATTGAGGTGTTCGGCTGGAATACCGGGGCCATCATCGGTGAATGAGACTCTGACACGGCCTTTTAGCTGTTTGGTTTTGATGATGAGCTTTCCTCCGCGGTGGGATTCACTTATAGCCTGCTCGGCATTAAGAATTAGGTTCAGGGAAACCTCCTGGATTTGATGGAAGTCGCTCATTATTTGGGGAAGGTCAGGGGCGAGGTCCAGGGCAACTTCGATATTGCTCGTCTTTAGCTCGTAAGCCCTCAATTCCAGGGCTTCTTTTACAATCTCATTGATGTCCACATATTCCTTCTTTGGCTGGCGGTGGCGGGCAAAGGTGAGCAGATTCTGTACTATCTTAGCCACGCGCAGGGATGAACTATGGATTATTTCTAGGCCCTTCCTGGTGTTCTCGTCAGTGGGTTTTCTCAGCAGGAGCTCGGAGTACCCCATTATCCCGGTAAGGGGATTATTTATCTCGTGGGCAACACCGGCGGCTAGCTCGCCGATAGCGGCGAGCCGGTTGGAAAGGTGGAGCTCCTGTTGTAACTGCCTCTCCCTTTCCTCCGCCTCTTTGCGCTCGGTGATGTTACGTATGAATACAAACATCCTCCCCTCATCAACCTCAATATAGTTAACACTGACCTCAATATCAACAATTCTGCCATCTTTACACCTGTGGTAGGTTTCAAAGCGGTCTTTGCCAACCTTCCTTATCTTGGCGATGTGCGCTGCCGTTTCTTCGGGTTTCTCAATCGCCTCGATGTCGGGAATGCGCATCTTTAGTAATTCATCGCGGCCGTAACCTATGAGTTGACAATAGGCATCATTCACATCCAAAAGCCGCCCCTGCATATCCGTGAGCCAAAAGCCATCCATAGTTGTCCGAATAATGGTCCTGTACTCCAGCTCCGCCCGCCTGCGCTCGGTTTCTAGCACTCCCAATTCAGCAGCTCGCCGGCGCAGTTCCACTAATTCGGTTATCAGTTGCTCTCTGGTCTTATCTGCGTCCTTCATCACACCGCCTCTAGCTAGTGCTGATATTCTACCGGGTAATATGAAGAAAATTGCCCACCACCCCAATAATGTCTGATTCAGTGAAAGGCTTGCTCATAACCCCACAAGGACCGTGGGCTAAAGCCCGCACCATCATGTCACTGCCGGGATAGCCTGTTATGATAATTATCGGCAAGTCGGGCTTGAGGGTCTTTATCTGCTGAAAAAGCTGGGCACCATTCATCCTCGGCATTGTGAGGTTAAGGAAAACCAGGGCAAAATCCTGCTGTTTCACCAGCTGCAATCCTTCAAAGCCATCCTTAGCCGTTGTCGCCGTGTGTCCTTGTTCCTCCAGGGTCTCTGTAAATAATGCTCGAATTGTATCCTCGTCATCAACAACGAGGATGTTTGCCTTCGCCCCAGTCGAATTTTGCCCCAGCCACTGGTTGATTGATGCCCTGTCGAATCTCCACTGCCGGCCTATTTTAGTCGCCGGGACTTTACCCCCTTTTAGCAGTCGGTAGATGGTTTTTTGGTGACGCGCAGGTGTTGGGCTAATTCATCAACGGTCATAAGCTCTGCCATGTTCTCTCTATGACCTCGGTGGTTTACCCAACTTGGCTGTCGCCCACCGCTGTATTTTCTTCTCATCTATACCAAGCTGTCGGGCAATGTTGGCGGTTCTCTGGGTCACCACCTTGGAGTAAGCGGAAAAGGGGTCAAGTTTTGCTTCCACGCCATGGGCGATAGCATCCATTCCAACGGTGGGTTTCTTGAGTGCCTGCCTGGTCTCCAGGGCGTTGCGTATACTGGCGTCCACTCTATCTAGTTTGAATGGTTTGACGATGTAGTCTAAAGCCCCCAGCTTCATAGCCTCGACAGCGGTATCAACATCCTTAACCGCCGTTATCATAATAGTTGCCGTTCTGATGTGGTTTAGCCATATCTCTCTCAGCACCTCCATGCCCGACATCCCGGGTAGCCTGATATCCAGTAAGACCATATCAAACTCCTGCTTCGCCAGATCGGCCAGAGCCTCAGCGCCATCCAGAGCGGTGGTGCACAGATACCCCCGGTTGCTTAGTTCGTCCTGGAGAAGGTCACATACCACCTGTTCGTCATCAACAATCAGAATTTTTGGTTTTTCCCCTGCCATTAGTCCCCTCATTTACATGGTATTATTGATATCTGATGTCTCTTATTGTCCCTTGTCGACCGTTAAGTTCTATCATAGTCTGTGACAAATGTCAAGATTAAGCATGGAATAGGACAGATGGGGAAACGGTTACCGAGTGCCCATATCTGGGCATCAAGTGGGGATAACAACTTTGGTGTTCACGGTTATAGAGGCTAACGAGGCTTGGGAGGAAATAGTTTTGCTCTATATAATCTTCGTTTACCCTCGGCGGTTCCTCTCACCTTCAGGTTAAGGAAGTCCATCTCGTATTCCTCAATTAGTCCTTCGCCAGCGAAGCTAAAGTATCTATTATTGCCGATTATGATGTGGTCCAGCACCTTAATTCGCATAATACTTCCGGTGTAGACCAGTTCTCTGGTTACCTCTTTATCATTCTCGCTGGGCTGGGGGTTGCCTGAGGGGTGGTTGTGGATAAAGAGCAGGGAGGCGGCGTTATGCTTAATAGCGCCCTCTGTGACCTGGCGTGGGGAGATTGAGCTAGTGTTTACTGTGCCTTCAGTGAGGTTGGCTATTTCGATAATCTGGTTCTGGCTGGTCAGGTAGATGACCTTGAATACCTCCTTCTTCAGGTCTCGCATAGAATGGTAGAGGTAATCAAAAATTTCCTGAGCCGATTTATAGATGGGCTTATCCTTGATTTTTTCCTTGAGAAATACCCTGGCGACCTCCTGCAACAGCTTGATTCCAATGGCGGAGTGAGGCCCGATGCCACCAATCTGCTGTAGCTCTTCGGGGGAAGCCTCCAGGACGCCTCTCAGGGTTTTAAATCTCTTGATGGCTTCCTTCGCCTGCTGCTTGCAATCCTTGCGGGGTGAGCCCAGGGTAAGGAGCAGCTCAATGATTTCATAGTCATGAAAGCCAGCCAGTCCTCCTTTGATGAACCTTTCTCTGAGTCTTTTTCTATGCCCTGGCACAGAATCTCTTGAAGGCATGGTTACATTCCCTTTTTAAGTACTGCCGGTTTCTTCCAGCTTTATTCCATCCTCGCCTACCAACCCCACCAGCCGCTGATGAAGCTCAGGACAATAATTGACATACATATTCGATAGCTTGAGCTTGATAATCTTTCCCTCGCTGATTACTCGCAGGTTTACCTCATCCTGCCCAGGGAAGTCCTTAAGAGCGTCGTTTAACCTGTGTAGGGAGGCGATATCAC
>JABUBO010000653.1_pt1 | contig 11361 bp, 11 predicted proteins | sample 7240361 | NCBI WGS metagenome assembly JABUBO01 (sample SAMN07256346, study PRJNA390944) | subsurface metagenome | isolation source: Methane hydrate marine sediment | place: Pacific Ocean: Eastern North Pacific, ODP site
AGAAAACAATAACACAAACAGTACAATTTGAACAATCCAACCGATGACACAAACTCCTATGGCCCGGAGTGTACTGCTGTAATCAAGAGCTTGCCTAACTGCAATTATCATTGCAACCAACATCCAAATTGCGGCAATTGGGAAAACAATACTTTGCATCACTGGGATAACGCCAAGCACTCGAATCAGCCCGGGGGAACTCGAAAAACCAATTGTTCGCAACAACTCTCCATGATCAGCTTTAGTCTGTGGCTCTGGAAGCAGCCTTGTACCAATAAAATAAGTCAAGTACGCCCAGATATACCATCCCACAAGAGATACAACTACTCCCATCAGCATTCCGAGAATCCCAGCTTTTGAAGTACTTCCTATTCCAGCTGCTATACTGGACAAAACCACAACGCCCATAGCCTGACCTAACGCAGACTTATCAGCCTCGACTTCCTCATATAAAGCAACGTCGAGTCTGGCGGCTCGAATGATACGGTTACCAAAATTGGCCATCTTACTCTTTTGCCTCCAACTGTAATTTCAGACTTCTATTCTTAATTAACAAACGCCTACTGTGGTAGACCAAACCAGCATTCTATCTTATGGTTCTGGCTTATTCCAAGGAATAATATGCCGGCCTAACTATGTTTCCTTGTCAATCCCGATACTATCGGGACACCCAAGCCGAGCAGTAAAAGTGTGGATGATTAGCTTACTCCCAGCAGGTACTCGGCGGGGTTAAGGTTTGTGTTCGAGATAACTCTAACACTATTCTTCCCAAAGCCACTTATCTGCAAAAATCGCAAAATCGATGAAATTGACAATTGCATCTCTGTCGAGGTCTTCAGTTAGCCGGTCGATTGTTAGGGATTTTGAGCTTCTGCCTTTTCGGCTTCAGCGGCAGCTTTTGCTTCGGCAGCAGCTTTTGCTTCGGCAGCAGCTTTTGCTTCGGCAACAGCTTTTGCTTCAGCAGCAGCTTTTGCTTCGGCAGCAGTTTTTGCTTCGGCAGCGGCTTTTGCTTCGGCAACAGCTTTTGCTTCAGCGGCAGCTTTTGCTTCGGCAGCAGCTTTTGCTTCGGCAGCGGCTTTTTCGGCAGCGGCTTTTTCAGCGGCAGCTTTTTCGGCAACAGCTTTTTCGGCAGCAGCTTTTTCAGCGGCGGCTTTTACTTCTGCCGCCTCTGCAGTAGCTTTTTCTTCCTCAGTATCCTTGCAGCCCGTCAAAACAAGCGAACAACAAAGTAAAACCAGAAATATGATTGTAATTCTTTCGCTCTTCATTTCTGTCTCCTTTCAAATTTACCCCAAAATTGATTTAGTGAAATTGTATCTCTGGGGTTATGAATAATCAAGCGGAAAAGAGGTTATTTCCAGCGATTTTTTCGTAACCCCGATACTATCGGGACACCCAAGCCGAATTTAGGAAATGGCTGGGGGAAATTGGCTTTGGTGAATAACGATACGCCCAAGCAGCTATTTTTGATACTCAACCAATTCGTTATCTTCTATTTTGAAAATGCGTCCCCTATAGTTCTTGAATGCTTCATTTGTGCCGATTTTTATGCAAAGGTTCATGGGTTCTCCAAAGTAATCCTCTGCAACTATTTGATATACAATGTCAACCCGTCTTATTGTATCGGAAAAATAAAAGGGTTTGCGAATTTTTATCGAAATGGTAAATGTATTTAGTGAATTATCAAGAGATATATCTTCTTTGCGTGGATATATATCCCCAAGCCCCGTAATAGTTACTATTTCCCCTGACCTGAGCGTACTATAATGACTTACGGTGGAGGATTTTCCCGTACGAACGCTAATACTTAAGTTAGGTGAATAAAAAAGTTTTAAATCAGCGTTATACATAGTGTTCTTGCCCTTGTTTTTATGGATTAAGTTGAGTTTAAAATCTTTAATTGATTCGTTTTTCGCACCGATGATTGACAGCTCTGAAGTCTCCGTCGCTGCGAAACATATTTTGATATCTTGCGTAGCTACTTTTACCACATGAATAAGTGGAGAAATTATCTTATTATTGAATTTCTTCACAAAAAAATGCCCCGAAAACTTATCAACAGCAAAAAAAATTATAACTAATAAGATGACACAAAAAATCACAGGGTGGGATTTAAATAGTTTTTTAGCGTTTATGGGAATACCACCTATGGTCCAAGTGTCGCCCAAAATACTACCGGGTTCAGAAGCAGGGGTTACTTTATCTCGCTTTTGAGCTTCAAGTTGCTCTTGGCGTTCAAACATAACTTTCAAACCCTGCAAGGCCTCTATTGCTTCTTGGATGCTATGCTTTATATAGTCCTTGGGCATATTCTCATAGTATCTCCTTATTTTCCTAAAGTCTGTAACCAGCCACGTACTTTTTGCTGGAGAAAATTGCTGTAGAGGATTCCTCACGCACTCTAATAAATGAGCAATCTTTTTGAGTACTTCTGCAGTAGCCTTTTGTGCGGTATCAAGGGCTTCCGCATAAACAGAATCTTTCTCGCAATATTTTTTTTCAGCGATTACAAGTATCCGTTCTTCGGCCTGTTTTTGGATTTTTGCCTGTTCTATTTTGTTGGGTCTTTTCGGAGAAGTCCACAGACCAGGCCTTTCGGAAAACGTTGAACCACGTTCTTTTAACTGGTCGATAAGTTCCTTCTGTGCTTCATCCTTAGCTTCACGCCATAATTTGTCATTACGCGGTGGTAGCGAAGGCTCAATCATTTTTTCCAGTTGCTGGAATAACTCTAAAAGCTTGTTAACATCCTCTATCGTGATGGAATTTGCTACCTTGAGTTCATTGCTTGCCTTAACTGCTTCTTGCTCAGATTGTGCATCAATTTCCCTCGCTAATTGCTCGGCATAAGCCGATGGACGAAAAAGCACTGCATAGCCATTACTACCCATCACACTTTTAATGCCTTTTACCACTCCAATATGTTCCATCATCTTGATAAGAGTATCGTACGTAATATCGTCTACCCCTAATTCTTTTATCGCATCATCACGACCAACAAAATCCCTGTTTTCCCTAAACCACTTTGCAACAATTCGTATGCACTGTTTTTCGGCGTCGCTGTACTTCATTTCTTATATTCTATTTCCACTGTCAGCCTAGTGTTCTGTTACTCCTGTAATGATGGATACAACTTCTTTAGTTTAATCCTCGCGTCATCAGTTGTAGAAAAGCTAGGGACAGCCACCTATTTTTTCCAACCATTAAACACCCAACCCTGCAATTCCCGGCAATTAATTTCGTCTCTCGTTGCTCGTATCTCGTCGCTCGCTGGTTGAGCCCGGCAAGGCCAGGGTTGGTTTTAATAGATTCCTCGACTCCGCTCGGAATGACAACCCATGGCGGGGCCGGGGGCTAAATATAACGACTACATTATGTTTTTGCTGCTGTCGTCGGTTTTATTCGCCATATATTGCAGCGATAATCAGGCCCATCAACGGCGTAAAGATAAGGCCTGTAATAGTCCAGTATATCACAATAGTGAGACCAACCGTCATAAACATATAAGTTGATAACATTGCCGGCAACGCACCTACCGCCCAGACACATAATCCAAACACAAGGCCTTTGATTAACTTATTTTTGCCGGGGATACCCTTAACCAGCAGTGCATAGACAAGAGCCAGCACTATGTTCAGTGCCATAACCCCTGAGTAGTACGCCGTGGGCGGCGCATCCATCACTCTCCAGATGTTCGTTGGTTCAATCTCATAAACCCATTTGAACAGCCAACCACAGGTAATCATTCCAACAGCAGCTTCGAATACAGTTACAACTACGCCCGCGATAAATATTCTCCAATAGTTCATAACTGACTCCTTTCTGAACTATATGTCAATTCGTGTTTAAAATAGATTCTTCGCTCCGCTCAGAATGACAGAGCCCGTCATTAAAATGACGGGGTCTATCTAAACGAAGCGGAATCCATCATTTTTTCTTTCGCAAGATTAGCTTGATAGAAACGAAGGGGAATAAGAAGAACAAGAAGGCGGCAATTTTAAGAATTCCCATTCCGCAATACCATATCAGGTCAAAATTGTGCCTGTCTATCTCGAACCATCTTGAATGAATGCTGTATACCCAATCCGCTGCCAGAAGGTAGAGAACGAACCATAACAGCAGTAAACAAAAAGACAATACGAAACATCGCAGAAGAATCCCTGCTACCGCATCCAATAAGTTGTTCTGCTCATCTTTAGTCATATTGAATACCTCCACGCTATACACTATCTTATATTTTTGTTGTCGTCTTCGGTTTTGTTGGCCATTGAATAACCGAAAAGGCAATTGGCATCAAACAATTTCGTTGCTCCCCTCACCAAATTACGGCGTTGGCCTATTTGGAACGGGGCAAGCGTCGCTCGTGTCTCGTTACAAAAGGGCATAAGTGCACAAGGCATAAGGCAGTAGACGGCAGGGCAGAAGAGCATAAGGTGTGAAGCGTATCCCGCTTGTCGCATCTACAGATTCACCTTTCGACCCATTTGCTCCAGAATATATCTAAGGACATCCGGCCGGCTCACAATCCCGACCACCTTCCCTTCTCTTGTCACCGGCACGCGTCTGAAAGTCACCTCCAGCAGGCACTTACAAATATCCTCGAGGCTCTCATTCTCCTCAAAGTGCACGGCGGGTTGTGTCATAAACTCCTCAGCTGTCTTTGCCTTTGCGGTTTCCGGTCCATAGAAGAATCCCAGCAAATCTTTCTCGGTAACAATCCCCACCAGCGTCATATCCTCCTCGACCACGGGGATACCCGTAATCTTGCGTGCCCAGAGAAGCTCTAACACTTCTTCTACCGGCGTATCCCGCCAGACACTGACTACCTCTTTCGTCATAATGTCTTTTGCTTTTAGCATCTCGACCTCCTTTCGCCTAAGCGCAAATCGCGCTGCCATTAAAAATTGATGAAATCAGATAAAGAGATGGTAATACCTGGCTCTTTGCCCCGCAAGCAAGATTACCGATTTTCCGCAGAATTTTCATTTCCTGCTCCTGGGCAACTATCAGGTGCATCCAGCCTTTCGCGTGGTAAAATACCCGAAAAGAAGGCGAGAGTCAAGGGGGAATTAAGGAGATCAGGGAATCAGGAAATCAGGGTGCAGGATACCAGAATATCAGGGGATCAGGTGAGAATAACAACGTGGAGCGGGTAGCGTGGAAGGGGGTAGTATAATCCTTGCCTCCAGAACTCTTAGTATTTTGTGCTAAAAAATATTTCTCTAAAGCGGGGGGCCCTGAATATCTAAATTTGTGAGGCCTGCTTTCTTTGCCCATTTTACGGCCTGGTTATATTCTTCGCGGGTTATTCTGCGGGAGATTTCCGGATATTCAAATGCTTTGTACATCGGCCTGTACTGCGACATAATATTGAGATAAGTGTCTTTGGGGAGGTTTGTAGCTATCCATTCGATTACCTCCTTTGTTCCAGCAACATTATTTGGCATAACTAAATGACGAATCATCAACCCTCTGTATATGAGACCATCACCGGCAGGTTTTGCCACACCTACCTGACGGTGCATCTCGAGTAGAGCTGCTTTGGCCGCCTCCGGATAACTCTGGGCACCCGATGAGTATTTCGCTGCCATTTTACCGTACGAATACTTAAAGTCGGGCAGGTAAATATCGATTATGCCATCGAGCTTTTTGGCTATCTCCACGTTCATCCACCCGCAGGTATTGTACACAAGGGGAAGTCTCAAACCTTTACCTGCTGCAATATCAACCGCAAGGAGGATATGCGGAACGTAGTGGTCCGGCGTAACAAAATTGATGTTATGGCACCCCATTTCTTGAAGGCTGAGCATCATCTGTGCAAATTCTTCAATGGTTCTGGGACTTCCTTTGCCCCCTTGGCTGATGTCCCAGTTTATGCAAAAGACGCATCTAAGCGCACAATTAGTGAGGAATATGGTTCCCGAGCCTCCTTTGCCAACAAGTGGTTTTTCCTCTCCGAAATGCGGGTGATATGCCGCGATCTCGAGTTGTGAAGAAGCTTGACAGAACCCCTCATCCCCATCGAGCCGATTGGTCTCGCACTTTCGAGGGCATAGCTCACAGCTTTTCATTATGTTCCAGAGTTCTTCGGCTCGTTTTTTCAGCTCTCCGCTTTTGTGTAGTTTTAAATAAGCAGGTTCGAAATCTGCAGCGGTTTTAGCTGTTCGTACGGTTTTTTTGCACCCGGCACATAGACAGATAAAGGCAGAGCTAAACCCTGATGTTACTAAATAAAAGCATGATTTAATAATGAATTGTCTTCTTGATTGTTTCATTATTTGGAGTTTCCTCATATCATTAGTAGTGCAACTTTATTTTTTACCTTCCTAACTCGGGGATTTTGCGCATTTGGTTAAGTTGGCTTAGACACAGCCGTGACCAGGTCTCCATTGTATCGCGGACCTGCTGCAGCTCGGCAGGCGTCATAAAGGCCATTTGGGTAATCATCTGCTCTCGCTTAGCGACCTTTGGGGCATCCAAGAGCCAATAGTGGACTATTCCGAGGTGCACCCGGCCAACCTCGTTGGATTCATCATTGAGCAAGGCGACAACGCGGTCGGTGTGGCTTGTTTCTACAGATACTTCCTCAGCTACTTCGCGTTCAACAGCAGTAAGGTAGGCTTCGTAAAAGTTATCATTGAATAAGGGCATATCATCACGGGGGTTTATATGGCCTCCTATTCCGATAGACCTGTTTCCGACAAGGCGGGCCTCTCCCGCTCGCCTTCCTCTGACGTAGCTGAGGTATCTGCCGTCGCAAGTCATTATTACGTAGGGAATGATTTGTTTATAAGAAGGGTCAACCTCTGCCTGCGACCTTGGTATAAAACAGGGAATGCCCTGAACAAAGATCTTTTGGAGATAGCGGTCCACGTCAAAAGCGAGTCCATTGAACATCCTTACCTGCTCAAGAACTTTTCGCTCGACAACAAGTACCTGTTCCTCCTGGGCCATTCGGTCGTCCGTCCACTATTTTTTATTCTTATTATTTGGTATGATAAAGTGCTCTGGTACGGGAAATTGTGAGCATAAAAGCAAAACTTCTTTTGCGACGGCTTCGATTTCCGATTCGTTATCGATGTTTTCAACGACTCTATTGATGAGGTCGGCGATAAATCTGGCCTGGTCTTCTTTCATTCCACGGGTTGTAACGGCTGGTGTTCCGATTCGCAGTCCGGTGGGATTGGCGGGATGAGCAGGGTCCGTAGGAGTAGTGTTGTAATTAGTAACGATTCTTGCTCTATCGAGCGCTTTTGCGAGTTTTCTGCCTGGTACTTTTTTGTTTCGCAGGTCAACCAGGATTAAATGATTGTCAGTTCCGCCGGAAGAGAGGTTGAAGCCGTGCTCGAGCAGTCTTTCGGCGAGTGCCTTTGCATTTTTGACGATTTGTTTTGCATATGCGACGAACTCCGGGGTATCTGCCTCGGCCAGTGCGACGGCGATGGCCATTAGAGTGTGCATATGCGGGCCTCCCTGCAGGCCTGGGAAGACGGCTTTGTCGACGTTGTCGGCGTGCTGCTTTTTGCAGAGCAGCATACCGCCACGCGGGCCTCGCAGGGTCTTGTGCGTTGTGGTTGAGACGATGTCGGCGTAAGGGACGGGGCTTTTGTGTATGCCGGCAACAACGAGACCTGCGATGTGGGCTATGTCACTGACGTGATATGCGCCGACATTTTTTGCGATTTGGCCGAAAATCTCGAAGTCAATCTCGCGTGGATAGGCGGTGGCGCCGGAGATGATGATTTTGGGTTTGTGCTTTTTTGCGAGCTCTTCAATCTGGTTATAGTCGAATCTTCCGGTGTCGGGACTGACTGTGTATTGGACGGAATTAAAAATTTTGCTTGTAACAGAGACTTTCCAGCCATGTGTGAGGTGTCCGCCGTATGGAAGCGACAGGCCCATAATGGTATCGCCGGGTTTGACGAGTGCCAGATATGCGGCCCAATTTGCTACAGAGCCGGAATAAGACTGGACGTTTGCGTGGTCGGCTTTGAACAATTTCTTTGCTCGTTTCTGAGCCATTCTTTCAATCAGGTCTGTTACCTGCTGGCCTTCGTAGTACCTTTTGCCGGGATAACCTTCAGAGTATTTGTTTGTAAGGCAGCTTCCACTGGCTTCCATTACGGCTCTTGATACGTAGTTTTCTGAGGGGATGAGGCGAATACAGCCGCTCTGGCGTGCCTTTTCCTGTCTTATAAGCTCGTAAATTTGAGGGTCGTAGTGTTCAAGTGCTGTTACCATATTAAATTCTCCATAAAAGATATTGGGTCGGCGTCAATTATATAGTACAGGGATGGTTTTGGTACAAGTTTTTATTTGTTGACAAAATTGAGTCAAAGTTTAGAATAGGTAGTTTCAAAATTTGCGGGACAAGTCCAATCGGTTAAAGCGTATGGCGCAGGAAAACAGTGCACAAAACTCAGCCAAGGCGGCGGCCTTTTTTGCAAGTGCCGGTGAGGCGGCAGAGAAGAACAGTTTCGATTACGCTATCGATATGTACCTTGAGGGTCTGCGTTGCGAGCCGGACGCTCTGGAAGAAGGGCATATGAAACTCCATGAGCTGGCTTTTGTTCGGCAGGAGAAAGGCGGCAAAAAGCCGACAATGATGGAAAGAGTAAAACGTCTGCGTGGCAAAACCGCCCTTGAGCAGATGCTTAACGCCGAGTACCTTTTTGCAAAAGACCCCGGGCATCTGCCTTTTGCTGAGGCGGTGCTAAAAGCTGCAAAAGCAGAGGGTTACAAAAAAACGGTTAAGTGGATTGCGGATTTAGTTTTCCAGGCCAATAATGCGCTGGCGAAGCCGTCTTTTTTAACATATGTGCTGTTAAAAGATTCCTACGCATCGATAGACCAGCTCGAGCGTGCTGTTGCCGCCTGTCAGCACGCGGTCAGGCTTAAGCCAGAGGACGGAGAGGTGGCGGATGAATATAAGCGGCTCTCGGCGGAGATGACCGTTGCCCGAGGCCATTATGACCAGGAAGGAGATTTCAGGCAGTCGATTAAGAATCGGGAGAGCCAAGAGAAACTTCACGCCCAGCAGGCTGTCGTCAAGACCGAAGACTGGCGTGTTTCGGCGGTGGAAGAGGCCCGCAAAGTGCTGGCACGGGACCCGAATCTGCCGAGAAACATATTTGGCCTGGCCCAGGCTCTGTCAGATTTGCGAAGCGATGAGGCCGAGAATGAGGCGATAGAACTGCTGGAAGATGCGTGTGAAAGAAAAGGCGATTTTAGCTTTAAGCAGCGAGCGGGCCAGATAAAAATAAAACAGCTCAAGCGCAAATTAAGAAAGGCAAGGACTGCTGAATTGTCGGCGGAATTGGCGAGTTTTGAACTGGAGCATTACTGTTTGTGCGCAGAGAACTACCCCACAGACCTTCAGGTGAAATACGAATATGGCGTGCGACTGGTTGAGAGCAAGCGGTATGACGATGCGATACCTTTGTTTCAGGAGGCCCAACGTGACCCGCGGCGTAAGATTTCAGCGATGGGCAAAATAGGTCTGTGTTTTTTTATGAAGGGCTGGTACGCAGATGCGATTGATGTTTTTAACCGGGCGATAGACTCGTACGAGATAAAAGATGATAATGTAGCTAAGGAGCTGCAATACAATCTGGGACGGGCCTACGAGGGACAGAATGAGAGTGAAAAGGCGCTGGAGATTTACCGCAAGATTGCTCAGCTTGATTTTGCATACAAAGACGTCAGCCAGCGAGTGGATAAATTAAGAAGTAAGAATGCTTAGCCTATCAGACGGTAAGCGTTTATCGGTATTCGCAAATAATGACGATGTTTTTAGGAGACTGCAGTGGCACATTCGTTGTCGGCAAAGAAAAGAGTGAGGCAAAACGCCAATAGAAACAGGATTAATCGTGCTCGCAAGAGCCAGATAAAGACGCAAATCAAACGTTTTGAGCAGGCGCTATCGGGGGGCGATGCGAAAGCGGCGAGCGAACAATATCGGCTTGTTGTCGAGAAGCTGGATGAAGTTGCCAGCACCAGTACAATGCATAAAAACACTGCGGCACGAAAGAAATCCCGCCTTGCAAAGAAACTTAACAGCCTCAAAACAAAAAAGGCATAGCACTATAAAGTTAAAGCATAATCCGAATTTGGCTAATTTGAGTTTTTGCCCTGAAGGTTTGCGCTTTAAGTTTTATGTTTTGCTGACTGCCAATGGATTCGACAAGCTCACCATAAATGCCTGAGATTTTCAAAAAACGAATAGTCAAATTATTGAAGCGTCGTGATTATGCGCCTTTGAAGCTGGCGCAATTGGCGAAGGTGCTGAATGTAAGTCAGGAAGATTATCCGCAGTTCAAACTGGCCTTCGAAGAGCTTCGCCGGGCAGGCCATGTAGTGATGGGTGCGAAGAGCTTGGTTAGCCTTGTGCCGATGTCCGGGCGAATTACAGGGACGTTTCGTGCAAACCCAAAAGGTTTCGGCTTTGTGATACCACTTGAGCCAAGCTCGCACGGCGATTTGTTTGTACCACCTGATGCGACGGCTGAAGCGATGACAGGTGATATTGTCCTTGCCAAAGTTGTGAAAAAGGGCAAACGCGCGGGTCCCGGCGCGCCGGGACGATACAGCGGACAAGTGGTGGAGATTCTACAGCGAGCACAAAACAGATTTGTAGGAACATTACAACAAACGAATGAAGGGTGGATTGTTCAGCCTGACGGGACGAGCTTTTTCGAGCTGATTGCTGTTGACGATGTCGGCGCAAAAAACGCCAAGAACAAGGATAAAGTTGTTGTCGAAATACTTTCTTATCCGACAGAGAAGTATTTAGCTCGCGGTGTAATTATCGAGGTGTTGGGCAGGGCGGGACAAAAGATAAGTGAGATACAGTCGATAATTCGTCAGTATCATTTGCCTGGTGAATTTGACGCGGATTGTATCAAGCAGGCACGTCAGGCGGCGGCTGAGTTTGACCGTGAAAAGATTAGTGGTCGAGAGGATATTACCGAAAAGGTTGTTGTTACCATTGACCCGCCTGATGCCAAAGACTTCGACGATGCGATAAGCGTGGAAAAAGATTCGCGAGGCAACTGGGTGCTGGGGGTTCATAGCCCGACCCAGATGAATGCTACAACCCGAATGCTGACCGACAATGCACTGGTTTCTCTGGTTGTACTTCCAAACATCCGGACCTAAGTCGCCCATTGCGATAAGACCTTCGATTCCGAATTTGCTTGACTGCACGAATACACCGAAGCTTGTCAAGCCCGTAACAACGCAATCCAACTCGTCACCAATACGCTTCTCTAACATCTGCAGTATCAAAACGGTCTTGAGCTCTTCTTCTGCATCCTCCGCCCGCTCTTCGGTAAAGCTGATGTGTTTTCCAACCTCCGTTAA
>JABUBO010000654.1_pt1 | contig 11353 bp, 10 predicted proteins | sample 7240361 | NCBI WGS metagenome assembly JABUBO01 (sample SAMN07256346, study PRJNA390944) | subsurface metagenome | isolation source: Methane hydrate marine sediment | place: Pacific Ocean: Eastern North Pacific, ODP site
TTCCTGCTTCATTGAGACCGGTTTCATCCCGACATGAGTCGGAACCAGCGCCTTTCTCTCCACAGGCTTGAAATCCGGTGGAACTCACCGTACTCTCGAGATTGATAGCGGCATTGAGCTCACGATCTATCTCCTTTAAACCCCGCCCATCCTTGATGGGCGAGGGTAAACCTCGTTAGAAATTTTGCTATACCTCTTTGCGTAGGCCCCATTAGAAATAGAATTTCTAACGGGGCCAAACCTTTTTTTCTACACTATCTCTATTGAAGGACAGGGCCTTCTAACAGGCTAAAAAACAGAGTGATGTTTCCACCCTACGATTTCAGTGTTTTCTTCAAGCTGAGACTGGGTTTAAATAATACCCTCTTGCCAGCAGCGATTTGGATAGTCTCCCCAGTCTTTGGATTTCTTCCTGTCCTCGGCTTGGTCGACTTCACTCTGAATGTGCCTAAACCAGCAATAATTACTCGGCCTTCAGATTTCAAAGAGTCCACAATGTTCGTTACCATAGCCTTTATAGCCCTTCCAGCCGCAGCCTTCTTAATCTTTCCTGCTTTTGCCACACTCTCTATTAGCTGAACTTGATTCACCCTTACTCACCTCCTCTCTACTTGTCCCGCCACTGTGATGCTCGGCCCAATTACTTTCTTCATCACTCATACAGCGGAATACTATTTAGAGGAACAACTCCTAAATAGCCTAGATAACTGCAGTGGCATGGATCAATTAATATTTACTTATTAGATTAACTCGTTTTTTATACCATATTTTATATAGCCTGTCAAGAATATTATCCAAAGCCTTAATTAATCAAAAGAAATAAGCCAATCTACCTGGCATATTCCAGGACTAAAACTGTTTGTTCAGAAGGCAGGGATTCTTTATTTCCTTGCCATTCCGCTCTTTTTTCTACTTTCGTAAACCCTTTCAGGAATTCGTCACAGGAATCGATACCGATACTGCAAGCTTCTGTTCTATAATGCATAGGAATAATCAATCTGGGATTCAATTGCTGGGAAACTTCTCGTGCCTCCCGACCATCTATCGTAAAAGTGCCTCCCACAGGGATAAACAAAACATCCACTTCTCCTATCTCTTTCTGTTGGTCATTACTTAAGAGGTGCCCCAGGTCTCCCAGATGGCAGAACCTCACCCCATCAATAGCAAAAACGAAAATAGTGTTGGTCCCTCGCTGAGCCCCTTTGCTTTTATCGTGGAAACTTTTGATGCCTTTAAAGATTATCCCCTTAACCTTCTTCTCTCCCACATCTTTCACCACCTCAGGGTCACCCTGAAGCAAGTCCACCGCATTATGGTCAAAATGGCTATGACTCACAGTAACCACATCCGGCTTCTCTTTAGGAATGCTGTATCCTACAGACTCATCAAAGGGATCGGTAATGACCTTTGTTCCATCCTCTGCTTCTACCAAAAAGCTGGCATGCCCGAACCATTTAATTCTCATAATCCCCTCCTTTTTCATCTGTAATTTTGCCGAGAACAAAAAAACAAATCCAATGACCACAGCACCCAGTAGCAAAAACAAAATTTTTCTTCTCATCCTCCACCTCCCAGCCATTCCAAAATATACACATACCGTTACTAAAAGATAGTTTTTGATGAGCTCTTGGAATTTTAGCCAAAAAACCGAGGACAACATATTCACCTAATACTAAGGGATTTGGTGTAGCGAGCATTAGAATTTTTAGCTAAAAATCGAAAAAAAGAGGCCATTGCGAGGAAGCCCCGCACAGCAAATGTGCGGGATAAACTGCACGACCGAAGTCCCGATTCATCGGGACCGCGCTCCTTTTCCCGATTTTCAATCGGGACTCGCAATGACAGGCGGTGATCGAAGAGCAAAAAATTGTCAGCGAGCGAACCAAATCCCGAGCATATATTCCTCGGCAACGAACAAACTATCTTTTAGTTCACATCCTCTGGGGAGCGGAAATCCCCAGCAGACCCAAACCATTACTTATCACTAATTGAATCGCTCCCACGAGCTTTAAGCGGAATTGGGTAGCGCTTTTATCACCACTTAAGACTCTATACTTATCATAGTAATGGTGGAAACATTTAGCCAGGTCTTGTAAATATCCGGTCAGATGGTGCGGCTCATACCTCTGGGCACAATTCTTGACAACTTCTGGATATCGGGATAGCCTCTTTATGATCTCAATCGACTCTTTCTCCTCTTCTTCGGTTCTCTCCGTAAGAGAGACTTTTTTATATTCTTTTTTCCTCTTTTCCCGGAAGATACTGCAGATTCGTGCATGGGCATACTGAACATAATATACAGGATTCTCCGGAGACTGTTTCTTGGCTAATTCCAGATCGAAATCCAAGCGACTGTCGGCTCCGCGCATCAAAAAGAAGAACCTCGAGGCGTCTTTCCCCACCTCTTCCATAACTTGTCTCAAGGTCACAAACTCACCTTCCCTTGTGGACATTGAAACCTGTTGCCCCCCACGCCTCAGGCTCACTAATTGATAAAGGATTATTTTCAGGTCTTCTGGCGAAATTCCCAGAGCAGCTACTGACGCCCTTATCCTATCCACATAGCCATGATGGTCAGCACCCCAGACATTAATAACTTTTTTAGAACCTCTCTTGAATTTATGGTAATGGTAAGTAATATCAGAAGTAAAGTAAGTAGGTTTCTTATTCTCCCTGATTACTACCCGGTCTTTTTCATCACCAAATTGAGAAGATTTAAACCACTGTGCACCGTCCCTCTCGTAAATTAAATTCTTGCTTTTCAATGAATCGATAATTTTCTTAACTTTATTTTTTTTGTAAAGCGAACTTTCAAAAAACCATCTATCAAACTTAACCCCAAAATCTTCCAGATCTTTTCTTACCCAACTGAGTATTTTCTGAACGGCGTACTCCCGACAATCGAATGACTTCTTCTTGCCGTATTTGGATTCAAGCTCTTCTGCTATCTCCTTTACATAAGATCCTCGATATGCACCCTCGGGAAGAAACACATCCTCTCCGCGTAACTCTTTCTGTCTTATGTTTATCGACTTTTCCAGGAGGTCTATCTGGTTGCCAATATCGTTAACATAATACTCTTTTACTACCTGATATCCTGTCTCTCTTAAGATGTTTGCCAGAGAATCGCCAATGGACGCACCTCTGCCATGTCCAACATGCAAAGGTCCGGTAGGATTTGCCGAGACAAATTCGATCAGGATTTTCATTCCCTCGCCGATATTGGTTTTCCCGTAATTTTTCCCCTCTTTTAAAATCATAGCCAGTTCTCTATGCCACCGTTTTCTCATTATGTATATATTAATGAAACCAGGTTTTGCTACTTCTATGCGCTCTATTGTGTCAGGTTCCAATTCCTGAAGGGCTCTGGAGATACCCTCGGCAATCTCTATAGAGAGCTTTTCTGTTCTCGACCCTGTTATTAAAGCAACATTAGTAGCAAAGTCTCCACCAATCTCTTCAGGTGCAAATTCTAAACTATAATCGGGAATCTCCAGATGCAACTTCCTCAGCACCTCATCGATTCCCTTTTTAAGTTCATTTTTGATTCTCAATCTATCCTTCCTCAAAATTCTTATAATTTACTTGACCTCTTGGGCTTTTTTCTCTTTCCCTCTTGGAATTTTACCTTTTTCCCTTCCACCCAGAGTTTCTCCAACCCATAGAACTTCCTTGTCGGTTCGTAAAACACGTGGACAATTACTCCCACATAATCTATAAGTAACCACTGTGCCTGTTTTTCTCCTTCTATATGGAGGGGGCGAATCCCTTTACCTTTTAATTTTGAAACTATCGACTCAGCAATAGTCTCCACGTGTATATTAGATCTACCGTTACAAATGACGAAATAATCTGTAATCGATGTCAATTTACGGATATCCAATATTAAAATCTCTTTTGCCTTCTTCGCTAAGGCAAGACCCGCACATTCTTTAGCTAAATTTCTAAAATTCATTACTATGTGAATCTGCCTGTGTCCTCCAATCTTTATTCAGGCTCGCCAATTCCCATAAAGTCATTACCGAGAACAATTGAGATATCGACAAACCGCGTCTTGTCAATCTCAGTTTTTACCACGCTCGAGCCAACTATTTTTGCTACTTTATGAGCCAATTCAACATCACCAAGACGATCTATAACTATAGTATATTTCTTATAAATTCCAAAATTACCCCAGCGAACAGCATCGATTCCATACTGCCTTAATTTACGCTGGACATTATAAGCTAAATCTTTTCTATTAGTGGCATTCCATACTTCCACCTTTGCTATTCTATCGAGCTTCCCCCCAGAATAGACTGACCGAGAAGTTTTCCAACCAATTCTATAACTATTCATAATTACCTGAACAACCTCTTCAGACATTTTCTCATCCGGGATCCAATAGTCTGTTCCCCGAATATATTCCGATTTTCCAGGCAAACTCTGGACTCTCAGATTTTCGTAGTGGAAACTTCTCACCTCATTGGCCAGAGCTAAAAAATCCCAGAAGTTAAGATTTGTCCAGATGTTGTCTTTTATATTTCGATAGATTTGGGGAATTTTCAGTAGAACTTTCGCCTCTGTTAGCTTTCCCATAAGGAGTTTAAGGAGTTTCTGTTGCCTTTCAATTCTCCCTCTATCACCGAGGAGCCTATCCCGAAATCGGATATACTTTAATACTTCATTGCCTTTTAATCCTTTCTCTCCTACTGTAAAGTGAATATGGAAGTCTCCCGCATAATCATCATAATCCATTGGTTCGTCGATATTGACCGTCACCCCACCAATAGTATCGATTATATCAATCACTCCCTGATAATTAATCTGCAAGTAGAATGGTATTTCCATTTCTAAAACATTCTCAATCGCTTTCTTTGAAGAAAGACAAGCTTCACCAATGGTCTTACTCTTCCTATATACCAAGGCATAAATTTCACTTATCTTTCTATACCCGCGCCAGGAAAGCTCTTTTGAGCAGGGGACTTTAGTATCGCGGGGAATTGATAGGATATCCAGGAATCTTGTTCTGGGTTCATAACTTAATAACATTATTACATCGGCATGTTTGGTAAACTTCAGCTCATCGCATCCCAGAACTAAGATATTGATTCGCTTCCCCTGTCTGATAAATTGAAAGACCTTGCCGTTATAAGAAAAGAAGATAAATAGAGCTATGGAAATTAATATGAGAGCTAAAATTAAGTTCTTTATGGAAACTTTTAGCTTTTTCATCTACGAGTAGAGTCTCTTCTTGCGGATATACTCTTCTACCGATTGGGGCAGTAAATATCTGATTGGCTTGCCAGCTTTTATTCTCTTTCGAATATCGGAAGCAGAAATCTCTAAGCCAGGGACTTGTAGCATTATAACTTTAGAAGTTATTCTTTTATCCAATTTTCCTAATTCATAACCCGGCCTGGTAACTACCACAAATTTGCACAGTTCCAGTAACTTCTTCGGTTCTTTCCAAGTAGAAATTTTTAGCATTTCGTCTAACCCAACAATGAAATATATTTTCCCTCTCTTACCATAAATCTTTATAAATTCTCTTATTGTTTCCAGAGTAAAAGTAGGACGATCTACAATTTTGCTCTTTTCTATCTCTATAGGAGAAACTTTGAACGAAGAATTCCCCTTTATCGCCAGAGAAACCATCTGATACCGTTCATCAGGAGTAGCCCTTTTAACCTTTTTATGTGGCGCCTTTCCTGCAGGAACAAAGATAACCTTATCTAAATTAAGTCTATCCTTAACCTCACTGGCGATAACTAAGTGCCCATAGTGGATGGGATTAAACATCCCTCCGAGAATCCCAATTCGCATCCCTCTTCCTCCACTTTCATTCTGGTCGGGCACTGTTTACAGTGCCGTGTTTGTTCGCCTTGCAAAGCCGTTGCGAGGAAGCCCCGCACACTAAATGTGCGGGATAAACTGCACGAGCGAAGCAATCGACCCGAAGGGTCGTTGCGAGGCGAAGCCGTGGCAACCTCCTGACAAATGATGAGATTGCTTCAGGACTTCGTCCTTCGCAATGACAGTGCCTGTCAGATTGCTTCACTTCGTTCGCAATGACAATTCGTATTAAGTCGCTTCGCCTCGCAATGACATCTTTTAACTTTAATCTACCCCCTTATCTGTCCATCGCCAAATATTATAAACTTCGTACTGGTCAACTCCCTCACGCCCATTGGGCCCCGGGCATGGAGTTTCTGGTTGGAGATGCCAATCTCAGCCCCCATCCCGAACTCTCCCCCATCGGTAAACCTGGTAGAGGCATTCCAGAAAACTGAAGAGGCATCCACTTCTTTTAGAAATCTCTGGGCAGCATCTTTATCCCTGGTTACAATTGCCTCGGAATGCATCGATCCATACCTGTTGATATGGTCTATGGCTTCTAAGAGAGAGTCAACAACTTTGACTGAGAGAATCAGAGCCAGATATTCAGTACTCCAATCTTCTTCACTGGCATTGTTAATATGGGAAAGGATATTTTTGCTCTTCTCATCCCCGCGAATTTCTACTTTCGCTTCCTCAAATTTCTTAATCATCCCGGGTAAGAATTCACCTGCAATATCCTTATGGACTAAAAGGGTCTCCATAGCATTACACACGCCTGGCCTCTGCACTTTGGCATTAAAACATATCCTTTCTGCCATTCCCAGGTCAACATCCTTATCTACATAAATGTGGCACAGTCCTTTACCATGACCAATCACGGGAACAGTAGCGTTCGCTTTTATATTCTTTATCATCTCTTCACTACCTCGAGGAATTACCACATCGATGAATTCATCCATCTTTATGAGTTGGAATATTGCTTCTCTCTCAGTAGTTTCCACCAACTGGATTGCGCCCTGAGGAATTCCTGACGAATAAGCAGCCTCTTGCAAAACCTTGGCGATAATCATATTAGAATTTATCGCCTCTGAACCCCCACGCAAGATAACTGCATTACCTGCCTTAAGACATAACCCTGCTGCATCACCGGTTACATTTGGACGTGATTCATAGATTATAGCTATAACACCCAGAGGAACCCTGACTTTTTCAATTCTTAAGCCATTGGGCCTTAGCTTCTGTTCAATAACTTCACCAACCGGATCGGGCAGTTCGGCTATTTCCCTTAAACCTTTAGCCATGTTCTTAATTCTTTTATCATCTAAAGTTAGCCTATCAATTAACGCAGGGCTAAGACCTGCTTTTTTAGCTTCTTTTAAATCGATTCTATTTTGGGACTTGATATCTTCAGTTCTCTCTTCGATCGCTTTAGCCATCGCCAGGAGTGCTCTATTCTTCAATGAGGGACTCAGATTGGCCATTGCCCTCGCTGCCAGCTTTGCACTTCTTGCCATATTTTCCATCTCTTTTTCGGTCTTCATAATTCTTTATCCTCATGAAATACTTTCAGATATGAAATATACGAAATTTATTCTAACATAATTTGTGAACTAATGCAACAGGGAAAGAGTATTCCTTGGTGGGATTTTTAACTAATGGGTCTTACGGAACTCGGCTACTCGTTGGTAGAGCCCGTTTTTAAGGAGAGAGATACGCCGGATAATAATGGGGATTCCCGCGTAGAGAGGAAGGGTAACTAAATAGATAGGCTCACCAAAATACCATGCCAGAAGAGGACAGGTAACATATATAACCAGACAGCTACTCTCTATAGGCGGTGCTTTCCGACACCAGGTAGGAAAATGTAACCAAGTCCAACCTATTCCCATCCCCACCAAAGAGAGAAGAAAAGCCTCGCGAGGCATCAGGGGAAGAATCACTCCTCCCAGAGTTGCCAGGCCAGAACCCCCACGAAACTGGAGAAAAATTGGCCAATTGTGTCCAGAAATTGCTGCCAGAGCTGTGAGAGTAACGGCATGAGGGGGCATTTTGAGAGCCTTGGCAAAAATTACTGGAATCATACCTTTAAATATATCGAAAATAGCTACTCCAATCCCCAACGAGGCTCCCACCGTTAACATCACATTCCTGGCTCCAGCATTACCTGAACCCAATTCTCGTATATCGGCTCCCTTCTTCCACTTTGTAATATAGTATGCTGAAGAGACCGAGCCTAAAAGGTATGCGCCAACTATTAAACTAATTTGTCCTAATATTTCTGGTTCCATTGTTGTTTGATTTTATAAAATATCCTTTTTTCTGTCAAGCATTTTTAATAGGTCTCTGAAAAAGATTTCCTCACTGTTCCCGATTGAAAATCGGGGCTTCACTTCGTTCGCAATGACACTATGATACATTTATTTAGAGTAGTTTAAAATTAAGTAGGAAAATAGGCCTTTTTTAGAGTTTTTGCGGTAAAATAGCGCAAATTCTTCTGTGTTTTCACGTTGACAAATACCAATTTGTGTGATATACTTATATTGGAAATAAGGGTATTCGATAAAGGCAAACTCCGAGAAATCGGAGGACGCAAAGCCACGGGGCTAAAGACCGGGGAGAGGTCTATGCTAGCTGGTTGCCGAAAATACCGATCTATGCGAGCCGGGTTGCCGAAAAACTCTAAAAGAGTAGGCAAGCCGGTTTTTCTATTTGAGGGGTAGTAATGAAGAAAATCCTTATACCATTTTTAATTGGTTGTTTCCTGATAATGGGTTTATCTATTTTTACTACTTTTGCTGAAGCCGACACAGTTGTCGTGATGGGAGAGCCTATAGATGAGCCGATAGATGATGACCTTGAGGAAGACGTGCCTCCACCTCCACCAGAACCTGAACCCATATCAGCAATTGTGAATATAACTCCAAAGACCATAAACCTTAAGAGTAGGGGTAAATTTATTACTGCATCTATTAAATTGCCGAATGAGTTCAATGTCAATCAGATTGATGGAAATACCGTACAAATCTCGGCAATTGATGAACATTCCATAGAACCAATATCTGCAGATAAAACGATGGAGTCAGGGATAGAAAGCGACAATTGTTTATTAGCGAAATTTAAGAGAGAAAATTTAATAAATGTTCTTAGTCCTGGCGATGAGGTTAACATAACCATTGAAGGATTGCTTACAAGTGGAGAAAAGTTCACTGGAATCGATACCCTAAGAGTTATTGAACCGGGAAAACGGTCCCATGTGAATGCCAGAGAAAAGAGGTTTATTTTCCGTTTAGGTAAGCACTTATCTTCAGATTCCAGAATTGTAATGGCACTGCTGTGGATGAATTACCGCAATAAAAATTGGAGAATTAACTTATGGCTTAAGAGAATTTTAACCCGGAAGTGGCTGAGATTTCTCGAGAATAGATTTGGGAAATACTACTTTTTGCCTTTGACTGAAGGCGGTGGTTATGAATGGGATGTTACTGAAATTGTAAAGGAAAATTGGGGCAAGGGAATTTATTATGTTACAATTTCCATAGATTATGATACGCAAATTGCCAATGGCTACCCTGCACTCATCGTGACGTATGAAGGTTCAAGCACCCTTGAGGAAACTGCTATAAAGGAACAAAACCTCAAGACAATTGCTCCCAGATTTATCATCCCTAAAGGAAAAAATCTTGTGAAACTTTTCTTCAGGGATGAAGATATTCAAGGGATGGATACAGAAAATATCGTAATCTGTGGATGGAATGAAGCAACGTCCCAATGGGAAGTTATACCAGATTCCACATTAGACCCTGTAGAACAGAGTGTCACTACGGGAAGGACGGGGTATTGTCTGTATCAAATTATGTGCGTTTCACAAGGTTCATCTGGACAGACTGATACACCTGATACCACTGATGAAGGAGATACAGCTAGGTCTTCCAAAAGTTCTTTAGGACAGAATTATCCCAATCCGTTCAATCCATCAACAACAATAAAGTATACTATTTCTCGGGATTGCCATGTTACCTTAAAACTGTACAACATTTGTGGACAGTTGGTAGCGACCATCATCGACGAGTATCAGCTGGCGGGACCTCACACAGCACATTTTGATGGTGGTGATAGACTTTCGCGTGGTATTTATCACTATCAATTAAAAGCAGGTGATTTTGTAGATAGTAAAAGAATGGTTATCTTCAAATGATATATGTTGCCTCTCGGTATGAAAGTCTGTTATGTAGTAATATCATGCCGAGAGGTCTTATTATTTATGAGCCCTGTGGTAAACGCTCCGATGAATCGGAGCTACTCCGATTGAGGAAAATGATTAAATTAACTTTTAAAATTTTATTATTGATTTTCCTATTTTGTGCATTGGTAAAAAATGTTTATCCCATCGATATCTATCCGACGCAAGTGGATTTTCTTAAATTTGGCATAGGAGCCAGACCCTCAGCAATGGGAGAAGCTTCTGTTTCCCTCCATTCTGATGTAACTGCTGTTTACTGGAACCCTGCAGGTTTAGCAAAAATAAAAAGGGTCCAGTGCGGAGCAATGTACAGTGAGGCGCTAAAGGACGCTTTCCTTAACTTTTTTGGTTTAGCGGTTCCAGTAAAGGGCTGGGGAACTTATGGGGTAAGTGGGGTATTATTGCTTATTGACCCTGTCCCGGTAACAGGCGACGATGATAAAACTTTAGGGTATCTAAAATGGGCAGATTGGGCAGTTACATTATCATATGGTAAAGAAGTTATAAGAAACCTTTCTTTTGGCCTTGGATTTAAGGTCATTCAACGAATAAAAAGTGCCCCCTCTTCGGGAACTGCCAAGGGAAAAGCGTATTCTGGAGATTTTGGTTTCATTTATGAATTCCCTTTTACAAAGGGATTAAATCTGGGATTTTCTGTTTTAAATGTAGGAAACAAGCTCCAGATGGAAGGGCAAATCAAGAAGGATGATTTACCAAGAACAATAAAATTAGGTCTTTCTTACAATACAGATTCCTGGGTTATCACAAGTGACATTAACAAAGTTCTTGATGACCGATGGCGTATACATATTGGCGGAGAACTCAAATTCAATGATACCATTTTCATTCGGTTTGGTTACTATGAAAAGGCTGAAAATTGGAAGGGAGAGACGTACGGAATTGGGATTAAGCTTAAGAATTATCAATTTGACTGGGCTAATGTGCCTGCAGGTGAAATGATCGGTTATACCCGGGATAACAAAATTTCAATAATCATTCATTTTTAGAACATTGGAGTGTCCCGACTTGTCGGGACTGGGTCAAGCTTTCGCTTGACACTCCACCCCCCCGATGAAATCGGGGGTCTTCCCTCCCTTTCGGGAGGACTCCAAATGTATAGACCTGTTTGGTCGGGCACTCTTCAGAGTGCCGTCCTTCGTCACCCTTAAGGGTGACCGACCTGTAAGTTTTCCCTGCCTTCGGGAGGATTCCAGAAAGTCTCATCATTCTGTTTTTGGTAAAGTGAAGTAGAATGTACTTCCTTTCCCTAATTCGCTTTCTACCCAGATTTTC
>JABUBO010000655.1_pt1 | contig 11349 bp, 9 predicted proteins | sample 7240361 | NCBI WGS metagenome assembly JABUBO01 (sample SAMN07256346, study PRJNA390944) | subsurface metagenome | isolation source: Methane hydrate marine sediment | place: Pacific Ocean: Eastern North Pacific, ODP site
CTGGTACACTTATAGATGATGTAATCCTTAACATCTATGAATTTATGCGTGTGGTCAAAAATCTGTGGCTCTTTCTCCTTAATCCAGAGAATTTTGGGAATCACGTCTTTCTCAGAGGCAGGAGGTATCATCCCCATGTCGAGTAACCTCAGCAAATCGAACTTTTCCAGACACCAGCCAGCCTGTTCCCCAGCCCTGGCATCAACCCAGATAATAGCAGGACGAAGAGCTTTTCCTTCGTGGTCGACAGGGAGAGCAGTTATCATCATAGCGTCAAAACTCAGGGCAATAACGTCGCTTGGAGAAACTCCAGTTTTACGCATTATTTTTCTGGTGGAGTTTACTATCGCCTCCCACCAAACCTCAGGGTCCTGCTCAGCCCAACCAGGCCTGGGGTAATTTACGCCATAGACCTCAGAATCTGAGCCTATTATGTTCCCTTCGATATCAAACAAGACCGCTTTATTAGCCTCGGTCCCGACATCGTGGGCCAGTATATACTTTCCTGCCATGCTCTACCTTTCCTCGCTTAACTTAAATGCCTGGGAAGTCATTAACTCTATGGAAAGCCCGGGCGAGACGACTTAAACCTCCATGACCATCTGAACCCCGTTTCCACAAGATAAAAAGCCACACCGACCCCCTCCTTCTGGGAGGATTATAGTAATACAAAGCCTTCATGTCAATTACCTGTACTCGTTCATATGATTAGTGACATATTAGTCTCCTCCTTCTGTCATTGCGAGGAGTGATAGCGGTTGCGAGGCGTAGCCGAAGCAAACTGGGAGCAACAGATTCCTCGTTTCACTCGGAACAAGCTCCGCAATCTCGTTGCTGTAATAATGGCCTTCATGTGAGATTGCCACGCCTTCGGCTCGCAATGACATGTGGGAGGACTTGCGCAGAGCAAAGAATTGTTCGAGCCCCAAATTTAAGCTCAAAATAGGACATAATCGTCATACTTTGAGGTATCACCTATCTATCTGAACTAGATCATTACCGTTATGCATTTGCTAAAAGGTGTAACTTGTGCAGCCCATGTAACCGATGCCAGATTTTGTGTTTGCCTTAATCAGGAAAGGTTTTACGCCGGGAACCCGTGGGATACAATTCGGGCAGGAACCTTTTAGCTTCGGGGTTGAGAACCCGCAAGATTTGTTATATATTTCGCAATGTTACGATAACTAAAAGGAGGAAAACTCATGGCAAAATTAATGGCTCCCAGGTTTAAGGCAGGTGATAATTTCTACGATGAAGAGTTCTACAGGTGCTATGAAAGGATAGGATACCCAAAGCAATGGATAGATGAGAGCAAAGGTTATACTCCAAGCGATTCTTATATTATCAGTCACCCAAGCTGGTACCTTGGAGAAATGCCGGCAATACCGGAGGTATCAATATATGGTCTTTTTAAAGAGACTGTAAACAGGCAACCGGATGATACAGCCATAATCTTTTTTGATAAAAAGATAACCTATAGAGACCTGGATATGATGATAGGTAAGTACGCTGCGTTCCTCAAGGATTTGGGTATAAAAAAGGGCGATGTAGTTGCAGCCATATTACCAAATTCCTTGCAACACTGGGTGGCCTTTTTCGGCGCTGCCCAAATAGGTGCCATCCATACACCAATAAATGCGATGTATCAAGAGGAAGAAGTTGCTTATCAGGTTAACGATTCCGGTGCAAAGATAGTTTTAGCGTTGGACCTGGTTTATGAAAGGGTAAAACGGTTAAAAGAGGACAAAAAGATCGAGCATATAGTTGTTACCAACGTAAAGGACTTCGCAGCTGATGATGCAGTGATTTCTCAGGCGGCAAAACCCTTATGGGATATACCCAAGAAGAAGATAGATGGAACTCTCGATTTCTTTGAAACTCTAGAGAAATACGCCCCTTTAAAGGAATCCTTTGAATGTAGACCTAGAGACGACATCGCCCTATTACTATATACCGCTGGAACCACGGGAAGAGCAAAAGGCGTGATGGAGACCCATTTCAACCTGGTTTATAACAGCCTGACTCATTTTCATTCAGCGGAAAAATTGTTGGAAGGTAGAAAAGAGGTAAACTATTCCATCATGCCCATGTTTCATACTGCAGGATATCTTCTGCACACGCTCCCCACCTTTTACCAAGGTGGCACAGTAATCCCAATGCCTTTATTTGATCTGGAAGAGACATTTAGACTCATTCAAACGTATGGCGTAAATGTGTTATTTGCCCCTCCTACATTGTTCATTGCACTAATGTCCAGAGAAGACCTTTTAAACAAGTATGATCTAAGGACTCTCGAGCTTACAATCGGGTGTGGTGCGCCTGTGCCTCCTGCTGTTCAGGAACAGTGGCAGCGTCTCACAGGTATCGGCCTAAGCAATGGATGGGGCATGACGGAGACCAACAGCGGTGGAAGCATGTGTATCCCGGGATCAGGAAAGGAAAAGCCTGACTCCATTGGTTATCCGGTATATGCAGAAGTCAAGATCGTGGATGACAGTGGTCGCGTCGTGCCTAGAAATGAACAGGGCGAAATTCTCTTTAGAGGACTGCAGGTAGCAAAAGGATATTGGAACAAGCCAGAAGAAACGAAAGAAACATTTCGGAGCGATGGTTGGCTAAGGACAGGAGATCGTGGCTATATTGATGAAGAGGATTTTGTATATTTTGTTGATAGGATAAAGGACCTAATTGTTGCCTCAGGATATAATATAGCCCCGGTCGAAGTAGAAAATGTCCTGTATAAACACCCAGCAATTAGCGAGGCAGCGATTGTAGGTGTACCCCATGAATATAGAGGGGAAACACTGAAAGCGTTCATTGTCTTAAAGGATGAATTCAAAGGCAAAATAGGCGAGGAAGAGATAATAGATTTTTGCAAAGGGAAGTTGGCTACGTTCAAGGTGCCACGGATAATTGAGTTTAGAGACACATTGCCTAAGAGTCTCATAGGCAAGGTCTTAAGAAGGGTATTAAGGGAAGAGGAGGCGAAAAAGGCCAAGTGAACCTTCTGGGGCCTCCAACCGCATAACTCTGGGGATAGATACTATGAAGGTATTTAAGCCAACGATATAACTCTATCTTAGGTAGTTAGCGATAATAAGTTTTTCAATTTCAGTGGTCCCTGCTCCAATAGGAAACACCTTCGCATCTCGCATATACCGCTCCACCGGGAGATCCTTCATATAGCCATAACCTCCATGGATCTGCATTGCCTCTCCGGTGACTCTGACTACTATCTCGCATGCATAGGACTTCGCCTGTGCAGCCAACATTCTACCCTCTTTAAAATTACCTTGATCCCAATATGTTAAGCCCTTATATGTCAGCAGTCGAGCAGCCTCAATCTCCACCGACATCGTAGCAAGCTTATCTTGTATCATTTGGAAGTCAAATATAGGCTGACCAAACTGCTGCCTTTCTTTGGCATATTTAAGAGATGCGTCAAAAGCAGCCTGGGCAATACCTATGGCAAGAGAGCTCCACATAAGCCTTTCCACATCAAGTCCAGAAAACATTTGCTTTACCCCCTTTCCCTCAACACCACCTAAAAGATTAGCCTCCGGAACATGGCAATCCTCCAGGATGATCTCCCCGGTTGGAGAAGAGCGCAGGCCCATCTTTGAGAACTCTCTACCTACATGATAACCAGGAAAATCCTTCTCTACTATAAAGGTGCACAATCCTTTCGCTCCAAGGGATGGATCCAGAGTTGCGTATATAACAGCTATATTTGCAATAGGCGCATTGGATATAAATGTTTTGGTGCCGTTTAGAATATATTCATCCCCCACCTTACGGGCCCTCGTCTTAAGTGATACAGCATCTGAGCCGTGTTCTGGCTCTGTTAGCCCCATGCAACCTCTTTTTTCACCGCTCGCCAAAGTCGGTAGATATTTCCTCTTCTGTTCCTCCGTGCCATTACGGGCAATGTTATTGCCACAAAGTAGACCATGTGCCCCGTAAACTACACCCACACCAGCATCCACCTTGGCTAATTCCTCTGCCATGAGCCCAAGGGAGAAATAATCAGTAAGTGTCCCGCCATACTCAGGAGGTATCCCCATACCCAAGAAACCTAAAGACTTCGCCTTTTCCCAGAGGTCCTCTATAAACTTTTCTTCTCGATCCATCTCCTCGACTAGAGGACCTATTTCCCTTTCACAGAACTCACGAACCATTTCCCTGAGCATCTTCTGCTCTTCAGTTAAATCAAAATTCATGCTTAAACCTCCTTATGAATACGAAATATAATAACCTGACTTCTATGGGTATTCAATTCCCTCCAAAATTCATTTTAGCCAAATAAGAACTCAAACCACCAAAAGAGCCCGTTTCCTAGACCATCAACAAAAAAGGAACATAAGGCATGACCGGTCACATGAATCACTGGATATTTCTCCACTTACTATGTTAACATTTCCTCTAAATTTGTATTCAGCTGGAGAATTGGCGAAGTAAGCTGTAGCTTCACAAGATAAAAATAGGAAGGAGGAAAAACTATGCGAAAGGTTGGAATCGTTGAAGTAACCCAAAGCTCGGGTGTTGAGTCGCCCCTGAGCTTGATGGAGTTCACATACAAGCCGGTAAAAGAACTCCTTGACAAGGTGGATATGAGGCGAGACGAAGTGGACATGTATATACTGGCGGCGACAGACGTTTTTCACAGTGGCATGTCCTGCGCTAATGCCTTTGACTGGGACGCTAGTGGTGCATTCATGAAACCGGCCTCGCGCGAGGAGGGAGATGCTATCACGGCGTTTGTTTATGGCTGTATGCCCATTATGGAAGGCAGATATGATACGGTGCTAGTTGTGGGGCTCATCAAGGGATCTGAGAATCCAGAGAATGATACGCTAACAAGTTTTGTTGCCGATCCATTTTACTCAAGACCCGTTGGTATCCAGGAGACCACCGCAGCAGCCATGCAGATGAGGCTTTATCTGCAACGATACGGGATCACCGAAGAGCAATGTGCCAAGGTCGTGGTAAAGAATCTAGGCAACGCCTTGTTTAATCCCTATACTCATATAAAGAAGAGGGTTAGTGTTGACGATGTTCTCAATTCAGAGAGAATTTGTGACCCCTTAAAGGCTATGGAGTGTGCCCCTAAATCGGAAGGTGTCTGTGCTATGCTCCTGGCCTCTGAGGAAAAAGCCAAGAAGTTAACCGACAAACCTGTTTGGTTTAAAGGTTGGGGTTCGTCTATGGACACTTTTTACCTTGGAGACCGAGATTTGCTGGATACTCAGCTAAAGACCGCAGCAGCAAGTGCTTATAAGATGGCTGGGGTCAGCAATCCGAGGAAGGAAATCGATGTAGCGGAGATATGCGAGCCTTATGCTTTCCAGGAGCTTTTGTGGTGTGAGCAATTAGGACTTTGTGCTCAGGGGCAGGGTGGCAAATTAATAGACAGTGGTGTTACACAGATAACCGGAGATTTGCCGGTTAATCCTTCTGGTGGTGTTTTGGCAATGAATCCCTATGTGGCGAGAGGGCTTTACCGCGTTGCTGAAGCTACTTTGCAAATCAAGGGCAAGGCTGGAGAGCACCAGGTAGACGGAAAGGTAAATACCGCTTTAGCCCATTCAACATATGGCTTTTGTGGACAGTGGCAGGGAGTGGTAATTTTGGGAAGTTAGGAGAGGTAATAAAACTCGTGAGAGGAGGATTAAACTAAATGGCGGAACAAAAAGAGAAACCAAGAAAGGTTGCAAGTATGGGCATGGTCCCATATGAAATGGCCTTAGGACCAACATGGACCAGGTTTTTTGAAGGCTTTAAGGAAAAGAAGATACTTGGTACCAAGTGTAAGAAATGTGGCAGGGTTCTTGTTCCGGCAAGACCATTTTGCTCCCGATGCTTCGAACCTATGGAGGAATGGGTTGAGGTCGCTCAAGAAGGTACTATAGTTACCTGGAGCTATGTCAATTATACTTATTTTGGAGTGACTCCAGACATGATTCCACTAATAGGAGCTACCATAAAGCTGGATGGAGTTGATTGTGGCACGGGGATGTGGACTCAAATTGGCGGGTTTGATATAAAGGATTTTGAGTTGGTGACTAAGAAAGTAAAGGTTGGAGCCAGAGTCAGGGCAGTATGGCGTAGGAAGAGGCAAGGCAATTTCCGGGATATAGATTACTGGAAAATAATTGAGTAACAGAGAGGAGGTGACAAAACATGGGAAGAGCAGTTGCAGTTATTGGAACAGGTCAAACGAAGCACGGTAGAAGAGATGATTTAAGTTATCCCGATTTGGTCAGAGAGGCAGTGAAGAAGGTATTTGAGGATGCGGGAATAACTCCCAGGGATGTGGATGGTGTCGTTTATGGTAGCATGCCCTCCATGATGGAGGGGGTTGCCTACAACCATTTTTACTTTGCTGATGCGCTGCGTGTAGTGGGCAAGCCACTATTGAGGACGGAAACCTGTGGCTCTACGGGGCAGTCTGTAGCCCATACAGCTATTCACTGGGTTGCCTCGGGAATGGCGGATGTTGTCTTGGCTATTGCTTCAGAGAAAGAGAATGAGGGCGATGCACAAGCAACTATGATGACAATACTTGAACCATTCCTGCAGGTGGTGATCGGTGGTGCCCCCATAGCCTTCTCGTTACAATCTCGCGAGTGGATGGGATATTATCACATTGATGATGCTAAGGCCAGGGAGGCTGCATCAATAGTATCGGTAGATTCCCACGATGGTGGCCTTGCTAATCCCTTTGCCCACATCAGAGTGAAGCTCAGTAAAGAAGATATTACAAACGCCCCGATCATTACCTATCCCGTTCGATTTTATGATGTTTGTCCTATATCGGATGGCGCTTGTGCTGTGATCTTCGCCTCGGAGGAGAAGGCTAAGAAAATTTGTAAAAAGCCTGCCTGGGTTAAAGGGATAGGCTTCAGAGGTGAAGAATATTTTATTGGTGATAGCAGTAAAGCGGTGTGGCAAAGCACCATTGAGGCATCTAAGGAAGCTTATAAGGAGGCAGGTATCACTAACCCTCTAAAGGAGCTAGATGTAGCCGAGGTATACAATCCTTTTAGTTACCAGGAATTGATGTTTTTGGAGTGTTTGGGGCTTTGTCCTCCTGGAGAGGCTCCTGATTATGTAATCAAAGGCACATTTTCGCCCGGTGGTGAGCTTCCTTGTGACCCCTCAGGTGGTGTTCTTTGTACCAATCCCATTGGTGCTGCTGGGCTTATCAGGGTAGCTGAGGCAGCATTGCAAGTTACTGGCAAGGCTGGAGAACATCAAGTTAAAGGGGCAAAATTAGCCCTCTCCCATGCTATGGGAGGCGCCATGCAATTTAATGGGGTAACGATACTTGGCTCAGAACTATAGAAAAAGGAGGACTTAGATGGCAGAGAAGTATAAAGTAGATAAAGACCTGGTTAGGATGGAGATAGTGGATTTTACATTTCCCGAAAAGGAATATCGGACAAGTAGGCATGATACAGTTCTTCCCTATAATTGGGCTCTGGGTCCAACATGGACGAAGTTCTTCGATGGCTTAAAAGAGGGGAAGATATTAGGCACCAGGTGCAAAAAGTGTAACAAAGTTCTTGTTCCAGCAAGGACATTTTGTCCTAGTTGTTATGACGATATGGAGGAGTGGATTGAGCTTCCCCAAGAAGGCAGTGTGGAAACATGGTGTCTTGTCAACTATAAATATTACGGGCAAGTTAAGGAACCACCATATATAATAGCGCAAATACACCTGGATAAAGCCGATTGTAGCCTGACGCATTTTATTGGCGGACTTAACTTATCTGACCCTGACAAGGTGAGAAACAAAATGAAGACTGTGTCAAGGGTCAAGGCCGTGTGGAGTAAAGAGAAACACGGTGATATCTATGATATCGCCCATTTCAAGCCTGTTTAAGTAACGCACGCGGTTGATTACTCCTGCTAAAGGAAGAAAACATAGACATGTGGAAGGGCAAGAAATATTTCGATGATTTTGAAATTGGTGACAAACTGGGGCCAACGAGGGCAAGAACGGTCACCGAGACTGATATTGTGAATTTTGCTTCTCTGACCGGCGATTGGTTTCAACTTCATACCGATGTGGAATTTGCCAAGAAGAGCATATTTGGGGAGAGGATAGCCCATGGAATGTTGGTGCTTTCGATAGCCTCCATCGCTGGCACCTCCTTACGACCTTGCGTTTCTTGCTTTTTATGGCATAGATAGGGTTAGGTTTACTGCACCGGTGAAGATCGGTGATACGATTCATGTAGAAGCAGAAGTAATTGACAAAAAGGAAAGGGAGGGAAATACCGGCACTGTTACTTTGAGGGCCTATGTTAAAAACCAAAGGGATGAAAATGTGACTGTTTGGGATGCTAAGGTGTTACTTGCCAAGCGTGAAAAAGCAGCTTGAATCCATTATGAGCAAGTCGAGAGATTCACACTGGAAGAGATATGTTAGTGGATTGCAAGGGCTGCCATGATAGAACAGCGTTTGTGTTTTGAGATACCAAGTTGACCTTCAATGAGTTAGATGAGAGGGTCAACAGACAGAATAAAATAATCTAGCACTGTAACAGTCAATTGCTAGGCTATACTAGAATACATCCACGGTAGCGATTGATAAAAGGAGGTGGCGATGGATTTCAGTTTTACCGAGGAAGAGGAAGCATTCAGAGAGGAGGTTCGTGATTGGATTAAGAAGGAGACTCCACAACGATGGTTTGAACTTGACCCATTGCTTTGGGAGGAGACCGATGAGTCTTGGGCTATTTCTCGTGAGTTTCAAAAAAAATTGGGGCGGAAAGGTTGGTTGGCACCAGCATACCCTAAGCAGTATGGCGGCTTAGAGATGAGCCACATGAAACGGCTTATCCTTGCCGAAGAGCTATCCTACAATAAGGCACCGGTAGGCGTAGAAACGGAGATTGCAGTAAATTGGGTAGGACCTGACCTCTTGCTCTTCGGAAGTGAAGAGCAGAAGCAGAAGTATGCTCTTGGTATAGCGAAGGGTGATTTGGTAATTTGCCTCGGCTATAGCGAGCCCAACGCTGGTTCCGACCTCGCCTCGCTGCAAACCACCGCTGTAGAGGAAGATGATGAATATGTAATCAATGGCAATAAGATCTGGACCAGCTACGCCCATTATGCCGACTATTGCTGGCTTGCCGCCAGAACTGACCCTAATGCCCCCAGAAAATATGATGGAATCAGCATGTTTGTTATTGATATGAAGACCCCTGGAATCACAATACATCCCTTGATAAATCTCATGAATCGTCACTCGTTTAACGAGGTTTTCTTTGACAATGTGCGCATCCCCAAAGAAAACCTGGTAGGGAAGAAAAACAATGGCTGGTATGAACTGATGATAGCTCTGGATTCTGAGCGCTCCGGGATAGGTTACGCTGCAACGTTTCAGCGAATTTTAGAGGAGCTAGTGGAATATGCTAAGGAAAGGAACTGTGATAAAGACCCCATAATTCGGCAGAAGCTGGCAGAAATGGCAGTAGAGATCGAAGTTAGCCGTATGATGTGCTACCGCCTTGCCTGGATGTATAGCAAGAATCTTCATCCTAATTACGAAGCTTCTATGTCACTGGTATTTTTGAGTGAGATGATGAGACGCATAGCACAAGTGGGAATGGATATTGCCGGACATTATGGAGAACTGGAGGGGGATTCCAAATGGGCTCCTCTCGGCGGGAAGATAGAAAGGTTGTGCCTAAACTGCCTCTCCATAGGTGTTGGTGGTGGCACTAACGAGATTCAGCGCAACATTATTGCTCAAAGGGGATTGGGGTTACCCCGGAAGTAGTCAAACATGTGGAAAATGGCTTGGGTGGTCTGTTATAAAATAAGGGGGTAAGAGAATGGATATTGGTTTAAGCGAAGAGCAGGAGATATTGAAGGCATCAGCGCGTGATTTTCTCGCCAAGGAATGCCCCAAGAAACTGGTGAAAGAGCTAGATGAGAGTGACAAGGGTTATTCACCTGAGTTGTGGCGGAAGATGGCAGAGCTTGGGTGGATAGGGCTGGTCTTTCCTGAAGAATATGATGGCGGGGGTGGTACTTTCCTGGATTTGGTGGTTCTCCTTGAGGAGATGGGATATAACATTTTGCCCGGCCCATTTTTCTCCACCATAGTCCTTGGTGGCTTGCCTATTTTGAAGGCTGGCAGTGAAGAACAGAAGAAGAAATTTCTGTCTCGGATTGCCAGGGGAGAGCTAATTCTCACCATGGCATTGACTGAGCCTTCTGCCAGCTATGATGCATCCGCTATCGCAGTCAAAGCTTCTCCTCGGAATAGTGAATATAACATCAATGGCACTAAGCTTTTTGTTACTGATGCTAATGTCGCGGATTATCTCTTATGCGTGGCTAGGACAAAGGAGACGGCAAACCATCAGGCGGGCATTACTATTTTTGTGGTTGATGCCAAGACCCCCGGGATCAAATGTACTCTCCTTAAGACGCTGGCACGTGACAAACAGAATGAGGTTGTCTTTGATAATGTAAGTGTACCGAGGGAGAGTATATTAGGGGATGTGGACCAGGGCTGGCCTGTGATACAGGATACTTTGCAGAAGGCTGCTGTGGCCAAGTGTGCTGAGATGATTGGTGGTGCGCAAGCTACATTAGAGATGGCTGTTAACTATGCTAAGGAAAGGATTCAATTTAATCGACCTATTGGCACTTTCCAGGCTGTTCAGCATTATTGTGCCAATATGGTGACAGATGTTGATGGTGCACGGTACACCACCTATAAGGCAGCTTGGGAACTCAATGAAGGTCTTCCTGCCACCAAGAGTGTGGCTATAGCGAAGGCCTGGGTAGGTGATGCTTATCAACGAGTAACTATCTTGGGACAGCAGATCTTTGGGGCGATTGGTTTCACCATGGATCATGATATGCACCTCTACTACAGGAGGGCGAGGGCAGGGGCGATGGCCTTTGGTAATAGCAACTTCCATCGCGAAGTTGTAGCTAAGGAATTAGGCCTTTAGCTTACTGTAGTAATTTGCCTTTTCTTGCTGCTGCAACCTCACTTCCTCATCTTAGCGACAAACAGACTGCGTATTACTCCCGTTCGGTTACGCTTTAGGTTTCAATTCGAAGGTTTCCCTATCTTATGAGCGAGGTATATAATTACAGGCGACTTCATGCTGCCCACAGGTTAGCTATCGAATGAACCTTTGAGGATGTACAGGAAACTAGACAACGAAACCATCGAAGAACTCTTTCAAGGGAAAAAGCTGCGGCTTCGGGACAACAAGAGGTATTTTGCTGATTTTGAAGCTGGTGACAAGTTCGGCCAAGCAGGGCGAGGACGGCCACCGAGACTGATATTTGAGTTTTGCTCCTCCAGTGAGGATT
>JABUBO010000657.1_pt1 | contig 11336 bp, 11 predicted proteins | sample 7240361 | NCBI WGS metagenome assembly JABUBO01 (sample SAMN07256346, study PRJNA390944) | subsurface metagenome | isolation source: Methane hydrate marine sediment | place: Pacific Ocean: Eastern North Pacific, ODP site
GCGCGTGATGAAAAATGTGGAAGGTGAGGTGGTTGGGAATCAGCTCGTTCGCCGACATTCGGTAGTCGAGCGGGTACCAGTACTCGAACTCTCGACGCATCTGCTCGAGGGTTTCTTGGGGGATGTCCGTAGTGGAGGAGATCGAGCCCGCGTCGCCCTTCTCGTGGAAGACGTAGTCAAAGACCTCGTCGGCGAGTTTTGCGGGGTCGATGGTCTTCAGGATGTGGGCGATGGTGTAGTAGGCCATGTAGATCGTCGAATCGCTGAGGGATTCGATCATCCACTTCGGGTCCCAGGGTGCGGGTGTCCCCATGCCGATGCTGCGAGTGCACGGCCACTCGTGGAGCCAGCTGATTGTGTGCTCGAATTGCGCTCGCGTTTCAGGGGGCACCAAGTCCATCCGCGCCAGGCAGCCCCGCGCCTTTTCCTTCCAGCCCTCGTCAGCGTAGTTCAGGAACCACTGGTCCTCGACTACTTTCACCGTCACAGGTGTGTTGCACCTGCAGACGACGGGCTTCGCCGAGAACTCATATATCGTTGCGGCCTCGTTGCCGGCGAGCATATCATCGCGAACGGCAAGCTTGGCCCGCGAGACGGGCATGCCTCCATACTTTGATATCCATTCACGCATTCGACCTTTGGCGAACTCATTACGATAGACCTCGGCGGTGGCCTCCTCTAACTTGGGGTCGGTCTGGTTCTTGATCCCCATCCGGTCGACGACATCTATCGCGGGAGACTCGCCGAATCCCTCGACCTCGATGAGCGAGATGGGCTTCAGTTCCTCCACGTCTCGCGGGTTTACCCCATAAGCTCTGAGTGCATCAGGGCGTTGCTGGAGCTCGAACAGGGCAACGTGATCATAGGGAGCGTGCGAGGGGACCGACCCCACCACCCCAGTGGCGTTGTCCGGGTCGACGAACTTCGCGGGCAGGATGGGGACCCGTTTATGGGTTAGGGGGACCTCAACCTTCCTGCTGAAGTTTATCTGGATGGGACCTACCTCATCCACTTGGTACCCCTGCTCGCGCAGTTTCTCGATGGCTTGCTCGCTCACGATCCATCGTTCGCCGCCGACCCGAGCGCTGACATATTTCACGTCGGGGTTCAGCCAGAGGTTGGTGACGCCGAAGACGGTTTCGGGCCGAAGCGTGGCAGCGGGAAGTATGTACTCGCCGGCCCGGTACTTTAGCAGAGTGAACTCGACTATCCCGACACCCTCGCCCTCCAGCAGGTCGTGGTCGGTCACCGGGTTTCCGCACCTAGGGCACCACTTCACCGGGTGCTTGCCCTTGACGATCAGCCCCGCGTCGTACAGCTTGTGGTACTGCCAAGTGATGAATTTTTGGTAGTGGGGGTCGACGGTGGTGAACTCCCGGCACCAGTCGATCGAGTACCCCAGCCATTCCATCCCCTTTCGGTAGCTCAACTCGCTCTCGCGGGCGAAGTGGGAGGCGAAGTGGTGTGGATTTTCAAACTTTGGCAGTTCTGACTCAGCAACTCCATAACGCTCGATGAGCACCCGCACGAAGCCCGGTTCCCGGCGGGCGACCCGCTTGGCGGCCCCGACAATCGGGGTTCCCGTGAAGTGGTAGGCCATGGGAAAGAGCACGTTGAGCCCCCGCATCCGCTTATAGCGCGCGATCACGTCGGGCACGGTGTAGGTGCGCCCATGCCCCACGTGCATGGGGCCCGAGACGTATGGGTAGGCGACGGTCAGGTAGAACTTCGGTCGCTTATCCGGTTCCGCCTCAAAGAGTTTGGCATCGCGCCATGCCTGCTGCCATTTGGCGTCCAGCTCCTGAAACTTTACCATGCCTCTCCCTACGCTTGTTGCTTTTTGCACGTTTCAAGTGCTTTCCTAAGCGCGGCGACCAGGTAATCCGCTTTCGGGCCTCCCCCTTGGCCGAGCTCCGGCTTTCCACCACCCCCGCCACCCAGCACCTGCGCGGCCTCTGCAGCTATCCCGCCGCAGTCAGCCCCCGCGCGCACGGCTTCCTCTCCGGCCATCGCCACCAGCTTGGCCGTGGCATCGCGCGTTCCCAGCACGATGACTAGCCCCTTATCCTCTCTCGTCAGGGCGCTCGCGATCTTGATCAGCTCATCCGCGCTGGCACCCTCGATCTCCTCGCATATCGCGCGAACTTTCCCCACCTGCCTCGCTTTCGAACGGAGCTCGATGAGTCGGAGTTCAGCCAGCCGCCCGCGCAACCTGTCGAGTTCCTTCTGCGCTGCCTTCCACTCGTCGAAGAGCTCATGGGTAGCCGCTGCCACCCGATCAGGAGTGGTGCGCAGGACCTCAGCCGCCTTGGCGAGTTGCCTCTCCTGCGCCTGCGCGAACTTCAGCGCGGCATCCCCCACCGCGAACTCAACTCGCTCGACGCCATCTTGAATTCGCTCAGTTCGTTCGATCTTGATGAATCCAACTTCACCCGTGCGCGTGCAGTGGGTTCCGGCGCAGGCTTGGGCGTTCCACCCTTCCACCTCCACCACCCGAACTTTTTTCCCGGGCACGATGCCTCCTTGGTAGAGGTCGAAACCATATTTTCGTTCTGCTTCGTTTCGGTCCATCAAGCTCGTACCAACGGGGCGGTTCTCCATCACGACCGCGTTAGCCAAGCGCTCGATCTCCCGCAGCTCCTTTTGCTCGATGCGCTTGAAGTGGGAGACATCTAAGCGGGTACGCTCGACTCCCTTCTGTGCCCCATGCTGCCAGACGTGATCGCCCAGCACGCGCCGGGCTGCCCCCAGCAGAATGTGGGTTCCCGTGTGGTGGCGCATGAGCGAGCTACGGCGCGCCCAGTTGATCTTCCCACGCACGCGCTGCCCAGTCTTGAAGGGGTTCGGCTTCACGTGGTGCAGGATGACATCACCGGCTTTTTTTACATCCAGAACTTCCCCTCTACCTCTACTACCTTCAAGCGAGCCCACGTCGCTTGGTTGCCCTCCGCCCTCGGGGTAGAAGGTAGTCCGGTCGAGCACGACGTAGCCGCCGAAGCATTGCAGCACCTTCGCCCCGAACTCCAAGGCGTACGGGTCCTTGTAGTAAAGGGATTTAGTGGAGGGCAGGCGGCGGAGCTGTCCCTTCGGGACGGGGGCCACAGCCGCGGGCACATGTCGGGCCCGACTATGTAACTTCGCAACCTTGATGTAGAAATCCTCTGGAACCTCCACCATGACGCCTTCCTTACCGGCGACTTCCCTCACGATTTCTGGTGGTAGCCCATGGCTGTCGTAGAGCTCGATGAGCTTTTCGCGGGGTAGGGGTTTGCCCTCGGCGCGAAGCCCACCTGCTAGCCGCTCGACTAGCTTGCTCCCCCGCGAGATTGCATCCCGGTATCGTCGTTCCTCGAGCTCGATTACCTCGATGATGTAACCCTCTCGTTGACATTGCTCGGGGTTATCCCGTCCCCGAACATGAAAGCAAGGCATCGAAGGTGGTCGGCAATTGCGTAGACGGCTTCGAGAGGCGCTAGGAGTTTATTGAGCTCCTCCACGCTCACCCCCGTGCGGGCCGCGACCTTGTTGCGGAGCGTGAGCAAGTCTCGTCCCGTTTCGATGTCCATGAGCCCGGCGAGTTTTGAGTTCTCACGGAGTACATCGGCAGGTGGTGCACTAACGCTAGCTAGCTTGCACAGGTGCTTGACCACTGGACCAAAAATGGCATCATAGCTCGAGGCGGTACCCTGAGATAGCCAGGCGAGTCGCTCCAGACCATAGCCCGTGTCGACGATTTTCAAAGGCAACGGCGAGTACTTGCCGTTTTCGCTCGTGTATTGCATGAACACGAGCGTCGCGAGCTCCAGCCCGCGTACGTTTACCTCGAAGTCCTCCCCCGCGTTGCCTCCACCCTCCCAGAAGTCTTGGATGTAAGAAATTTCATCAGGAGGGATCCCTAGTTCCTTCGTCAAGAACTTATGGCAGAGGGCAACGGTTTCGTCATTCCAGTAGACCCATTGTCGGCGTGAGTTGAAGGCGTGGTGGCCGCCCATGAAGAAGAGGGTGAAGTGCCGCCCCGACCGCCCGACGTTATCGATGTCCTTAAGTCGGATGCTGGGCTGGCTTACGACCAATGGGTTTGCGGGGGGCGGAACCAAGCCGCTGGTCACCCAGGGCTGGAAGTCCGCGATCGAGGCGATTGTGAGGAAGATGTCGTCACGCCACCGCGCGACCACGGGGTAGCGCTTGATGACCTCGTGGCCCTGGCGCCTGAAGAACTTCAGGAAGGCTCGTTCCATTCCCGCCAGCGAATATTTTCGTTTTGTCGGAGGCCTGCCAATAAAAGCGTACTCATCGCAGGGGGTATCGCCGCATGTCTTTCGTCCTGACTCGAGTGTCCAGAAGGTGCGGCCGCAGCTCTGGCACTGCCTACGCTCGAAGCCCTCTCGCTTGAAGAGAGCTGCCTTGTAGATGTCCTTCACGCGCTCGCCTCGCCAAGCAAATATCCGAGCGAGAGTTAAAAGTCTTCGCTCAAACTTGTGGAATTATGATTGTGCAAAAAAGCTCTCGACCCACTTCGCCCTTTCAGGAGGCTCGGATTTTAGCAAATCCTTCCATTTTTCATTTGTCAGCCTATCCTGCATGGGCCATTTGAATTCGTAGTGAGAAAGGACGGGACCAGCCCCAATGATTATTCGTCCATCTGGGATTTTGTACGCAACAAGGCCAAGATTCACATAGCCGACCCCTTCCTCTAGAACCATTCCTGAGTTAGCATCGGTATGGACATCGGCAATAATTGTCGTTTCCTTACCCTCGCTCTCTACGCCCTCCACTGTTGGGGCTAACTCCTCGCCAAAATTACGTATGAATTCGTAATCCTGTTCGGTGAGCTCTTCATTCTTCAACTCTTTCTCCGTGATGAGAAGTAGCCTACTCAAAATATTCTCGAGATGTTGCAACCTCATCTTCGATGTTTGATCCAGAACGTTCATCGCAGTGAGTCCTTTATTGGTCATTTTTGTCAAGGCAAGAACCCTGGCGTAAAATTCTGGTACCGGTTCTACATATCCGACCACAGGTTTTGGTTGCGGTGGTAAGCTTGTTACCATTGGTGTATACGATTGTTTTGCATATAGGATTGTATCATGCCTCAGCTCTGTCCAAGATGCCAAAGCGGTGTTTAATTCCTTATCTTGCCAAGCTTTAGTTTGCATGAAAGTTGGGTAACCTTCGCCATACTCCGCCACCAAGGTCTTCAACGCGTATAACCAGGACCAATACAGATTTCTATTCCAATTATTCTCATCAAATGCCGCAAATTCTCCACGGAGCTTGCTGAGTTGCTCCCAGTAGTTCTCGTAGGCTGTATCGCCTTCAGCCTCCAGTATTTCAAAAGCTCTGTCAGACCCTAAAACGGCCATCACATCTAGGCCGCGTGGGAAGCCCCTGATCGGCCCTAGTATTGATATCACCATGGTAAATGGTGTGCCGCTGCCGGTGAACCATCCTACAGCAGGTTCTACTAAATTTTGAAACATGTAAGAATCTGGAACATATCGCTGGCCCATTAAGCGCATGCCTTTGCTTTTATCTAGCACCTCCTTCAATTTCTCTGGCGTAAATGGAGGCACTACGCCTACATTCCCCGTCCCGCCATAGATCTCGGGTGAACGCATGTTCGCTAAAACTGCTTTGAGGTTTAACAATTGGTCATTATTTTCCAAGTCAATTGCTTCAAAATTTTCACCAAACACCTCAGAAATGGCCTCCTTGTACTCATAGGGTGTCAGGTCGTCCGCGAGCCCAACGAAGAATGCGGTGACGGTGTAAATTCTATTCCAAAAGGCACCGACGCTTGCGTTGTCAGCTTTTACCCTGTCCATCGAGCTCGCTATCAACGATGCCTCCATGGTCTGGATCTTGGCATCTTCTTCGGATATTGTGTCAGGGTCCCCTCTGAGCAGGAAAGCTATGCGCCCATACCACATCATGGCTTTGAAATACCTCTTTAGCCTCTCATCTTGTGTGTAATGCCCTCTCGGGACATACTGGGAGTAATCCTCCTTGTACCTAAATATCGGGCTAGGAACAAAACCTGAATGTTGCTCGATGAGCTGTAGTTCAGGGTTGACTTCATCTTCAACTACATCAGGAACGAGGGCATCTGGATCTAGCAGTTTTAAACCCACAGCGAAATATGCCACATTCCTCTTCGCGGCTTCTTTCAAGTTCCCATCTAATGAGTCATATTGATTGAGAGACTCTTCTAACATCCCCTCGCTCAGTGCTTTTATTTTATCGAAAAATTTCTCATTCTCGATATCTTTCAATATTTCGTTGAATTGTATGTGATACAAGTGAAGCAACGTATCGCTCGTGACGAAGACTGGAACGTTCTCTATTTTGAGATCTTTGTATACCTCGACCATGTCATCATAACTTCTCCAAGGCACGACGACAAACCCATTTCCCTTCAACACCTCGATTTGGTGTTCGGTGAGCCCAAATTTTGAGTTTATCCTGCTAAAGTTCACTACGGTTGCCATGTCCAAGGGTAAGGTATACGGAGGAACGCTAGGTTCTAGGAAAACATTTTCGGGCTCATAGAACGACGCCAGCGCGACTTTTGGCCCCTGTCCCGCGAAGATAGGTTCTGAGGGAGCTGGCCCAAGAGGGGGACTAATCGGCTGTTGGGCTGGAAGCATCCATACAGCGGTAGCCGCGACAATTGCTATTCCAATGGACAATGCTAACAGCTTGATATCGTTCCTCATCTCATACCAAATTAATTTTCCTCTTAGAGCACATAAAAATTTTGATTCATACCTGAAACTTATTTGTTTAAAAAGTGGCGGATTCTAAAGGCTACGCTACTAATGACTGGGTTATTACAAGATTTTTCGTAAGGAGCCAGTATGAGAGTTAGCCGAACAGCGCGCCAAGACCGGCCAATGCTTCCTCTTCCTTCTTCTCCTCTTCGACTTTCTTCTCTTCCTTCTTTTTCTCGGCCTTCGCTGGAGCCGCCGCAGGTGCAGCTACCGCAGGGACTGCAGCACTCTTGATCGCCTCGTCGATGTTTACTCCCTCAAGTGCTGCAACCATTGCCTTAACCCGGGCTTCGTCCACCTGAGCTCCCGCTGCCTTTAGAATGTTCGCTAGCCCTGCCTCGTCCACTTTCTTTCCAGCCGCATGCAGCACGAGCGAGGCGTAGACATATTCCATTTGTTATACCTCCATCGTTCGAATGGCACATCTTGACATTTATCCTTACTTTTACCCCTCTTTAGGCTTTTCTTCTGGCTTTACCTCGGGCTTGGGTTCCTCTTTAGGTTTCTCTTCGGGCTTTGTCTCTGGCTTGGGTTCCTCTTTAGGCTTTTCTTCGGGCTTTGTCTCTGGCTTGGGTTCCTCTTTGGGTTTTTTTTCTGGCTTTACCTCGGGCTTGGGTTCCTCTTTAGGTTTCTCCTCTGGCTTGGCCTCCGCAGGTGGCTCCACTCCCAACATTTTCATTAAATCCTCGTCCAACGCGCGCGGATCCTTCGCACCCACAGCCGCTGCAAGGCCCAGCATTTCTGCGCTGGAGCGAGCCAGTAACACGGGCATGATTTGGGAGACAGGTAGATAGGCGTTCAGAGCTAGGTTCTGAGCGGCGGCGCTCGCCTTCACGATTATCAGGCTGATAGTCACGGAGGTCGGGTAATTCACGTTCACCGCGAGGTTCAGGGCGCTCACGCTGGCTTCTTGGACCTGCCCGATGACCATCTTTTCGTCTATCTCTAGAACTTCACCAGAAAACACCATGCCGGCCTCATAAACGGCTCGGAGCTTCAGCCCGAGCTCGAGCGGCATGATTCCAAACTTCGCAAGGACGTCGGCGACTTCCTTAGATATTACGTCTCCCTCCTTCAGGATTGGGCAGTCCTCAAGGATGACGATCTTCCCCGCTTGGATTCTGGCCTTGACCCCGACGCGCTGAAGGTCCCCAACCATGGGCCCCGGGGCGAAGCCGGTTTCCCCGGCAGGGATTACGATATCGTGAGGGGAACGGGAACCCGGCTTCGCGGGGGCGTTGGTCTTGCTCTCGCGGAGGATTCTGTTGAGCTTGAAAGGGTTCAGGTGGGCGAGGATCAGGGCAGTTGGGCCGCTCAAGTGGTCGATCAACTCCTCGAGCTTAGGGTCCTTCCGCTCGGCCGCTTGCTCGAGCGAGAGCTTCAGCAAGGTGTTCTTGGAGACGATGATATCTGCCTGCTCCCTCAGCTTCCGGCGCATCTGCTGGAACTGCGCGGCAGGGAGGTCCGCGACGTCGAGCACCCCGACCACCGGGTAGTGTTTGAGTTTCTCGATGAGCTCGCTGACGACTTCCTGCTTCCAAGGTGCAACTCGTTCAGCTTTTACAGCCATTCTCACACCTCGACCTTCACTGGTTTCCCCATCGTCGTCTTGAGGTGGATCGAGCGGACCTTGCTGAGGCCCTCCAGCCTGTGTTCGATCGCATCGAGCACCGCTCGCGCGTTCGTGGCGAGCTCCTCATCGCTCATGTTTTCAACACCGATATGAGCGTGCAGGGTCGGCTGGTCCTTCGTTCGCACTTTCAAGGTCTTCTTGAGGTGTTCGATGAGCGGCTTTGGGTCGGCCGTGGGTGGAATCGGTTTTGGCATTTTTCCCCTCGGCCCCAGCACAGGTCCGAGCACTTTACCTATCCTGACCATAAAATCGGCTTGAGCGAGGAAAAAGTGAAATTCGTCTGCCAGCTTCTTCGCTCGCTTTCGCTCCCGCTGGAGGGTCTCGATATCCGCGCGTCCAAGCACGAGGTCTCCACCGGCATCACGTGCCCGGCGCGCGAGCTCCCCCTCACCGAAAATGCAGACTTTATACGGCTTGCCGACCTCGTGGGGGAGAGAAATGTCCAGGTCGATGCGCCCTTCTGGTTTCTTCGGGTCGATGTCCCTTAGGTTAATCGATAGGTCGACACCCTGCGCAAATTTTCGCTGCGGGCTGCTCCCCCTCATCTCCTTAATCGCCTTGAGCAAGTTTTCGCTGGAGACCGGCATTACTTTAACACCTCGTCATGTTTCCCCTCATCCACTTCGCGCTGCACCTCGCGGGCGTCCTTCCCATCGACCGTCACGCCCATGCTCACGCATGTCCCGAGGATCTCCTTGACCGCAGCCTTCAGCCCCTTGGCCAGCGTGCCCTCAACCTTCAGCTTCACGATTTCGACCGCTTGAGCTAGGGTGAGGTTCCCGACGACTTCCGTGCCTGAGGTCTTCGCTCCCTTCTCGAGAGCCAACTTCTTTTTGATCAGCACGGCTATGGGGGGTGAACCAACCACGATTTCAAATTGCTTGGTCTTCTTGTCCACGATCACGCTCACCGGGACCTTCATGCCTTCGAATGTGGCGGTCTGCTCGTTGATCTTCGCTACTACCTGCCCGATGTTAATGCCGAGCGGTCCCAAGGCTGGACCCAGAGGCGGCCCGGGACTGGCTTTCCCACCTTCAACTAATACCTTAACCCTCGATTTCATCATGATTACCTTACCAGAGGTATAATCCTCTCAAAAGTAGGCTTCGAGCGCTAAAAAGCGCTGTGGTCCAGCCGACTACTCGGCGACTTCAAGCTTGCCGTACATGCCCGCACTGACGTGGACCTCGTCGCGGAAGAGTCTCGCATAGCCGTTACGGATCTGGACCGTGTTACCGACCTTGACGCGATCGATATTATTGTCCCAGAGTGAGACCTTTACACGCCCCGAGTCGTCCTCCCCGATCGCGGTGGTCACTCTGCCCTCTTTCCCGGTCCGGCTGACGTACGGGCGTGGTTCCTCGATTTCGACGATTTTCAGGTCTAGATCGACGCGTCGCATTTCCGGCTTTACATCGCTTGCTTTCACTCAGCACCCTCCTCCTTTTCTTTTTTCTGAATCACCTTCACGAAGTCACCTCGAACCGTGACCGGGATCGGCACGGTTGCCTCGAAGAGCTCGACGGTGACCTCCTCCTTCGGTTCATCGATACGGATTATTCTCGCCCGCTCCCCTCGGAAGGGACCTGAGATGAGTTCGATGATGTCACCGATCTCCATGCCCACGACGACAGGCTTCGGCACGAGAAAGTGCTCGACCTCGCCCATCGGGATTTCCCCCGAGACGACACCCCTCGCGTGCTTGATCCCGACTCGTGCTTGCTCCACGGTGGATTTGCCTATGGCCTCGACAAATATATAGCCCCTTATCCCAGGGGGCGCGAGCACGACCTTGATTGGTAAGTTAAAATTTTTCGCGCGCGTAGCAATCATGTCTGTGGTGTTCTTCTCTTGACCTATGGTTGAACGGACAGCGAATACGGTCGGCTTCTGGACTTCCTCCATCCCATCACCTTACGGGACTGTCGTCGTGCCTAGGAAAACGCCGACGAGTAATATCAGGAACCCAATGAGACCTATGAGTGTAATCCCAAGCCCGGTGATTTTCGCCACCTGTAGGTATTCATCTTTGCCCGGCTTCCGTGCTATCCGCAGCACTCGCTTACAGTTTGAGAGAAACCTGCGCATTTACAAGGACTCCAATCCGAGATCGGTGAGCCCGCCAACCCGCGGGGGTTGCTCGCCCGGGCCAAGCGCATAGGGTGAATGGACGCCAGAGAGCACGACCATTACCCGCACCTCGTTCTTCATATCCTCAGAGATCTGCGCGCCCCAAATGATTTGAGCTTCTGGGTCTAAGGTCTCGGAGACTTGGGAGACTATCCGCTCCGCCTCCTCGAGCGTCATGTCAAGGCTCCCGACCACGTTTACAAGCGCTCCTTTTGCCCCGGTGATGTCGACGTCTAGCAGCGGGCTGGTCAACGCCTCTTCGACGGCTTCCTTGGCGCGATTGTCGGTGTCTGATTCGCCAATGCCTAGCATCGCCACCCCGCCGTTCTGGAGCACCGCGCGCACGTCGGAGAAATCTAGGTTGATGAGCCCGGGTTTTGTAATCATCTCCGTTATCCCCTTGATCGCATCCATCAGGAGTTGATCGGCTACCTTGAATGCCGCGCCAATGGGAAGGTCTGGGGCAAGCTGGAGCAACTTGTCGTTAGGGATCACAACTACCGTATCAGCGACCCCCCGCAGGCGCAGGAGTCCCTGTTCGGCGTTCTCCCTCCGACGCGTCCCCTCGACGGTGAACGGCAGGGTAACGACGCCAATGGTAAGCACCCCGAGCTTTTTCGCGATCTCTGCCACGACTGGTACCGCACCGGTCCCAGTCCCCCCTCCTAGACCGCAGGTCACGAAGACCATGTTGGTGCCATAGATATGATCCTTCACAATCGATTCACTCTCGCGCGCGGCGGCTTCTCCCCTCTCTGGGTCGTTGCCAGCTCCGAGGCCCCCCCGTTATGCTGCTCGCAGTC
>JABUBO010000658.1_pt1 | contig 11325 bp, 8 predicted proteins | sample 7240361 | NCBI WGS metagenome assembly JABUBO01 (sample SAMN07256346, study PRJNA390944) | subsurface metagenome | isolation source: Methane hydrate marine sediment | place: Pacific Ocean: Eastern North Pacific, ODP site
ATATTCAGCCAGCCCTACTTCTCCGAATATAACTGTAGCAGGATCAATCGGCACATCCTTAAAGCTTGAAGCTATGGCCATAATAATAGCCAAATCTAACGCAGGTTCTAATACCTTTATTCCACCAGCAATATTTACATGAACATCTTGAGAGTGTAAGGAATATCCCACTCTTTTTTCGAGAACCGCCAGGATAAGTAAAACCCGATTATAGTCTACACCGGTAGTCATTCTTCGAGGTATACCCAGGTTGCTATAACTTACCAAAGCTTGCATTTCCACCAATAATGGCCTACTGCCTTCAAAGGTAGCTGCCACCACTGAACCAGAAACATGAGAAGGTTTTTCTGAAAGAAGTAATTCAGAAGGATTTAATACCTCTGCCAAGCCTTTTTCTCCCATTTTAAATATTCCTAACTCATTGGTAGAACCAAATCTATTCTTTGTAGAGCGAAGTATCCGATAAATATTGTATTGTTCACCCTCCAGATAGAGAACAGTGTCTACAATATGTTCAAGAACTTTAGGCCCTGCTAGTATCCCACCTTTAGTTACGTGTCCGATAATAAAGACAGAAATTTCTTTACTCTTAGCTAAACGCATTAATTGAGCAGTACATTCTCTTACCTGACTAATGCTTCCCGGTGAGGAACTAATCTCGTAATCATTAATAGTTTGAATGGAATCTACAATAACCACTTTGGGTTTAATTTCACTAATATGTTTTTTTATAACTTCTATATTGGTTTCAGAAACTAAAAAAAGCTTTTCCGCAAGAACACCTAATCGGGTAGCTCTTAATTTAATCTGATAAAGAGATTCTTCTGCAGAAATATATAAAATCACCCCACAGTTGCTGCTCAAGGAATTAGCTATTTGTAAAAGAAGGGTAGATTTTCCAATACCCGGTTCTCCCCCAACTAAAATTAGGGAACCAGGGACAATCCCTCCACCTAATACTCTATCAAACTCCAAAATTTCTGTTTTATATCTTGATTTACTTTCTTCAACCTCAATTTCACTAATAGGCAAAGGTATAGAATGACCTTCAGGATGAAGAGAATATTTCTTCTCTTCTTTAAGCACTTCTTCAATTAAGGTATTCCATCCATCACAATCAGGGCAGCGCCCTAACCATCGAGAAGATTCATAACCACATTGCTGACACCGAAAAATAGCCTTTTTCTCTTTGCTCATTTTAACTCCTTTATTTTAATCTGATTATTTCTTCTTTTTGGAAAATATTATTTTCCCGCCCTTTGTCTTAATTAATATACAATCCCCTTCTTTAAACTCACCAGCTAATAACTTTTCAGAAATAGGATTTTCTATCAACCTTTCGATGGTCCGCCTTAAAGGACGAGCTCCAAAGTTTGGATCATAACCCTCTTTAGTCAATAATTCTTTAACTTCCTCTGTTGTTTCCAGGTCAATTTTTTGCTCCTCTAATAATTTTTTTACTTCATTGTTTATTATTAAACTGGCTATTTTTTTAATTTCCTCCTTATTAAGGGATTTAAAGACTATTACCTCATCAATTCGATTTAAAAATTCCGGTCGGAAGGTTTTATTTAACTCTCCCATTACTCTATTTTTTATATCTTTATAGGAAATCTCTTCAGGTTCATTGGTCCCCCGAAATCCTAAAGTGGCTCCTTTTTTAATCAAAGTAGCCCCAACATTGGAAGTCATAATAATAACTGTATTTTTAAAATCTACTACTCTTCCCTGGGAATCAGTCAATCTACCATCTTCAAAGATCTGCAGTAAAATATTAAAAACATCGGGGTGTGCTTTTTCTATTTCATCTAACAATACTACCGAATAAGGTTTTCTCCTTACTTTTTCAGTTAATTGACCTCCTTCCTCATATCCCACATAACCGGGAGGTGCTCCTATTAATCGGGAAACAGCAAATTTTTCCATGTATTCAGACATATCTAAACTAATTAGAGCATTTTCATCACCAAAAAGAAATTCAGCTAAAGTACGGGCTAATTCTGTTTTGCCTACTCCGGTAGGACCTAAGAATATAAAAGAACCAATGGGACGTTTGGGACTTTTCATCCCAGCTCGAGCCCTTCTTATAGCTTTAGAAATAGATATTATAGCTTCATCCTGTCCAATTATCCTTTTATGTAATTCCTCCTCCATTCTAAGTAGTTTTTGTGCCTCTTCCTCTTTAAGAGAAAAAATTGGAATCCCGGTCCAGCTGGAAACAATTTCTGCAATATCTTCTTCGGTAACTCCCACTTTATTGACCCTTCTTCTAGTCTCCCATTTTTCTTTCATCTTTTGGAGTTCAACTTCTGACTTATTTTCTTTATCCCTTAATTGAGCTGCTTTTTCAAATTCCTGCAATTTTACCGCTGATTCCTTTTCCTTCCTTATTTTGCTTAATTTAATTTCTACTTCTTTCATATTGGGTGGAGAAATAGTGTTTTGTAACTTAATCTTGGAAGCCGCTTCGTCTACCAGATCAATAGCTTTATCCGGTAAAAATCTGCCCGAAACATAACGAGCTGATAAATGAGCTGCTGCTTCTAAGGCTTGGTCAGTAATTTTTATCTTGTGATGAGCTTCATACTTGTCTCTAAGTCCTTGCAATATTTTAACAGTTTCTTCTATCGAAGGTTCAGAAATATAAATAGGTTGAAACCTGCGCTCTAAAGCAGCATCTTTTTCTATATATTTTCGGTATTCATCAGCAGTAGTTGCCCCAATAACTTGAAGCTCTCCTCTTGCTAAAGCAGGCTTTAATATATTAGAAGCGTCTATTGCCCCTTCAGCTGCTCCTGCACCTACCAGGGTATGAATTTCATCAATAAACAATATGACATCATTTGATTCCTGAACCTCATTGACAATCTTCTTTAATCTCTTTTCAAATTCACCTCGGTATTTAGTGCCAGCAACAATTAAAGCTAAGTCAAGGCAGATAATTCTTTTTTCTTTTAATATCTCCGGAACATCATTATTAATTATCTTTTGAGCTAAACCTTCTACAATAGCCGTCTTTCCTACCCCGGCCTCTCCTATTATACAGGGGTTGTTTTTCTTTCTTCTGCTTAAAATTTGTATCACTCTTTGAATCTCCATACTCCTGCCAATAACCGGGTCTAATTTATCTTCTCGAGCCAATTTAATTAAATCCCTTCCAAATTCATCTAAAGCAGGGGTCTTCGTTATTCTTTTTCCTGGGACAGATGGAGAACCCTGTGCTCCACCACTCTCCATTAGAACTTTCATAATCTCAGAATAAACATTATCCAGATTAATACCTAAGTCTGCTAAAATTCTAACCCCTACTCCGCTTCCTTCTTTTATTAACCCTAATAATATATGTTCGGTGCCAATATAGTTATTTTTTAATTGACTTGCCTCTTGAGAGGCTAATTCTAAGACTTTTTTCGCTCGAGGAGTAAAAGCAATCTCACCTACTTGTTGATACTCGCCTTTCCCTACTAATCGTTCTACCTCTTCTACTACTTTATCTACATTCACCCCTAATTGTTTTAAAACCTGGGAGGCAACTCCTTCTTCTTCTTTTATTAAACCAATAAGAATATGTTCAGTCCCAATGTAATCATGATTTAGGTTTATCGCTTCTTCTTGAGCTATCATTATAGCCCTCTTTGCTTTTTCGGTATATCTTTTAAACATTCTTTATACACATCCTTTCATTTTAGTAGATAATTTTATTTTCCAAATTTTTAAAATTCTTTCAGATTGTTTAGCGTAGGTGTTAAGTAAAAATTGTTAGTTGTCAGTATAAAACTAAAAACTTAAAATTAAAAGCGAAAAACCATAATTCAAAACTCAAAACTTCTTATAGCGTACAGCGTTTAGCGTATAGTATGATAAACAAAATGTTTATCTCCCTGGCTACACCAAAATCTGCCCCTATATCTGGCTTCTGAATTCTATTTTTATCTACTTGTCACTTATTACACATTACTTATTATATGTTTATTTTCAGTCTCCAAGTTGATTTTGTCTTTAATTTTAAATTTTAAGTTTTGGTTTTACGCTTTGCGTTTTTCGTTTTTCGCTATAACTGCCCACTTCACTATCTTCCTCTTCACTATATACTAAATACTATATACTATATACAACCCTATTCGCTAATTTTATCTCTAATCAACATCGCTCTTTGCAAATCCCGGTTAAAAGGACCTAAATCTTTGCCTGCTAACATTTGCAAATAGGCAGGTTGTATTAGTAACATCAATTTGTTTAGAGTCCCTAAATCAGGATGGGGAATTATCCCTAACTCTACTCCAAACCTTAATTTAGATAAAAGTTCCATTGCTTCAACCGAAGATATAGTGCGCGCACTACTCAAGATACCATAAGCTCTCCAGGCTTGATCTTCCAACTGATTTTTAGAATTAGATAATAGATCTCTTCTTACTTTCTTTTCCTTGTTTATTATTTGTTGATTAACCTTTTCCAAATTGTCAATAATTTCCTCTTCGGAGAGACCTAAAGTAATTTGGTTGGAAACCTGAAATAAATTTCCCATTACTTCAGTTCCCTCTCCGTAAAATCCTCTTACTACATAACCTATTTTAGATATGGCTTTTAATATGTCATTTATACCGTTTACCATTGCTAGTGCTGGTAGGTGTAACATTATTGAAGCCCTCATCCCGGTTCCTACATTGGTAGGGCAGGAAGTTAAATATCCTTCTTTTTCGCTAAAGGCATAAGTTACCTTTTTTTCAATTTCATTGTCAATCTCATTAATAAGTTTCCAAATATTATTTAATTGCAACCCCGAAAGTAAATATTGAATTCGAAAATGGTCTTCTTCGTTAATCATTATACTCAATGTCTCTTTTTGATTAAAAACACAACCTCTATAAAGGCGTTTCTCTCTAGCATGATAAATGCTAATTAGATGTTTTTCCACTAAAAATTGACTTTCCATGGGAGTCAATTCATCTAATAAAAGTAAATCAGAATCCTTAAAAAGAGAATCTTCTTCTATAACCTGCCGACTAAGCTCAAATATATTCTTTAATTCTGCTTGTTCAGCCCTTGGTGGAAAAGGAATACCTTCCACATTTCGAGCCAATCTAATTCTTGAGCTTATTACTATGTCAGATAAAGGGCCTTGTCTATTGGTCCATTCAGCAGTAGATTCTTTCAAATTTTGCAATATTTTACCTTTATCTTTATTTTGCATTTTTTTTCTTTAATACTCCTTCAAGCTTCAATATCTCATCTCTCGTCTTTGCTGCTTTCTCGTATTCTTCTTTTAATACTAGTTCTTGCAATTCCTTCTTTAGTTGTTTGATTTTTTTTATTTTATTTAACTTACCCTTAGAGTGTTGGGGGATTTTCCCCACATGTTCACTATTTCCATGCAACCTTCTTAAAAGAGGAGTTAATTGTTCTCTGAAATCGTGATAACACACACTACAGCCTAACTTTCCAGATTGTTTAAACTCATCATAGGTTAAATGGCAATTGCTGCACTCTATCTCTTTGCCCGGAATAACCCCTTCCTCTTTGTGGTAAAGATCTATAGCATTTAACAGGCCAGCCAATAGATCATTAATGTCAAACTGGGGAAGAGGAAATATGGAAAATTTATCACTAAAGGCAGCGGCGCAATCTTTGCATAGATGAATCTCTGTTTTTTGTCCTCCAACAATTTTAGTAAAAGTTATAGTAGCTTCTTTTTTCTTGCATATTTGACATAACATTTATATTTAGTTTCCCTCCAACATTTCTTATTCTTTCCCACTTACTTAAATTCCGTTTAAATTATAATTCATAATATAAATAATTGTCAATTATAGTGAATAATAAATAATCGTTAGTGAATACTAATTCGTATCTCGTGAATCCTATTTCGTAAAGAAACCAGTAGTCGGGAGTCAGAATCCAGGATTCAGAATATTATCAGAGAATAATGTTACCAGAATAACCCGGGTCGGATAAATCCGACCCCTTGTACAATAAAAGTAATACTTTAACCGAAAAAGTTTTAAGTTTTAAATTATGGTTTTTCGCTTTTCACTTTAAGTTTTTAGTTTATTGTATAACGAAAACTGTAAATTCTATTTGAAACTAACGACTAATATGTCTTGTATTTTGTATTTTTCTTACACTTATTACCCGCACCTATACGCTAAACACTGTACGCTCCACGCTAGGTTTATTCACTAACGACTATCTTAACTAGCTAACCTTATAATAGCATGATATAATAATTTAGAGATAATTTTTTAGTTAATTTATAATCATATGACAAATAAATTAAAAAAGAAAAGGTAAATATTCTAAAAATAAGTTTGATATAGAAAAATGAGAGAAAATAATAATATAGAAGAAATAAAGGAAAAAAAAGAAGAAGAAAAAGAAGAAATAAAATTTTTAGCTGACAGAATGTTGGGTAAATTAGTTAAATGGCTGCGTATTTTAGGCTACGATACCGTTTATCCTTCCTTCGATGATGATTTATCTCTCATTTTAACTGCTCGGCAAGAAGGCAGAATATTGCTCACCAGAGACGCTAATCTAATTAAAAGACGAAACATCTGTGATTTCTTGTTTGTTAAGGGCGACCACTGGGAAGAACAGTTGGTAGGGATAATAAAGGGATTAAAATTAGAAATCGATCTTAACTCAAAAATATTTTCTCGTTGTTCTCTATGCAACACTCGCACTAAAGATGTCGATAAAAAAGAAGTTAAAAATTACGTCCCTCCTTACGTATTTTCAACTCAAAACAGCTTTGTCTATTGCCCTTCTTGCAAAAAATATTACTGGAGAGGAACTCACTGGCAAAGAATGACTCAAAAAATTCAAAAATTGTCCCTTATTGAATCAGGGAGCGATTCCTAAAGAATGAATAAAAAACCACCCACTGATTTTGATTAAAATAAATTTTTATTTTTCTGGCAAAACCTCTATACCAGGGAGTTTTTTTCCTCCTAAAAATTCTAAAGAAGCTCCACCACCGGTAGAAATATGAGTCATCTTCTCTGCTAACCCTGCATTTTCAATTGCGGCAATAGAATCTCCACCACCAATTATCGTTACAGTCTTCCCCTGCATATCTGCCAATATTTTTGCTATTTTATTGGTTCCCTTAGCATATTTTTTTATTTCAAATACTCCCACTGGTCCATTCCAGAATACAGTCCTCGCCTTTTTAATTTCCTTCTCAAATTTAACTAAAGACCTTTCACCTAAATCCACCCCGATACCATCTTTGGGAATATTTTCGATTTTTACTAATTTACTCGCTGCCTTTTCTGATACCTCTTTTCTTGCCACTACTAAATCAATAGGTAAAAGTATCTTATTCCCTTTCTCTTCTGCTTCTTTTAACATTTTAAAAACTACTCTTAAATCATATTTCTCTAATAAGGATTTTCCTACCTCATGTCCCAAAGCGGCTAAACAGGTATAACTCATTCCTCCGGCAATCAATATTCTATCCGCGATAGATAATAAATTCTGGACAATTTCAATTTTCCCGGATATTTTTGCTCCCCCCAATACTACCACAAAGGGTCTTTCAGGATTTTCCAATAAATTACTCAACACCTCTATCTCCTTGGCCATTAAGAATCCAGCACATGCCGGCAATATCCGGGCCACGCCAACCGTAGAAGCATGAGCTCGATGAGCTGTGCCAAAGGCATCATTCACAAAAATATCAGCTGACTTAGCCAATGAATTAGCAAATTCGGGATTGTTTTTTTCTTCCTCTGAATAAAATCTTAGATTTTCCAATAATATGACTTTGCCTTTTTGCATATTTAAGATGGCTTTTTCTACTTCTTCACCGATACAATCATTAACTTTTTTTACATCTTGTTTTAATAATTCGCTTAATCTTTTGGCTACCGGGTCTAATCTTAATTTCTCAACTACTTTCCCCTTGGGACGGCCTAAATGGCTCATCAAAATCACTTTAGCTTGATGAGAAATTAAATAATTAATAGTAGGGAGAGCGGCTTTTATTCTTGTATCATTAGTAATCTCTAATTCTTCGTTTATAGGGACATTAAAATCTACTCTGACCATTATTCTTTTGCCTACTAATTGATTTTCGCTTAAATCTTTGACAGTCTTTTTTTGCATCCTATGCAACCTCCAATATTTTATATAAATGCATTGCTTTAATATTTTATATTTAATTCAATTTTATCACAACAAATTTAGTTAATTATGCAACTAAGCGATTATCTAATCAATGGTGTTTTGTAAGGTTTAATTTTGTAAAAACATGCCAAAGGACCGTCCCCTGTCAGGCTTTTTTAGTTAAAAATTGCTACTAAAAGGGCGGCGACCAGAATGGCAGGCAACAGATTTCCTATCTTAATCTTTTTTATCTCCAATAATCCAAAGCCTATCCCTAATATTAAAATTCCTCCCACTGCAGTCATCTCGTTTATTATTTCAGGTGAAAGGAAGTCTTTAATCAATCGGGACAGTAGAGTAATTCCTCCCTGATATAAAAAAACCGGAATTGCAGAAAATACCACTCCTATTCCCATAGCGGCAGTAAAAGCAATAGAAGTAAGTCCATCCAATAATGATTTAGTATAAAGTATATCCGGATTACCGCTTAATCCCTCTTTAAGGGCACCCATTATTGCCATGGACCCCACACAATATAACAAGCTGGCAGTCACAAATCCTTCTACAAATCTTTCTGAGGTAGTATTGCTTTTAAATTTTAACTTAACTCTTTCCCCAAATCTTTCCAGGCCTTCTTCAATGCCTATAATCTCCCCAATCACTCCGCCAATTACCAGAGAAAAGATTACCAATAAAATATTGTCCGTTTTGAGAGCCATCTGTGCGCCAATTAATAAGGAAGCAAGCCCCAGAGCCTGCATAATGATTTTGCCAATCCTTTCAGGAAACTTACTCTTCAAAATAAATCCCACTGAACATCCTAAAAAAATGGCAATTACATTTACTATAGTTCCTCTCATTAAAAACATTTCTCCCTTTTGAATGAATTAATATTCTTACTTATTTTTAGTAATTTTTATCGGTTATCTTAGCAATGGGTAATTTCTTATTAAAATTATATTTTATTTATTATACCCTAAAATTTGAAAATTAGTAATATTTTTAGAAAATACATTTTTTCATATAATTTTAATTAAAAAAGATAATATGCTATACTTTAATTTGTAAGTTTGGAGTTGCAAGTTGCGAGTTACGTGTTACGGGTTTGAAAAGAATTAGGGGTGTATGGAATTAGTTTGCTAGTTATCTGGTTAGCTAGTTAAGAAAATAGAAGAAAGACGCTAGAAGAAACAAAGAAACAGTGATGAGTGATACGTAATAATTAAATAGTTGTATATTATAGATTGCAGGTTTTTTCTTTTTTTGTCATTTAAATCCGAACGCGATACTCGATACGCAATACGCGATACGATATACTAACGACTATTCACTAACGACTAATTTAAAGGAGTGAATGACTATTTGAACGAGTTGATTTTAGATAAAAAAAGATTCCTTAAGGGATTAGTAATTTCCTTAGTTATCGGAATTATAGTTATTTTAATTATCACTTTTGTTACTACTAACCAGAATACCTGGACAAGTTTATCTTATATTAATAAAAAATACCTTTTCTTTTCTTTTATTCTGATGGTTTTTGCTGCAGTAATAGATGCTCTTAGAATAAAAATGACCGTAGAAGCAGTTAATGAAAAAATTACTTTTTCTGAAGCCTTAAAAGTGTACTATATTAGTAACTTTGCCGGTGGTATAACCCCTTTTTTCTCCGGTACCTTACCCACTCAAATATATCTATTTAATAAAGATGTAAAAAATAAAATGACTTTAGGTAAGGCTACTATGGTTGCCACCATCATGCCCCTGATTAAGACTTTAGTTTTTTCTACTTTTACCCCTATCATCTTTTTTAGCTTCAAAAGAACAATTACTAATTATACCATTCTTTCTGCAATTCTTATCAACGGTGCTATTTTAATTTCTCTGTTTTTTCTCTTTTTATTTATCTTGGCAGTAAAATACCCCGAAAAGATGTTAGGAATAATCTTTAAAATTCAACATTTACCCTGTATCTCGAAATTTTCAAGAAAAGAACAAATATCACACTTATTCAATAGAGTAATTCTGGAAATCAAAGAATTTCACAAGAGTTTTTCTCTACTAAAAGAAAATTGGATTAAATTATTATTATCTACCCTCTATACGATTATCTTTTGGGGTACTTTTTTCCTGGCAGCTCCCTTGCTTCTTAGGGGATTTAATCTAAATTTTAACTTTTCCCATGTATTGGTAATGCAAGTTATATTCTATTTTATTTTACCTTTTATGCCTACTCCAGGTGGCAGCGGGACAGCAGAGGTGGGTTTTGCCTCGTTATTTTCTTTCTTCGTCCCTCTTCACCTTTTAGGTATCTTTGTAGGAGCCTGGAGATTTATAGTCTTTTATTTTAATTTATGTATCGGAACTATAATCCTTTTAGTAGAAATTAAAAGGGTAAAAAACAAGAAACGACAACAACAAGAAGTAGATAAAAAGTAATTATATTTCTTCTTCTTTTACTTTCCTCTTGGCTTTAGCTCTAACTCCTCCAAAAGATTTAAAAATTTGATCAACCCCCAGGGCAATTATTAATATTGGCCAAAATTTCCAGATATTTTCTGATACCTCAAAATCGAAAAAATATTTAGCTAAAAAGATGGTTCCTATTGCTATTAATATTACTCCAAAAAAAATGGATTTATTTTGCCAAATTTCTTTAATTCCCCAAATAAGTAAAATTATTGGCCACAGATTCCATACTCTTCCCCATATTTCTAAATCAGTGAAATTTTCAACTATAAATATGATACCAACAGCTAATATTATTAATCCGAAAACCCAATTTCCCCTGCCTTCTTCACTCGCACTCATTATTTTTCCTCCTTCAATATTTTCTTTCTTTTTAATAAGCGAATTTCCTTTGCTTCCTGCCAAATATATTCCAGGTCATAAAAATCCCTTTTCTCTCTAGAAAATATATGAACTATCACATCACCATAATCCAATAATATCCATCCTGTTCCAGGTTTGCCTTCATAATGCAATAATCTAATTTTGTTTTCTTTTAATTTCCTCATAATAAAATTACTTATTGCCTTTAATTGTGGTTCTGAATCACCACTGGTGATTACAAAATAATCAGCAATTAGAGTCAATTTGCTTAGATTTAATATTACTGTATCTTTTGCTTTTTTATCTTCGGCAGTAGCTGCAACCATTTTTGCAATAGCTAATGAATTTTTATTCAAAAACACACCTCCCTTTTTTGTTAGTTGGTTAGCC
>JABUBO010000659.1_pt1 | contig 11317 bp, 10 predicted proteins | sample 7240361 | NCBI WGS metagenome assembly JABUBO01 (sample SAMN07256346, study PRJNA390944) | subsurface metagenome | isolation source: Methane hydrate marine sediment | place: Pacific Ocean: Eastern North Pacific, ODP site
GTGGAATATTATACACCAGAAGAGTGCGCTTTGCAAGTATTTCGCTTTACATTGGTTAATTTTGGAGATAAAATAGATACAGTTTGGGGCGGGAGTAGCTCAGTGGTAGAGCATCTGCTTCCCAAGCAGAGGGTCGCGAGTTCGAGCCTCGTCTCCCGCTCCACGTGAAGACCGTTTTTGCTTAATACTTTGCTTAACTTTTTTCACCGCTCTGCTCTCCTTTTGGTTTTCCTTTCCTCTTGTAGTCCAAGCTAAGAACTACCCAGTCATGCCCTAGTTTCTTGCCCTCTATCTGACCCTTCCCCAGTAACCTACGGCAATGGCTATCAGATATTCCTAATTTGCTTGCTCCCTGCCTTGAGAATCTGTCAATCATAGGCTATAATTTAGACACGAGGCATCGATAATCTTTATCGCGTAAGAGAACAATGAGGGGAAACACACAAAAACAAGTGACGGGCACAATATCAGCTCCTGTTATAAGAATCCGTCCTTCACGAGGGTGGGTGCCAATTGATTTCCGTGCATTATGGGCGTATCGCGAGCTACTCTATTTCCTCACCTGGCGCGAGATTAAGGTGCGCTACAAACAAACGCTGCTGGGCTTTGCTTGGGCTATCATCCAGCCCTTCGCTATGATGGTGGTGTTTACTCTGTTCTTCGGTACTCTGGCAAAGGTTCCTTCGGAGGGAATCCCCTATCCTCTATTTAATTATGCCGCGTTACTTCCCTGGATGTTGTTTGCTGAGGGTATAAGCCGAGCCAGCGGCAGCTTGGTTGGGCAGGCCAATCTAGTCCAAAAGGTATATTTCCCCAGGCTGGCTATGCCACTATCTGGCATCCTCTCGCCAGTAGTCGACTTCGCCATTGCCTTTACCATTTTGGTGGGCATGATGTTCTTTTATGGCTACGCTCCTACGGTGAATGTGCTCTGGCTTCCAGCCTTTATCCTACTGGCATTGTTGACCGCTTTAGGCGTGGGTTTGTGGTTCTCAGCGATAAATGTGAAATATCGCGATGTTCGCTATGTAATACCGTTTCTGATCCAACTCTGGCTTTTCGCCTCGCCAGTGGTTTATTCATCGAGCCTCTTACCAGAGAGATTCCAGATAATATATGGACTTAATCCCATGGCTGGAGTGATTGAGGGCTTCCGCTGGGCACTTTTAGGCACAGAGCCGCCTGGTTCCTTGATAGCTGTCTCTGTTATAATGGTAGTAGCGCTATTGATTTCAGGAGCATTTTACTTTCGACGCAGCGAGAAAACCTTTGCTGATGTGATATAAGCAAAATGAATGACATCGCTATTCGAGTAGAAAATCTGAGTAAACGTTATCGTATAGGCCAGTTTGTGGGCTATGCGACTCTGCGAGAGAGTCTGGTGAACGCCTTCTCAGCTTCTTTCCGCTACCTTCGCTCCGCTGCTGGTCCGAGAAGCGAATCTCGAAATCCAGATTCTGAGTATATCTGGGCGCTAAAGGATGTCACCTTTGAGGTCAAGCAGGGTGAGGTAGTGGGAATTATTGGTCGTAATGGTGCTGGCAAAACCACCTTATTAAGAGTTCTAACCCGTATTACTGAGCCTACAGAAGGGTATGCCGAAATTCACGGTCGGGTTGGCTCGCTCCTTGAGGTGGGCACCGGTTTTCACCCTGAACTTACCGGGCGGGAGAATGTTTACCTGAATGGCGCTGTCCTGGGAATGAAAAAGAAAGAGATTGACCGCAAGTTTGATGAGATTGTGGAGTTTTCCGGCGTGGAGAAGTTCATTGACACTCCATTAAAGCGCTACTCCACTGGTATGCAGGTTCGCCTCGCCTTTGCTGTCGCCGCTCACCTTGAACCAGAGATTCTCTTAATAGACGAGGTCTTAGCTGTAGGCGATGCTGAGTTTCAGAAAAAATGTTTGGGGAAGATGGGGGATGTGGCTAAAGAGGGGCGGACAGTGCTATTTGTCAGCCATAATATGTTAAGCATTCAAAATCTGTGCACTAGAGGGATTTTATTGGAATCAGGGGAAATTGCTATTGATGACAATATTACTACCGTTATCAGTAAATACCTGGACCTGGGTAGCGAATATAATGGCGAAGTGTGTTGGGCTTCTCCCGATGTAGCCCCTGGTGATGAACGAGTGCGTCTCAAAGCAGTGCGTGTTGTTTCTGAAGACCATGTTACAGGAGACGTAGACATCTCAAAAGAGTTTCGTATTGAGGTAGATTACTGGAATTTGGAAGCTAATAGCCGGCGACTCATCTCCGTACATCTTAACAATTCTATGGGTATCTGCGTGTTTACTCTAGGTAATCTCCCGTCTGCTTCTGTCACTCCAGACCCATGGTATACTCGCCCTTATCCCAAGGGATTATTTCGCACATCGTGCACCATCCCGGGCAACTTCTTGAATGATGGTTTGCACAGTATATCTGTGTTCATTAATGCAACGGTAAATGTTAACATAATTGCTCTCAGAGATATCCTTTCTTTCACCATTCAAGACACAGGAGCGATGCGAAAAGAATACACTGGTAAATGGATTGGCGCCGTGCGTCCTCGCCTGGATTGGCATACTGTTCAGTTGGACTGAAGGGATATAGCTGACGGACTATAGTCAATTTGAGTCAGACTTTTTGCCAGGGAAGAAGATAGAATGGAAAACAAGGTAGCTCAACTTACAAGTGTCAATGAAAAAGAACTTACCCGGGATAATCCACTGGTTAGCATTATCACCCCGGTCTTCAACGGTATCAGGTATTTAGAGGAGGGTATTCAAAGCGTTTTGAAGCAAAGCTACCCTAATATTGAGCATATTTTTGTTGATGGTGGTTCATCAGATGGAACTCTGGACATGTTAGCCAGCTATGCAGCTAGCTGCCCTGACCGGGTAAGGTTTATCTCAGGACCTGATAAGAATGCCTGTGACGCAGCTAACAAGGGCTGGGGGGTAGCCAAAGGGGATATTTTGGGGCTTTTAGGTTCAGACGATATGCTGGAACCGGGTGCCATCGAAACAGTGGTGGAATTCTTCAGAGCAAATCGGGATGCTTACTTTGTATATGGAGACTGTAACATCATCAATGAAAGAGGTGAAGTAATCGGCAAATCCCCAACCAGCGATTTTGATTTTAAGAAAGCGGTCAACAACTATGATGTTTGGTGCATACCTACTATCTCAGCATTCTATAAGCGAGAAGTTATTGAGAAAGTAGGTATTATGGACACCAGTCTATATGCCTGTGACACCGATTTCAAGTTAAGGGCAGGAAAGGCATTTCAGCCACATCGTATTGAGAAGGTGCTTTCTAGGTTTAGAATACACCCTGACAGTCTCGGTAGTTCAAAAGATGCAGCCAAAAAATGCATACGAGACCATTTTATTACCAGCAGACGACATGGCGGGAGCCTTTTTTCACCTTGCGCCAGAAAATACTATCGGCAGGTGATAATTGAGGGACTGCGACCCATTCTAGGTCATTTTTATCCCCTTATAAATAAAGCCTTCGGTGCATTGAGGGAATTGTTGAGTAGAGGCAAGCAGATTTTATGTGAAGAGGGCCCCCTGTCTTTTTTCAAACATTTTGCTTCATACCTTGGACGCTTGCTATTCTCATACGATTACTACTGTATCTACGAACATAGATTAGACACTCCTAGCGATAGTCTCGACATTCTGCCCAAAGTTGGTGGCTTAACGTTAAGAGCAATAACTCAGCCGGAGGAGCTTGAGCACCTATCGGGCGAAGGTTTCTGCCCTTCAAGGCTTTTAAGATATAAAGAAGCTGTACATGAAGGGGTAGTAATGTTTTGCGCTTTCATGCGTGAGGAGCTTGTATATGCAACTTTGGTTTTCATACGAAGAGGCCATGAAGGATATCGTTTCCTTTTTCCCATAGATTATGCATCTACGGCATGGGTAGCGGGGGATTTTACAGCCCCAAAGTACCGGGGGAAAGGTATTCATGTTTATGTTCAATCCAAAGTATTCCAATACCTTAAACAGCAGGGGCTGCGAAGAGCCTGGTCCATGCAGTCGAAGGATAACATGACTGCTCATAATTCCGCAATCAAACTAGGCTCTTACTTATATGGCGAAGGGTGCCATTTAAGATTGCTATCTCTATTTAATTTCAGGTGGACTAGACGTAGATTCCCGGTAGACTCCCGGCAGGCAGTGCGGTAGTGAATCAAAATCAATAAGGGGGCAACAATGCAGAAGCTACGCAATTGGCTATTACAAGAGCAAAGGAGAATAGACACAGGCTTTTTCATCGGAACTCCTGCTAGGAAGATTATACCACTATACCGGATGCCCATTTATATTGGACGCACTAGTTATTGTCAAGTTACTTCCAGGAAGTTGCCCATTAAAGCCCACGCTAAACTGGACATATACCAAACTCTGCTCTACTTACTTTAAAAGGGGATGATTAGATAACGATAGCTAGAGGTGCAGCTATTGGAGAAAGAGGGAAGTTTTTGGCACGGGTAGAGCTACACGAACAATCTAGGCTAGACAGAGGCTGGCTAAAGGTAATGAATTATAGACGTTACTATGATTTCCAATGGCAGCAGACGGGGGGTAAAGAACACCCCTATATTGCCGAGAAGACAAAGATATTTTTGGATATCATTCCCCACGATGTCAGCACAATAATAGACGTTGGCTGTGGCGATGGCGCGATATCTAATGTTTTCGCTCCCAAGCATACGGTCATAGGGGTGGACATAAGCCAAGAAGGCCTTAAGAATCTCTCGGCAGAGGCGCTACCTGTTCTTAGTACTGTTGATTATCTTCCTCTCAAGAACAACTGTGCCGACTTGGCACTTTGTAGTGAGTTACTGGAGCATTTGCCTAAAGATATCTTGATGCAGGCGATCACTGAGATAAAACGAATATCCAAAAGGTATATCTTGATAAGTGTCCCCAATAAAGAAAATTTAAGAAAGCGATACACTAAATGCAACGTTTGCGGCTTGGAATTTCATATTTATTGTCATCTAATGTCTTTCAATCTAAATAAGCTAGCCAGATATTTTGATGGCTATACCATTAGCTATTCTACTTTATGTGGTGCTTTGGATGGAAAAACTTTTGATACAATCTCCTATCTAAGAAACAAGTTAGCAAAACATTTTTGTATTGACACGATATCAACGTTATGCCCTAAATGTGGGAATATTGTCTCTCTGTCTAAGCCGAGTCTAGTGCGCCGAGCAATAGGTTACTCCCTGTTCATATTACAGAATACTCTCAATCTCTTACTCAATAGAAAGCCAGAACCTGACTGGCTGGTAGTCTTGTTTGAGAAAAGCAAAGAAACTCAGGAGAAAGGAGACAGTGGAGAAAGGACTTTATTATCGGACTTTGTGAGTTATAACCAATGAGAATATGTTATATAGCCCTTAAAAGTACCCACACTCGGCGCTGGATGCGATATTTTGCCAATAACGGACACGAAGTACACTTGATATCTTCTATTAAACTGTCCGATTATGATGCTGAGAAAGTGACGATACACGTTCTCAAAAGATTTGGGCCGCATATACAGACCATATCACCTTTAATGAATTCAGTGCCGGCAGTGCTGCAAGTCAGAAGGCTGATCAAAAATCTCAATCCTGACATTCTTCATGCCCACTATATCAGGGAAGATATCACTTTATTAGGTGCCCTCAGTGGCTTTCACCCCTTTGTTGTTACCGCCTGGGGCTCTGATGTCTTTATTGACGCGAAAAAATCCAGATTTTCAAAGTCGGCAGCAAGATATGCACTGAAAAGGGCTGACCTGATAACCAGCGATGGCGAGAATATGAGAGAACCACTGGTAGAGTTAGGGGCAGACCCCAGGAAGATTAGGCTCGTTTACTTCGGGGTTGATACCCGCAAATTTAACCCCGAGCAAAGAGACGAAGGGCTTAGGGAGAAGCTAGGAATTCTTGACTCACCTGCAGTAGTAAGTTTGAGACAAGTCCATAATCCTCTATATGATATTGAGTCTTTGATTAATGCTATCCCCTTAGTGTTGAAAGAAGTTCCCCAGACAAAATTTGTGATTGCTGGGGGGATGGGAGATAATCCCCTAGAGACAAACTTAAAGGAGCTAGCCAAATCCCTAGGTGTTTGGGATAGTATCAGGTTTCTTGGTTGGCTCACCGAGGAGGAACTTCCCCAATATCTAGCTTCGGCAGATATTTATGTTTCCACTTCTCTCTCTGATGCTGGGTTGGCAGCCAGTACTGCTGAAGCAATGGCTTGTGGATTACCAGTAGTGATTACTGATTTTGGCGATAATAGAAGATGGGTGGAAGATGGGGTAAATGGATTCATTATTCCCCTGAGAGCTCCTGAGGCTTTGGCTTCAAAACTCATCTATCTCCTTAAGAATAAGGAGGCTCAAAGAACCTTGGGTCGGAAAAATCGTGAAATAATTGTTGAGCGAAATAACTGGGAGAAGGAAATGGGGAAGATGGGTAAGCTTTATGAACAGTTGATTGAGAAATACCGAAAGTAAAATGTCTTAGAACAATTGCTTGCTCTATAGAGAAGGGTGTGATTATCTTAATGAAGAAGGTTCTGTTCATCTATTATTACTATCCTCCCTTAATGGGGGACTGGAGGGGGGTAGGCTTCACTCGGCTTCTTCCTGAGTTTGGCTGGCAGCCTATCGTCATTTCTGCTGCTGAAAGCGTAAGTTATCCGAAGGATTATAGCTTACTTAAACAAGTTCCAGGTGAGACCGAAGTTTATCGGGTTGGACATCGAGAACCTAAATGCAAAGAATGGCAATACGCTCGTAGTAAGTTTAGAATAAAATATATTTTCCCCGATGAATATAAAAGCTGGTACTCTCCTGTTCTCCGGCAGGCAAGGGAAATTTTACAGCATGAAAAGGTTGACTTGATTTTCAGTTCCTCTTCACCTAGCACCGCCGCCTTTGTCGCCATGCAGCTCAAGAGGGAATTCAATATCCCTTGGGTTGCCGAGTGGAGAGACCTCTGGTCAGCAAATGATTTTGTTAACGCTAATTATGATAAAACACTGATAAAACCTTTGCGCCAGCTCCAGAAGTTTCAGATTAAGAGAGCAGAAAGGAATATTCTACAATCAGCCGATAAAACTGTTGTCGTGTGCGAGCACCACAAGCAGCAATTGTGTGAGTTGCACGGATTTAAAGATGATAAAATAGAGGTTGTTACCAATGGTTATGATGAGCCTGATTTCACAAGGTTAAAATCCTCTACGCTCTACCCGGATAAATTAACCATCGTTTTCCTCGGTTACTTTTATGCGCAATTTCAAGAAGCATTCCTGAAATTTCTGGAGGTTGTAAATGAGATAGATAAGGAGGCTGAACTTGTGTTTATCGGACAGGGGGCGGTAGAGATACAGGGGATAAATATGGAGAACTTGACCCGCATACTACACTTACCGAAGGAAAAAGCACTTGCTTTCGCTGCCGGTAGTAGCTTTCTGTTTCTTGTTATGCCCCCTTATGCCAAATGGATTCCGGGCAAAATCTTTGAATATCTCCGTCTTGGTAAACCAATTCTTGCCCTTGTTCCTGAAGATGGTGATGTTGCTAGAATAATCAAAGAAGCCAAGGCAGGGTTTGTCCTTTCTCATGAGCCGGACAAAATGAAAGAACAGCTTAAAGTTATTTTTGACCAATGGGGAAAAGGGAATTTTAACAATTTTCACCCTGATTGGGAATATGTAGCTCAATTCGAGCGGAGGAATTTAACAAAAAAGCTCGCCAAAATCTTTGATTTCGTGATTTCTTCCTAACGAGGAGCCCGTATTGTTTATAAGCTATAATATGTTGTGAGATCATAAGCCATAGATGTAGTGGAATATTGTATTTGGTAAGCACTCCCACATCTTTAATGATGAGAATTAGGGCAAGAATCTCTGGAGGAATTTGGTATTAGCACTGCTGATTGGGATAAAGATTATGAAAAAAATTGATAAGGTCCTAATAACTGGCATAACCGGGTTTGTCGGCAGTCATCTGGCTGATTTTATCCTGGCGAACTTCCCTGAAGTACAGATTTCAGGCTTGGCCAGGTGGCGCGCACCTAAAGACAATATCAGGCATATCCTTGATAAAATCACGCTTGAAGCCGGTGATCTACTGGACCTCTCTTCCCTGATAACCGTTCTCTCAAAACAAAAGCCCGACGTTATCTTTCACCTTGCCGCCCAGTCCTATGTTCCTTTTAGCTTTTCATCACCGGTGGTGACTTTGAGCACCAATGTGATAGGAACCTGTAATCTGCTGGAAGCGGTCAGGGAGTTAAAGTCAGTATCCGGCTACGACCCGATAATTCATATCTGCAGTTCATCGGAGGTTTACGGTCAGGTAAAGGAGGACGAGGTCCCAATAAGAGAAGACAATCCATTCAGGCCAGCCTCCCCTTACGCGGTAAGTAAGATAGGTGAAGATATGTTAGCCTTTCAATACTGGCTATCATGGAAGATAAAGACAATAAGGACACGCATGTTTACCCACACCGGACCAAGGCGGGGTGAGGTCTTCGTGGTTTCCAGTTTTGCCAGGCAGATTGCGGCTATTGAAGGCGGACTGGTGTCCCCTGTAGTTAAGGTAGGTAATTTGGAAAGCATTCGGACATTCCTGGATGTTAGAGATGCGGTTGAGGCGTACTGGCTGCTAGTGAATAAATGTCCCCCGGGCGAGGTCTATAATATCGGCGGCGTTGAGACAATGACGGTAAGGGAAATGTTAGATAGGCTTCTCAAGCTTTCTAAGGTAAAGAATATAGGCGTTGAAGTTGACCGGCATCGTTTAAGACCCTCAGATGTAACATTACAAATTCCCTGCATTGATAAATTTGTGGAAGCAACTGGTTGGAAGCCAGAGATTAAGTTTGATAAGACATTAGAGGACACGCTGAACTATTGGCGAGATTATTTTAAAAGAGAAAAGTAGTTGAGGTTGTTATGCTAAGGTTAAACTTGGAGCTCTACAAAAAACTATATTTGGCTAGAAGAGCTGAAGAAAAAATTCGCGAGCACTATATGGAAGATGAGATGAGAACTCCTATGCATATGTCTATGGGAGAAGAGGCAATAGCGGTAGGAGTTTGTCATGCTTTAAAGGCGGAAGACCAGGTTTTTGGTAGCTACAGGTCTCACGCCATATATCTGGCCAAGACACAGAAAATAGACGATTTCTTTGCGGAGATGTATGGAAAAGCTACAGCCTTTTTGAAAGGAAAGGGAGGCTCCATGCATATGTGTGCCCCTGAATCTGGATTTATGGGAACTTCGGCAATCGTAGCCAGTATTATTCCAGTTGCGGTGGGGGCTGCTTTCGCCAATAAGCAGCGGGGCAATGGTAAACTCGTTACCGTATTTTTTGGAGATGGCGCCATGGACGAAGGTGCCTTCTGGGAGAGCTTGAATGTTGCCTGCCTTATGAAACTACCGGTGTTATTTGTTTGTGAAGATAATGGGCTAGCAGTTCATACCCCGATTTCTAAAAGGCAAGGATATGCCTCTATTGCTGGCATTGTCTCTAAATTTAATTGTAATGTGCTTGAAGAAAATACTACCGATGCCGAGGTTATTTATAAATTGACTTGTCGGGCAATTAAGTCGATAAAAACAACTCAGATACCATACTTTATGTGTTTGAGGTATTACCGATATCTAGAACATGTTGGGGTTAACGAGGATTTTGATGCTGGTTACCGCTCAAGAAGAGAGTTTGAGGAATGGTACCAAAAAGACCCGGTAAGTTCGCAGAGAGAAAAAATAATTCTGAAATACGGCATCAGTGAGGAAGAGCTTATAGGGATTGAAAGAGAAATTGATAATCAAATTGAAAACAGTATGAGATTAGCTAAAGAAGCACCGTTTGCTGAAGTCAGCGAATTACATAAAGGCGTCTTTGTATGATGAGAAAAATTAGTTATTGTGAAGCACTAAATGAGGCTATGACTCAGGAAATGGAAAGGGACTCCAGCATCTTCGTATATGGAATTGGGGTGCCTGACCACAAAAAAGTATTCGGCAGTACAGTTGGACTGGTAGAAAAGTTTGGAGTGGAGAGATGCTTCGACACTCCACTTTGTGAAGAGAGTATGACTGGTTTCGGATTAGGTGCAGCTATAAACGGGATGAGACCTATCAATATTCATATTCGTGTGGAATTTTTACTTCTGGCAATGAACCAACTGGCTAATATGGTTTCTGGCTATAGCTATGCAACGGGAGGGGAATTGAATGTTCCCATGGTTATAAGAGCTATTATCGGTAGGGGTTGGGGACAGGGTTTTCAACATAGCAAGAGTATGTACTCAGTTTTTGCTCATATTCCTGGATTGAAAGTTGTTCTGCCGGTTACTCCCAGAGATGCTAAAGGGCTGCTTATCTCGGCAATAAGAGATGATAATCCAGTAATATTCATAGAGCATAGGTGGCTATATTGGCAGGAGGGTGAGGTTCCAGAAGAGCCCATGACTATACCATTGGGCGAAGCAAATGTTTTACGTGCGGGCAAAGATGTAACCGTTGTGGCTACATCGTGGATGAATGTAGAAGCTCTTAAAGCCTCAGAGATTTTGTGTAATAGAGGCGTAAGTATTGAAATAGTTGACCCGAGAACAATAGCACCTTTTAATGAGGAGCTTATTGTAAAATCAGTAGAAAAGACAGGACGCTGCATTGTAGCCGATAACGACTGGTTGAATTGCGGGTTTAGTGCTGAGGTAGCTGCCAGGGTCTCGGAGAAATGCTTTGGCAAGTTAAAATCTCCGGTGTGTAGGATAGGCTTCGCTCCAACCCCGTGTCCTACAGTGAGACATCTGGAAAACGAGTTTTATCCTAATGCGGTTAATATCATAAGAGCAATTGAGAAAATGCTAGGATTGGAGCCCACCGCTTTATCAAAAGAAGACTTTTACAGTTATGAAAATAAGTTTAAGGGGCCATTTTAATCAGGGTAGCTTATGCCAAAGGAAATATACGAAGTAACATTGGAAGATTTTGCACGTTCCTTTGGCACGACTGTGGAGGACGTTCCCAACGATTGCCGAGAATTAATTGCTAAAACTGATTTTAGATATAGAATACTCATAGGAGAAGAACGCGAACGAGTTTTATTAGATGTTCTCCAAAAAATAGAGTCTGATACACAGATTATTGGGGCGGAGGAAAGACAGACTACCTGGGAACAAGGCTGGTCGGAAAACCTTCAAGATTTCATTAGGAGTGGCTATGACCTAAACAGATTGCTTCCGAAGTACATTAGACCTAATCAAGCAATAAGACTCAATCAGAATTATATCATGCAGG
>JABUBO010000660.1_pt1 | contig 11315 bp, 7 predicted proteins | sample 7240361 | NCBI WGS metagenome assembly JABUBO01 (sample SAMN07256346, study PRJNA390944) | subsurface metagenome | isolation source: Methane hydrate marine sediment | place: Pacific Ocean: Eastern North Pacific, ODP site
CCCTGGGTGAAAGGCCTTACAGTACAGGGTAATTTCTCCTTTGACAAACATATGCGTTACCGCAAGCGGTTTGAAACTCCATGGTATCTTTATACATGGAATGGGTCCACTTCGGATCCCGTTACGATTTCGGGGCCGCGGGGACTGGAAACGCCCCAGTTAACACAGAATGCCGGCGATGCACAGAAAATTACCACCAACGCGTTTGTGACCTACGAACATACCGCTGCAAATAACAGCATCAAGGTGATGGCCGGAACCGAGAGCCAGCAAGGAATTGATAACTGGATGAATGCCTTCCGGAAGAATTACGTAGCCGGTGATATCGACGAACTTTTTGCGGGAGCAACCGACCAGTACATGTCCAATGACGGGTCCGCTACCCAGTTTGCCCGCAGAAGTTATTTTGGCCGTTTCAACTACAGTTACGGACAGAAGTATCTTGCCGAGCTGGTGATGCGGTATGACGGTTCCTATATGTTTGATGACCAGTATGGTTTCTTCCCGGGGATCTCAGTGGGATGGCGCATCTCCGAAGAGGGTTTCTGGAGCAGTAACATCAGTTTCTTCGATGACTTTAAGATCCGGGGTTCATGGGGACAGACCGGAAACGACCGGATCTATTACGATGATGAGTTACAGCCGTATAAATACCTTACCCTGTATGGATTCTCTGACAAAACTTATGTATTTGGAGTGAGCAACGACAACAAGATGCTCTATGAACAGGCGATCCCTAACCCGGAAGTAACCTGGGAGGTGGCCAACCAGTTTAACATCGGTTTCAACTCCACATTCCTCAACTCCCGCATGACCCTGGAAGCAGATTACTTCCATAACCTTAGGACGAATATCCTCTGGAGACGGAGTGCTTCCGTACCGGCCAGTGCCGGACTTAGCCTGCCGCCTGAAAATATCGGCGAGGTGGCCAACCAGGGATTTGAGTTTGTGCTCGGATTCAGGGGGACATCGGGGAGTTTAAGGTATGATATTGCCCTGAACGGAAGTTATGCAAAGAACGAGATCATTTTCTGGGACGAAACACCGGGTATACCCGATTATCAGCAGTCCACCGGCCGGCCCATGGGATCTGATTTGTATTACGAAGCCATTGGCGTATTTGAAGACCAGGGCGACGTGGATGCTTATCCCACCTGGGCAGATGCCCAGCCCGGTGATGTCATCTTTAAGGATGTAAATGAGGATGGTGTTATTGATGGCTTGGACAGGGTCCGGAATGAGAAAAGCGGTCTTCCCCGCTATACGGGAGGACTGTCAGCAAACCTCTATTTCAAAAACTTCGATGTCTCGATCCTTTTCCAGGGAACTGCAGGAGCTGTGGCGTATATCAGTCCTGAATCAGGTGAGATCGGGAACTACTATGAGGAGTATGCTGCCAACCGGTGGACTCCTACCAGTCCAAGCTCGGAGTACCCAAGGGCCTGGAACCGTGACAATGAATACTGGAGAAGCCAGGGCAATACCTTCTGGCTCCATCCTACTGACTATATACGGCTAAAGAATTTTGAGATCGGGTACAATCTTCCAACCCGTGTCATTAACAGTCTGGGTATTGAAGGACTCCGTATCTATGCCAACGGATTGAACCTGCTCACGTTTGACAAAGTGAAACTGATCGATCCGGAGCTTACATCCGGAACAGCTTATCCTCTGCCGCGGATTGTTAATCTTGGACTGACTCTAACCTTTTAAAAAATTAGATAATGAAAAAGTTATATAAATTATTGATACTATTTCTGGTGGTTGGTTTAACCAATTCATGCCAGAAGGATTTTCTGCAGCTTGATCCACTGTCAGACTATTCGGATGCTGCGGTCTGGAATGACCTTAACCTGATCGAAACCTTTGTGAATAACATCTACCGGGGTGCCCTGAATCAGCCTTTTTCCATTGAGAGACTTTCAGACTATGTGGATGAGTCTCACTTCACACCGGACTGGGATGTGACCAACTTCAACAAATGTCTTATTACCTCCGATGGACTGATGGGCTGGGATGTAGACTGGGGGGGGGGAGACCCGACAGCCTATACCATGCATTTTCGCTGGGAATCCCTGTACAGCGCTATTCGGGCGTGCAATATCTACTTTGATAAAATGGAAGGTGTCGAATTCGAAGAACAGGAAGAACAGGTGAAAAAAGACAGAATGACGGGAGAAGTATATTTCCTTCGCGGATATCTGTATCACTACCTGGCGGCTTTGTACGGCGGTGTACCCATTATTACAAAACCATACGGGTTGAGTGATGATTTTGAAATTGCCAGGAATACATATGCCGAGACCGTTGATTTTATCGTCGAACAGCTTGATTTGGCTGCCACGTACCTTCCGGAAACATATGATGCTTCAAAAGCAGGGCGGATCACCAAGGGTGCTGCCATGCATCTGAAGGCAAGAACATTGCTCTATGCCGCCAGTGACCTGCACCACGATGTCATCCTACGACGCTGGATTCAGTAATCCAGAACTACTGGGATATACGGATAATTCCCAGACTCAGCGCTGGCAGGCTGCAAAAAATGCTGCTAAAGCAATCATTGACCTTGGAATCTATGGTTTGTATAAAGCTGACCCGGCTCCGGGGGATTCTGTGGCGCAGAATTTTGTGGATTACTTCATTTCTTATGGCTATGAAAATGAGGATATCCTGCTTCAGTATTTTACCCCGAAAACCGATGAAAGCTGGTCGGGATATAACCCGGCATTGTATTGCGGCCCTAATGGATATCATAACTGGGGTAATAATGTCCCACTGGGGGAACTGGTGGATGATTATGAGATAAAGGATGGTTCCAGTTTCGACTGGAACAACCCAGCCCACAAAGCTTCGCCCTATACGAACCGGGAGGCAAGGTTCTATGCCACCATTCTGTATGAAGGCTGCCCGTGGAGAAAACGTCCATCGGATGTGCAGGGCATTGATCCGTGGGACCGGATCCAGGTGGGACATGTCTATGATATGAGCGGCGAAATGATTGTTCCGGGTGTGGATACCCGTAAAAGTACCATTGAAGACTGGAATGGTGGCAAAACCGGGTTCTATGTCAGGAAGTTTGTTGATCCTTCCATCGATCCGCAATATGTGAAGCAGGATGTGCCATTCCGCCATTTCCGCTATGCCGAGGTGTTGCTGAATTACGCCGAGGCATGCATTGAGCTGGGTGAAGATAACGAAGCACTCACCTATATCAACATGATCCGGAAACGGGCTGGCCAGCCTGATATAACAGAATCGGGTGATGCATTACGCCAGCGTTACCGTCGTGAGCGCCGGATTGAAATGGCCTATGAAGATCAGCGTTTCTGGGATGTGCGTCGCTGGCTGATCGGACCGGATGCATACCATCAGACACACGCGGTGGATGTGCGCTACGAAACCGATCAACCTGCCACCAATTACCGGCAGGCTGACGGAAGTACCTGGGGCGATCCGATTTTCGCGGAAAAGGAGACACCGGGTGATGCAAGGGCATGGTTGGATAAGGCATATTTCTTCCCCATCATGCGCGACGAAATGAATAAAAACTCACTGCTTATTCAGAATCCAGGTTATTAACCTCTGAATAATACTGAAGTTAAGACCGTCAAATCAGCGGGATCTGCCAGATATGATGGCCTTTTCTTTTTACATGTGGCAACAGAACACTCTTGATTGGGTTTTCCTATTTGATACCTAATATCAATCAAGTTTTACAATTGAAGGCGAGGAATTACTCCTTTCGGGTCCTGTGCCTAATTTCTGGCGCCCACCCCCGGATGATTCTTCATATACCTTAAGTACTCATAAACTTTTTACAGAGGAAAGATAGGGTATTTCCGTTCCCGTGCATCATAGATACAGAGAAAACCAAAAAATACCAAAAAAATGAAAACAAAAACATCTAAAAAGCGCAAAGGGAATCCGCTGATCATAGCATTTCTGTTTATGTTGCTGCTGTCGCTTGCCTATGCATCGGTAGCCTATTCCCAGGACCCTCTTTCCTATAAATCATATACCGGAAAGATCCTGGACAGCAAATCCCGGAAACCCATCGTTTTTGCAAATGTGGTACTGAAGGGGACCAATATTGGAACCGTGACCAATGCAGACGGGGAATTCCTGATCAAGGTCCCGGCGGACAGGAACGTAGAGGAACTTGAGATCACCCACATCGGGTACTGGTCCACAACCATTGAACTGGCTGAGCTTAAGGAGAATGGGAAGGAGATCATGCTTGTTTCCTCAGCCATACCCATTGAAGAGGTTACGGTCTCGTACGGAGACCCGGAGGAATTGCTTTTGAGGGCCATCGAAAACATCCCTGAGAATTATTCTGCAGAACCTGTTATGCTCAAGGCATTCTACAGGGAAACCATCAAGCAGAACCGGAATTATGTCGTTGTGGCTGAAGCCGTGCTTGATATATATAAAGCCGGTTACAAGAAGATCTCCGGGACGGACCGCACCCGGATTTACAAGGGGCGCAAAAGCCAGGATGTAAAGAAGATGGATACGGTCATTGTTAAACTGCAGGGCGGGCCCTTCATCAGCCTGATGCTCGACATTGCCAAGCATCCCGGCGAGATCCTGTCAGAGGATTATATGGGAATGTATAACTATACCTATGGAGGCATGACCTCGGTGCAGGACAGGCAGTCCATGATCATTAAATTTGAGCCGAAGGAATATATTCAGGATCCCATATACGAAGGCAAGATTTTCCTGGATACCGAAAACCTGGCCATCATCGGCATTGATTTCAACCTGGACGAAGACAAGGTTAGCGAAGTAACCGAACTATTCATCAAGCGGAAACCCACTTCTATGAAAGTGGATATTGAGTCTGCCAACTACCTTACAAAGTACAGGATGCATGAGGGTACTTGGTATCTTTCTTATGTACGTTCGGAACTTGACTTCAGGTGCCGCTGGAAAAAGAAACTCTTCAGCTCAAAATATGAGCTTATGAGCGAGATGGCCGTCACCGATGTGGAAAAGGAGAATGTCAGAAAATTTAAGTACAGTGAATCATCCAGGGTTTCAGATGTGCTGACAGAACAGGTAAGCCAGTTTGAAGATTCTGATTTCTGGGGAAATGACAACATCATCAAACCGGATGAATCCATTGAAGAAGCAATAGAGAAACTGAGCAGAAGATTGAAGAGAAGAATGTAATTGCAAATTTCGGGGTTAGTGGTAATTTTGTGAGTAAGAGGAGGTATCCGGAACATTGAAGGAAAAGCAGACCATACGGAAGATACGCCAGGGTGACATCCATGCATTTGAAATGCTGTTCAGGAAATATTATGAAAACCTCTGCCAGTGGGCATACCGTTACCTGCAAGATGAGGACTCCTCGGAGGAGGTGGTGCAGGACCTGTTTTACCATCTCTGGCGTGACCGTGCCGGTCTCAACATCCGCGTTTCCGTTAAATCATACCTGTACAGGGCAGTATCAAACAATTGCAAAATGATCCTGAAGAAAAAGAGCAGGAGAAGGGCGATCGAAGCGGAACTGGCACGCGAGCCGCAGCCAGTTCAAGCCCAGCCTGCCGATGTACTGGAAACAAGCGAGATCCGGGAAGTGGTCAACAAAACCCTGGAAGACCTGCCCGAGTGGCCGGCCACAGTTTTTCGCATGAGCCGGTACGAGGGACTGAAATACAGGGAGATCGCCGAAAAGCTTTCCATATCCGTGAAAACGGTGGAAGCCAATATGGGCAAAGCCCTGGAAATGTTCAGGAAAAATCTGCAGGAATATATTTAGAGAAGAAAAAAGTTATGAAAGTGGATTGGAAATTGATAGCAAAGGTATTCGCCGGGGAGGCAAACGCGGAAGAAATGCACGACTTCGAAAACTGGTCTCAGCGCAATGAAAAAAACAAACAACTGACTGATATGCTTAAAAAAAATTGGGATTCTGTGAAAGCGGAGGATAATAAGATCCTGGTGGACGTGGATAAGGTCTGGATGAATTTACGCAACAGGTTTGAGAGGGAGGGGCTGATCCCCGGGGAAAATACCCTGCCCGGGCTCCGGTTTATGTTGTCCCCTGTCCTGCGCGTCGCAGCCGCGGTAATCCTGCTGGTGGGACTGGGCACACTTTCCTACTTGCTTTTCGTCCCTGCCGAAAGAAACGTTCAGATGACGGCCAGAACCCTTGAACTGCAGGAATTCGGGATCAACCTTCCGGATGGGTCCAGGGTGGACCTGAACGCAGGTTCTAAACTGGAATATAAACTTCAAAGGTCCGGCATCCGCATGGTAACCCTCGATGGAGAGGCCTTTTTTGATGTTGCATACAATGAGTACAGGCCCTTTATCATCAAGGCCGGCAAAGGAGTGGTGCAGGTGACAGGAACCTCGTTCTCCGTCCGGACCATTCCCGGGGTTGACAGGATTGAGGTGTACGTGGAATCCGGAAATGTTCAGTTCTACCGTTCCCGGAAACAGGACAGGATACTTTCTCTTAAAGCGGGACAAATGGGGGTGCTTGAACAAAACCGGCTGAGTGAAAATACCAGCATAGAACCCAACCATCTTGCCTGGAAAACCAGGAAACTTATTTTCCGGGAAACCCGCTTGAGTGATGTGGCCGGAGTCATGAACAGAACATATAACCAAAAGATCCGTTTTACAAATGAAGCATTGGAAGATTGCTTATTTACAGGTACTTTTGATAATCAACCCCTTGATTCCGTTGTCAGGGTGATACAGATCGCCTTCGACCTTGAAGTGGCCCGTGACGGCAAGGCATATGTTTTTTCCGGAGATGGATGTAACTAAATACTTCTTTTTTTTTCTGCTCTTAACTTCCCTTCCGGGGAAGGCGCAACTGGATCCTGCAAGCATGAGGATCAGGCTTCCCGATACCATTTTGTCACTCGAAAACACCCTGTTCCTGATCGAAGAGAATACGGATGTATATTTTTCCTATAATCCCGATATCCTTGAAAGTGACCTCGCGGTGGAATGGAACAGTGGTAATTACAGCCTGCAAGAGATCCTTGACCGGATAAGCCATATGCAGGAGATCCTGTACACGGTTATCGGCAACCAAGTCGTGTTCTATGAAAAAGACCATGAGCCACCCCTTCCTTCCCCTGGCCGGGAAGTGCTTTCACCGGCTGAAAGGCAGGTCAGGGGCAGGGTTCTCGGCAGTCCCGGACATGAACCCCTGGCCTATGCAACCGTCTGGTTGCCATCCACATGGAAAGGCACTATAGCCAATATGGATGGATTCTTCATCCTGAATCTTCCCCCGGCAGGTGCAGCGGATACCATGGCCATTAGCAGCATGGGATATAAAACAAGAAATATTCCCCTTGCCGGGCTGAGCGATTCCATGAATACTATCCACCTGCAAATCTCAGTCATCCCCATACAGGAGGTAGTGATCCGGCGGACCGAACCACTCCACCTGCTGCGTGAGGCTCTGAGAAGGATCCCGGAGAACAATTCCCTGGAACCTGTGATCGAAACTGCATTCTACCGGGAAACCATACAAAAAAACGACAGGTATGTTGCGGTTTCTGAAGCAGTTATTGACGTATACAAACCTGGGGTTGAATCCTTATCAACCGAGCAGGTCAGGGTCCTCAGGGGCAGGAAGAACAATGATTTCAAGGAAACAGATACGGTCATGTTAAAGCTGAAGGCAGGACTGGAAACCAGTTTCCTGCTTGATCTCATCCGTAACAGACCCGATTTCCTCCGGGAGGATCTTTTTTACAAGTATGAATACCGCATGTCGGATATTGTGGTCATACAGGACAAGAGTACCTATGCAATTGATTTTCACCAGAAGGAAAGCACTATGCCTCCCCATTACCAAGGCAGGATCTACATCGGTCTTGAAAGCCTTGCCTTCCGCGGGGTAGAATTCGAGTTAAACCCTAAAACCATATCCAGCGCTGCAAATTCAATGGTTCTCAAAAAGCCAAGGAAGTTGAAAGTCAGGCCCCTCTCAGCCTCTTATGTTGTCAGGTATAAGTCCGAAGGAGGTAAATTTTACCTGTCCATGATACGGGCGGACAACCGTTTCAGGGTCAGGCAGCGCAAAAAACTATTCGGGAATGAATTCCGCACGGTTTCCGAAATGGCTGTAACCGGACTGGTAACGGAGGATGTAAACCGATTTCGCATGCGTGAGACGGCCAATGCAAAGGACATCTTTGCAGATATGCTGAGAGGATATGACCGGGCTTTCTGGGGGCCCTACAACTACCTGATCCCCGAAGAATCACTTGAAGATGCACTGATCCGGATCAGCCGGCTCATGGAGAACCAGCTTGCCGACTAACCGGGACCGGCAGTTAATTTAGCTTGCTGCACAGTTTGTCTCCGAAGCAGGAGAAGTTGTGATGGTTTAGATGGTCATAAATTAAATAAAGATGTAAATCCAGTTATTTTATTGTATTAAAGTTGCTCCTGATATGCCATTAACATTTGTTGAGCCGGATAAATATCCAACCGCTTCCGGCAGTATCTGTTCTGAACTGTTAACTACTCTGTAAAGTTTACGCATATTAATATTTGCATCGTTAATTGTAAGTTCAGGAAATGTAAACGATTTGACAAATGATTGATAATAAGCAGGATCTTTCTGTGGAAGAATAAATGGTTTATGGGCTTTACCATTTTCGTCAAAATATGCAATCCAAATTGAGGAATGTACACCATCGAGAGCACGGCTCGAATAAACGATCCACCGACTGTTTTTCGACCAACAGTGGTATCCTTCGGCATATGGGCTGTTAATATTTGCTAATTTTCTGCAGTTTCCGTTTTGCAAGTTCAAAACCCAAAAATCAGACTCTTTATGGAATAGAGGGAAGTTGCCATAATCTAAAGCACAAAAGAGCAGGTACTTTCCATCAGGCGAAATGCGCGGGGTAACGATACTTTTACCGATTTCACCGGCATGAAGAACATATTCAGGTTCTCCAAGATGTTTCTTTTCAGGTTCAAATTTCAATCGCATCAAATCATACAGAACGTTTCTGTACTTCACCGCATCAAAGATTGTTTTTGCTGAGTCATGAAAATTATAATTTGTACGGCAAAAATATAAATATTGGCCACTTGCATCCCAGCAAGGATAGGTTTCCAGGTAATCATGGCCAGAAATTGTACTGTCTGAAATCATTTTGTTATTGTCGACATCATAAATCACCAGGTTCGAGCTAACATCGTAGGCATCTCGACGTAGTTTTGAGGCATAAAAAAGCTGGTCAACTTTATTTGCCGAAAATGCGATGTATTTCCCCGATGGATGCCATGCCGGATAAGTCGCATTATTTAGCATTGAGGCTACTTTAGGTTTAATTTTGTAAATTGAATCATCATTTAAAATGATAGTACCACCGATTTTCGATTCCCTTACATGAAACATTGCTGTACGTGAATCGTTGGCAGCGTAAACATGGCAGTTGAAACATAAATTTTCATATTCGGTCTTGACCAAAGGTCTTGATTTAAAATTGACCAGGTTTCTACGGTAAATTCCAATCCCTTTCACTACCTGGAATGATGGAAGGAAGTAGCGATAAGTTAAATACGTGTCAATTGAATCGAGAACAATACAATTTTCAATGGTTTTTGACTTATACCAAATATTATTCTTATTCAGGAATATATCGGTATAAATTTTGTTGCTTTTTGCAACTAATTTTTTCCATTGTTTGTTGCTTAATTCAAGTTTTCCGGTTTTGTTTTTTCTACAAATTGTATTGCCATTGTCAGCCCATATTTTGAAAAAGTATTTATCGGCAGAATCATTAACTAAAAAATTCATAGCTGAAATGTTTGGCGGAATGGTAATGTTGCTATATTCAGGAGATATAGATATGTAATCTTCAATTTCTGAGAAATTGGTTGGAGCCTTGGTGCATGATGTAAATAATAAGTTAAGAAATGCTATGCTAAATATAAATTGGCAGAGATTAATATTCATGGTTTTTATTATTTTAACCCGTTGGTAGTTGAAATTTTATCTTACATAATAATCAGAAAAATGGTCTAACCGCACAACGCGTTATTTTAATTAAAATGGTCTGGACTACTTTGTGAAGAAACGTCTACAAGCAAATTAACTTCTGTGAAAATAAAATAATACATGTAGCTTCCCTGATAACTTCTAAGCTCCTTTTTAGCTATCTCCTTGTTTGGAGTATTCATGAGTTTACGAAAAAATGTCAGGAATTGCTCGTGTAGATCAAGATTTCTTTTTAAGTCTTTTAAATTGATAGGGTTATTATAAAATGCATTGTTAATGTATGTACAGATTTCGAAGTTTTCAGGCATGGTTTTGAATCCCCGTTCAATGAGTTTGTCTACTATATAGGAGAGTTTTGAAAGATCTTTATATAGAAGGCAGTAAGCAATATAATATTCAAAGGCCATTTCGTTTTTCTCATCCGATTCCAGGATAAGTTCCAGGTTAATTGAGGGATAGGAAGCTAATGATGCCTCAATAATTTCATATGATGTAAGTTGCTTTTTTACACTGTCTTTTGCAAGCTCTTGAAATTTTTTTACCTGCTTTTTATAGAAAGGATTCTTTTCTAATATTGAAATATATTTTCGAGCTGCTTCAATTTCTCCGTATGCTAAATGGTTGTTTATAAGTAGCATTAAGGCTTGTGGCTGGTTACCGTACCTTGCCAGAAAGTCAACAGCAATGCGTTGTACACAGGTATGCAAACCCAATTCGAAATAGATTTTGCCAAGTAAAATTGCGTTTTTATTGTAGAAAAAATTCAAGGCAACATTATCGTCCGGTTTATAAAAGTGATACTGGGCCAGCAGTCCGTGACCAGAATAATTTTGTAGAATTTTGAACATACTATCAAGTAAACGACCTTCCTTGTACAAGGCATAATTTGTGCAAATTGTAGCAGTCTGGCTAAGAAAATCTTGCTTTATCGCATAATGAATGAGATCTTTCCAGTTTTCATTTTCAAATTTGTATTTAATAATTGCCTCGCTATTTTGATTTTTTTTTGAATTTACTTTTAATCCGTTAAATACCAATAAAATAAATAATATACATAAACTGGTATATTGAATTATTTTTATTTTTTTTAATGAGTTTAATAAAGGCTCTAATACTGGAATTATTGCTACAATAATAAAAAACAGAATAAATTCCGATGAATAAAATCTTTTTAGAAATGCCCATTGACTTAGTGCCGGCGAGGAATTAGGTAAAAAATGATTACCTGTATAAAGCAAAATAGCAAAAAGTAAGTACAAAGCTGAAAATAAAATTTCACGGTTGTTTTTTCTGTTCTGAAGAATATAACCCAGGT
>JABUBO010000661.1_pt1 | contig 11310 bp, 8 predicted proteins | sample 7240361 | NCBI WGS metagenome assembly JABUBO01 (sample SAMN07256346, study PRJNA390944) | subsurface metagenome | isolation source: Methane hydrate marine sediment | place: Pacific Ocean: Eastern North Pacific, ODP site
ATTCTCAATTATAAGCCCCCTGCTATATGGCTTCAACATTTAAGCACCCACCTACCCCAGCTTTTTTAATACTACTATGTAGTTTTGCATTTTGATTTTTGATATTCTCAACAACAAGTGACGGGTGGCAGCCTCAAGCGAAGCCTGGGGATGGCCTACTCTACCCCTTCCCATTGTCATTTCGAGCGAAGCGCAGGGGAATCGAGAAATCTATTTTAATAGAACACTCGACCTTGCCGGATTCTGCCTGCAATCGGAACCGAAAAGTGTTACAATACAGGGTAATATACCTCTGAAATTCTTTTGAAGGACTAAGAAATGAAAAAGAAACTTTTCTTAATTGTCTTGTTGATGATTCTTGCTTCAGCCAAGCCAGTCGAATGCGGTCAGGTTCTGCATGAAACCATTCAGTCAAAAGTCCGACTATCGGATGTTATCGTGATCGCACAGGTACAGAACGTTAAGCCAGGGAAGATACTGGCGAAACAGCGCAGCCAGGAATGGCACACTCTCTGTTCAATACCGCAAGTTTTGAAGGGTGACATATCAGACAAGGAAATCCCAGTAGCATTCCTGCTTCCCGTCAAAGGCATCACTATAGTCCCTAAGCCACATAGTTTAGCCAAAGGCAAAACATATATCCTGTTCTTAAGACAGAGTGGTAGCTCATATAGACTGATCACGCCCTACCACGGAGATATAGAAGTACGCCAGGAATATGCGGTGTTCGATGAAGATTTGAAGGATGACAAGGAAGCACTTAAAAGGTCCGCCAGTTCCATCAATGATGTTCCCTGTGTAATGCTCTCTCACAGTGCTCTCATTAAGAAGATCAAGAAGCTGGTGAGTAGAGAAAATGAAGCGCTGCGTCGCAACATGACAATACCTCGCGAGCCGGTCCCGGAGGAAAAGTTGGAAAGGTGGTCGAATTCATTAAATGGGATGCTTGGGCGACTCGTTGTAAAAAATAAGCCAAACAAATATAATGAAACCAATCTTCTCGATATCGTTTTAGAGTTAAAGAACGTATCCACAAAACCTATCGCGATTAAAAACAACCAAAATGCCGTGTCATTCAAGCTTCACGACTTAAGAGGTTATGCCATTCCCCATGGCGGCTATGACAGGAGCGGCCCGGTTCCATATCCTCAGTGGGCTGTTATCCCAAGAGACTCATATTGGGGATTCTCTCTTTATGATTGGGCCGTCGGTATACCAGGTGCAGGAGGCACCTTCATTGCTTTGCCAAATCACGTGTGGCTACTCAAGGAAGGGGAATTCATACTTCATGCTACGTTCGCTATCAAAGACATCGGTGAAGATCGGCCGGAAAATGCATGGTCAGGCAAACTTATACTGCCACCTTTGAGAATCTCGGTGGGTAATGGTTCAAGTGCAAAATATGGTGCAACACCAGACCTGTTATGGCTCGAGCCACCCAAGAACTACAACGGCACATGGACCGTGTGGGACCGCAACGGACAAAAACGGTATGAGATAGACTTCAAGAATGGCAAATACCACGGTACATTTACCACGTATCACAGTAATGGGCAAGAATGCACCCAGCAGGACCATAGGAATCACAAAGCCCATGGTCCGGGCAGGGGATGGCACCCTAACGGCCAAAAAAGCTACGAGATAACCTATAAAAACGACAAGCCAAATGGGACGTGGATACATTGGTACGACAACGGACAAAAACAATGTAAGCAAGAATATAAGAACGGTGAGAATCATGGGACGTATACGATTTGGCACAGAAATGGGCAGAAACGACTTGAGATCAACTACAAGGACGGCAAAAAGCACGGCATCGAGGCATCACGGGATGAGCAGGGCAATGTCAATTACATAAGACACTATGAGAATGGTAAAATTTTAAGACAAGATAGCCGTAAGTAAACCTGCATATGCCTTAACCATACCGCACGAGTCACGAGCAACGAGCGACGATTAAGCCACCGCAGCCGTTTCCTCGTCAACCTCGCCAAATCTGACGCTTATCTTCTTGCTCACTCCCCGTATCTGCATCGTTATCCCGAATAGCACATCCGCAATACTCATCGTGCGTTTGGCGTGCGTGATTATTATGAACTGCGAATCCTTCTGAAATTCCCGCAGCAGCATATTGAAACGCTCATTGTTTGCCTCATCCAGGGCAGCATCAACCTCATCTAAGAAACAGAATGGCGATGGCTTCGTCTTAAAAACCGCAAACAGCAGCGCAATTGCCGTCATCGACTTTTCACCGCCGCTGAGCAGCGATATACTTCTTGTCTCCTTGCCGGGCGGGCGGGCTATTACCTCTATCCCCGCTTCGAGAATATCTTCAGCGTCCTCAAGTATTATGTCGGCCTTACCTCCGCCAAACAGTTTGCGGAAAATCTCCTGAAAATGTCCCCTTATCTCTTCAAAGGTTTGGCTGAATTTCTCTCTGCTCTTTTTATTAAGACGGTTTATCAATTGCTGTAATTGACCTCTGCTGGAATTGAGGTCCTGGACCTGGCTGCTTAAAAAGTTATGTCGTTTTTCGAGGGTCTCCTGCTCATCTATTGCATCGATATTTACGTTACCGAGCCGTTCAATCTTACCTCGAAGCTCAGCTATCTGTTCTTTTACCTCATCCCAGTCAACCTCTTCGTCCCTGTAATTTTCATAAGCCTCAGCTAAATCGATCTGAAGCTGCTCCTGCACTCTTTCGACCAGGTCCTGCTGTTTGACCTCTAACTGGCCCAATTCTATTTTAAACTCGTTAATTTTTTGCTCAGTTTCCTCTTTTTCGGCGCGTCTAAGCCGGACAAGCTCCTCTGTTTGTTTTCGTTCTTCGAGCAGTCTTTCAATCTCTTTATGCAATAATCGACTGCCCTCCTGGTTCTTTTCTTTTTCGACAAACAGCTCCGATACCCCGGCTTCGCAGTTAAGAATGTCCCTTTGAGCCTGTAGCCATTGTTCGCTGCAGTTTTGAATTTCCTCCTCGGCTGTACCGGCAGCCGTCCGGTTCTCCTGCATCTGGCTTTGCAGACTCAGAATTATTTGTTTCAATGCCTTACTTTGTTCCGTAATTTGCCCCAGAGCCACCTTCAAATCAGTAAGTCTGTCCACTAATGTTTGCTGTTGTTGTTTTTGCTCAGCGTATTTTGCCTCAAGCTCTTCTATGTGAGCCGTTCTCTGGCTGTTTACCGCCTCCAGCTCCTCCAATTTCTGCTTCGAGTCATATTCCTTTTGCACGGACTGAGCTATCTGTTCGGCCAACAGGTCAATCTCACTGGCCAACAACGGCTCCTCTTGTCTCAGCCGTTTTGTATTTTCTTCTATCACGCTGAGCTTCGAGCTTACCTGCATCTTTTCGGTGTTCGCTTCATAAACAGCCGTCCGCAAATCCTGACATAGCTCATCCAAATGTGCTTTAGTCTGGTTGTTCTTCTCAATTTGGCTTTCAATCGCTGCAACTTCAGAGCTAATATTGCCGATGGTTTCCTGCAGTTGACGCAGCCGGCTTTTGCGCGATATTAAACCGCTTGCTCTGCCCAAAGGCCCGAGTTTTATCGTCCCGTCGGAACTTAGGAATTCACCCTTCAAAGTAACAAACTTAAACTCACCTCCCGCCTCCTCCGCCAGCTCGACTGACTCTTGTAGAGAGTCAACAACTAACGTCTTGCCGAGTAACTTCCAGGCCAACATGGCGTATTTGCTGTCGAACTTTACAAATTCAACAAGCCTGCCTTTCACACAGGTAAATTCCGACCAGTCATTTTTGTCCACAAAAGGCTCTATTTTATCAAGGCATATGAAATTCACCCTGCCGTCAATGTTTTGAATTCTCTCTATATCAGCCAGCATTCTGCTTGTGCTGTTGATTACAAGTGCATCGGTCTGCCCCTCAAGGACCGCTTCGACGGCATTCGCATATTCGATATCGGTTTCTATTGTTTCCGCTAATATTCCTTCGACGTAATCGAATTTGTTATCAATTGACCTCTCCTGCAAAATGCTTTTAACGCCCGCCTTAAGCCCTTCGCACCTTCTTTCCATATCTGTCAATATCGTCAACTCGCTGTTCAGAGCGCTTCGTACCTCTTTGCTGTGGGCCAATCGCTTATTGTCCACTGCTAAAGAACCATCGAGCTCTTCGGTCTGTTTGCGTTTGGATTCTAAGCTCTCCTCCAATTCACCTAACACTTTTTCAATATCACTCAGGCGGGCATTATGCTGCGCTTTTTCGGTCAGCAGTTGCTCAAGTTCTGTATGGGTGGTTTCCGCCCGGCCGGAAAGACGGTCTTTCTGAGAGGACAAATTGTTGCGATAAACCGAAATGCTCTGGACTTCGTTATGAAGTTGAGCCGTCCGTCTGACCATGTCGATTATACCTGATTTCTCATCCTCCAGATGCGCCTCGAGCGAGGCACATTCGGCATTTACTTGCTGGATTGCTTTCTGGATTTGCTCAACAGCTCGGCTTTTCTCGTCGAGCATCTTTTCACAGTTGGCCAGCTCAGCATCGTATTGTGAAGAATTTTTCTCAAAGAGGTTTTTCTGTTCCCGGAGCTTTTCAATCTTCTCTCTCGCCGATTTCTCTCTTTCCTGTAGTTCTGAAATCCTCGTTCTCAAAAAATCAATTCGCTGGAGCCGTTGCTCAATTTTGCTCCGAACAGAAACAAGCGAATTATCTGTGTGGTTTAGCTTATGCTCCGTCTCTATTATCTCTTCGCCTAATGTGCTTATAAGGCTGTCCTGTCTTGCAACTTCCGCCGCCAACCGTCCGAACTGTTCGCCTAACTCGTCAAGGGCGGTTCCCTTCTCCTTCATCTGCGTGTGATTTTTTGCATATTCAACCAGCGAGTAGTTCACCTGAAGCTCTTTGAGCTTTTGAGTATATTGCAGATAATTTCTTGCTTTGCCCGCCTGGTGCTTTACACTTCGCAGTCTTTTTGCAACTTCCCCCAAAATATCTGCAAGCCGAAGCAGATTTTGCTCCGTTCGTTCCAGCTTACGAAGCGCTTCTTTTTTGTGTGCCTTATACTTGCTTATACCCGCCGCTTCTTCAAATATGAACCTTCTGTCCGTCTTCGATGCGCTCACTAAATGCTCAATCTGCCCCTGTTCAAGAATCGAATATGACCTCGTGCCTATACCCGTGTCCATAAACAATTCCCGAATATCTTTCAGCCGGCAGATTCTGTTGTTTATACGATACTCACTTTCACCGCTCTTATATATCTTACGCGATACCTGCACCTCGTCGGCTTCGATTGGCAGCTGTCGTGTTCCGGTCCCATCAGGGTTGGATATAAACAAAGTCACCTCAGCCGCCCCGAGAGGCTTTCTGCTGCTGCTGCCACCAAATATCACATCAGCCATCTGACCGCTTCGCAGGCTCTTGACACTCTGTTCTCCAAGTACCCACTTTACCGCATCGACGACATTGCTCTTACCGCAGCCGTTGGGTCCCACAATAGCGGTTATGGAAGAATCGAAAACAAAATCCGTTTTGTCCGCGAAACTCTTAAATCCATTAAGAACAATTTTTTCAAGTCTCATTTCTTATCCTGCTGTCAACGTCCGGTAACTATTGTTGTAAAGGTCACGTAGTACTTTTAGACCAATATGCAATATTGTTATCGGCCGAGGGTTTGTCTTCTCTTGATAATTAGCCGATTTTTGGTAAGGGTCCGGCCCAAAACTCCGCTTTTACAGCACCCTTGTCACACATCCGCTTCAAAAGAGCTATCACATCTGCATAAGTAACGCCTAAGCCTCCGCGTCCCTGCTTACCTTTTTGAAGCGGCTTTTCGCAGAGTGTTCGGATAATATCGCCAAGTTCAAAAGAGCTTTTCAACTGCGCTATCACATCGGGCCGTTGGGGATGTTTGCGGATTATCGAGACGTATTCCTGACCGGCCGGAGCGTTGATTGTTATATTACCGTCGGCTGAACGCACAAAAATACCATCACTGCAACGCATCGGCGCACCGAATAACACTATTCGAGGCTGCCCGCTGCGGGATACAAAAATTGATTTGTGTGGAGTTTGTGCTATCTGTTCCAGATAAAAATTATCGGCGATGACCTCTTGTGATACGGCAATATCGTCTAATTTCCGCAACTGCTCGTACGCAGCCAGCCTCATGTGAAAATCATCGTCACGTAGCAGCCTCTGCGATATCCTAACCGCATCGTTGCGTCTGGCACCTGTAGTTATTGACTCTAAGGCCTCCACCCGGTAAGCTGAATCTTTGTCCATAGCTATCTGTCTGAGAGTCACAAAACCCGCATCGCTGCCAAGATTAAGCATGCATCTCGCTGCCCGAAGACGTACCTGCTCATTAGATACATTCAGCAAAACACTCAATCCACCAAGACTGTAATTGCCTATGGCCTCAAGAGCAATTTCACTCTCATACGCATCCTGCAAAGCTGCAAGTTTTCTAATAAATGTCTTTATTCTTTCTCTGATAATTTCCGCGTCCTGGGTAAGATATGTTGCCTTGATTATTGAAATGAATCTTTGTTTTTGTTCTCTATATTTAGCCGGCACTTTTACTTCGAGCCTGCCGGGCAAAACCACCTTAGCTGTGCCTTCGCCAAAAAGTTCGTTTAAACGATTTCGAATAATGTTTGTGGTTCTAAAATCAGGCTCGCCAAGCACCAGATTTACTTTGTACTCATCAAGGACCTTCCCTTTACCCAGGACATATCCAATCCTTTTATTTATTTCGGATGTGCTGATTTTATCAATAAAGACCGGCCCTCGGGCATCGGCTACAACTTTTGTTTTTATACCGAAGGTACCTGCCGTCTTAAGCTCCGTGCCAAGCAGAAAACCGCCTTCAAGGGAAGTCGTTTGTGTACCACTAATCGCAGTTACTCGTACATCGAAATACTCATTTCTCGAAGCTACTGCCGGCATTATTCCCTCTACCAGTACTACCGCCGTATCGGAACCACCAATAAATCTTTCAACATTTATTGTGCGCCCGGGAAACTGTGTTAGAAGGTGTTGTGCAAGATACGCTCTAATCTGGGGCGGACACTCCGCCGAACCCGTTCCCCTCAGTCCCCCCACCAGGCTGCATCCTTCGAGTCGTATCGATTCGGGCCAGGACATTTCGGCCAACGACCCTATCGTGGTACCTAAATCTATCGTAGGTATAAGGTCCTTTGACCCCTTACCGGCTCTGCCCTGCTCACCACAGCCGGCTATCAACAAAACGATTAGTAGGGACAGGACTATGTGCCTGCCCTTTATCCTCATTACACCAACCATTTTTCGAATAATAATACCCATTCGACTGAATGCCAAAAAAAAGACTAACAATCTACTTCAATAGTAAATAGCAAATAGTCAATAGTCAATGAATTATTCGCCAACTATCTGACAAATAACTGTCCTTGTCCTCGGCCTGGTATCAAAATCGACCAAGATAATTTGCTGCCACGTCCCTAAGGTTAATCGCCCGTCAACCACCGGCACACTCAGAGAAGGCCCTAACAGCGAGGCCCGCACATGGGCATGGCCGTTGTCATCGTGCCAGGTCTCTTCATGCTCATACCTTGCGTGCTCAGGTGCGATTTTCTCAAAGGCCGCCTCTATATCATAATTAACCAGCCCCGGCTCATATTCGGTCGTTGTAATCCCCGCCGTCGAACCAACATTGAAAACCGTAACAGTCCCATCACTTATATCCGATTGTGCCACAGCTTCGCTGACCTGCTCAGTAATATTAGCAACATCGCAGTTGCCTTTTGTATCGACTTTTATCGTTTCCGTCTTGACCATTTGCTATAAACCTTATCTTCAGCAATATTATGCTTCATCAACAGCAGTAAGGATAACCAATATAATCAATTTTTGCAACCCCGACCTTGCCGGATTATGTCATGGTGAGCGAAGCGAAGTCGAACCATCTGGCCCACATCCCATTGTCATTTCGAGCGCAGTCGAGAACATTACTACTGTTATCTTTATGCTTAATTGATATAGCATAATCTATGAGAAATCTACTAAAAAATGTCATTGCGAAGGAGCCGAAGGCGACTGTGGAAATCTCAACCCTCACAATAAGAAAACCGTCTATTTTCTTAGGAGGAACGAAGTGACGAAGCAATCTCGTTTTGAATTTTGAACATTTGAAAATTCGGATTTGCCCGTTCTCCGTAGTATTACTACGAAGGATGAATTTCGATTCTTGTCCTGAGCAAAGTCTGCCCTGAGCGCAGTCGAATGGGTCGAAGGATTCGGATTTAGAATCTCGAATTTCAGTCTCATACATACCTGAAATTTTCGTTACTCCCTTCGCTTATACTGCCTTATATCTATAGAGACAAAGTTACCGACAACGTCAAATTCGAAAGGAGTACTAAAATGAAACCGCTCATAGTGACCATCGTACTTGCAATACTAACAATCTACCTTACCGGCTGTGTCGAAGTCAGGGGCTACAACCACGGACACGCAAGCCGCGCAGTAGTTGTTACCCACCCGAGACATCTGCCCATTGGGCCGAGATACCCGCATCGCCCCTACGCTCACCAATACATGGAAAGACGTAACCATCACAGATTCAGACGCATGCACCGGTAACCCAGTGTTATATTTAGCCCCCTGCCCTGAGCTTGTCGAAGGGCCTGCCCTGAGCTTGTCGAAGGGGTGGGTTTTATCCAAGATTTTCGTTTAGCCGTCGTCGGCACGACGATGCAACCTCAAAAATAATCGATAATCAAATGGAATGCCCCTCCTCAAGCCCCAATTCTAAATTCTCCTTCGCCTGCCCTGGGGGTTATGCAGTTATTTTTAGCTCCCGACTGCCTCCCACATTTCTTTTGCAGGGAGAATCTCAGGCGGTATCATTGCGTGTCAATCTCCCCACCAATTACCCAATTCCCCTGCTGATTTGGTTCAAATTCCACCCAGCTCAAAACTCAACATCATTAGATTCGCTTATGTATGGAGAGCTAAAAACTCAAAATCCTGTGTTATTTTTCAAAGCTCCACATCTCTGCGGACATCTCTTCGGCAGCCATCCACCCGACATGCCAGTCGAGAAACAGACAATTGCAGCCGTTTTTGTGTCGGGCCCGTGCGACCCGTCTGCCTCCGCCAATGTCCTGACTGTCGGAGCTGGGCAGATGGCTCGGACGGAACACGTCACATCGAGTCACATCCCGGTCGCTCGCATTTTTAAGTATAGTCCGCCAGGGCCCGTCCTCATTGTCGGCAAGGTAGATAGTAGTGGCGGGACTCTTACAATCGGTCAGCTTGGTCGGCACGCTTTGCATCCGCCAGCCGTTGTCACTGTCACTTCCCCAGCCGTTGACGACATAGCAAACGGTTTGTTCTTTGTCTGGATAGCTCGGACAGCGAAATATCTTAACGTTACGGTAATCATCATCGACGGGCTTCTGTGCCAAAAAAGGCATAAAAAGCTGGAACCAGGGCTTTATATCTCCTCCCCATTCCGCTGAGCGTGGGATATACAAACTGTAATGGTCCACATAAAAGTTCGCCGCTAAGCCGATTTGACGCAAATTATTTCTGCACACAACATCCCTGCCCTGTTCCCGCGCCTTTCGCAGCACAGGGAACAATATTCCCATCAACAACGCTATGATGGCAATCACCACCAACAGCTCTATCAATGTAAATCCTCTTTGTCTGTTCATAAGCTTACAGGGTAGGCTTCTGAGCTTCAGCCCTCCATTCTCCTTGTCCTCTTTTGCACTTATGCTCTTATACCTATGACCATCATATACTTTTAGTCTCTGAAAATCAAAAGAAATGTCCCCCGTTGTGCAAAGCAGAACGATTCATAAAAAAGCCCCTGCTTTGTGGAGGAGAAGATTGAACAAAGCAGGAGCTTAAGCGATGGAGGATTTGCGCCTTTGTAGTTCTCTTTGGATTCGTTTTGTGTGTTTTTTTATTCGCCCCTGACGGTCGGGGTCAATTAAAATAAGACTTTTGCCATCTATCTTGTCAATCGGAATATATTCGTCTATCCTAAAATCTCTGGTCCTGCGGCAAGCCAACGAGGAGACGTCGTTAAGGTCTCCGACTAACAAAAATCCACTATCCAAATAATCCTGTTCTGTAAAGCAATCAAGTCGCATTTGGCACCTTGTTGTAATTTTTCCGGTCCATATTCAACAAAAACTATAACTATGTGCCACTGCTGATACCAAACGTAACGTTTTTTTTCTCCACAATTCTACTATCGGCCCAACCGGCTAAGGACGACGAGTTCACCGCTTAAATGGCCTCCGAGGCGATTTAATTTGAAACTGAGGGGCGTTCTGTGGTCTGGCTCAAATGACAAAAAAGGCTGCAAGCAAGCACTCACAGACCTTTTAAGTCCCATATTCTGATTAAGTTGCTGCCTGAACACGCCGATGAATGGTTATTAAAAATCAAGTTAATTTACTTGTGAAAGGAGATGAATTATGGTTAGAGAAGAAAAATCTCAGGTCCCGGAAGAACCGCAACAGACATCCCTCGAAGAGCCGCAACAGGCAGTAGTTGAAGAGCCTAAAGAGACACCTTCCGAGGAGCCACAAGAGACACCCTGGGAAGAGTCCGAAGAATCACCTGTAGAAATCGAAGAAAATTAGTATTAATTTGGAGGGAGTCAGATGAGCAATCTGGCCCCCTCCTTCCCTTTCAAAGTCGGGCCGGTCAAAAAAAAGGCGGTGATACCGGCTCCATCCTCCGGTTGATTATTGTATGCATCTACGGGGGCAATAGCCCCATAAGCACAATTAAAGCTTGCATGTCCAATTCGTGTTCGTTTCTATAAGGTACGCCATCTTTTCACTCTCGCCTGCTCTCCCTTTGCAGGCTTCAAGAATAAATCAAAAGCCTTGGCTACGAGCAGAATAACGACCAGACCAAATACGAGCAGAAACATAGCAAGCGAGGAGTTGAAAACAGGATAATCTTGTTTAAGCCTGACCACGAGTGGGGATTATGAAGCCACTGGAAAAAGTTGGTCGGCAGAACTTTGTCCAATACCAACCTTGATTCGAGAGTTCTCCAGTATCCCTGCTTCAGCCAAACAAAGCTTTGGTATGCCAACACGGCTATACCGGACAAGGATATCGAAAACGCTAACAAGAGACAAAACGATCTGATTTTTTGTCCAATTTTCTGTTTAACCATTTTACTGCTCCAATATGATTCTTGAAAAGCTACTGCCGACAGGTTATGTGAGTTTTTTCAAAAACCCAAAGCCGGTAAATTTATTCCTGTGATATAGACTCCCCATTTATTGAATTATAAACATATTATACCCAAAGAACGATTTCAAGTCAACTCAA
>JABUBO010000662.1_pt1 | contig 11301 bp, 12 predicted proteins | sample 7240361 | NCBI WGS metagenome assembly JABUBO01 (sample SAMN07256346, study PRJNA390944) | subsurface metagenome | isolation source: Methane hydrate marine sediment | place: Pacific Ocean: Eastern North Pacific, ODP site
AGTATAAAGTGGAAATTGCTCTGGTGGGCAGGAGAGACATACTCTATGTGCTGGCCGGCCGCCATCTGGGAAAACTGGGTATGACTATCATTGATGCCAGCCAGGCTATTGGACCTAACGAGTCGCCTCTTGAGGCAATCCACAGTAAGCCAGACTCCTCAATAGTGGTGGGCATTAACCTGGTAAGAGACGGCAGGGCTTCGGCCTTTGTTTCCGCCGGAAATAGCGGTGCTGTATTCGCTGCGGCGCTGCTAAACCTGGGCAAGATAAAAGGCGTTCCCCGCCCGGCTATAGGTAGCTTTATTAATATTACCCCACTCACCCCCATCTTTCTCATCGATGCCGGAGCTAATGTTGATTGCCGACCGGAACACTTGGTTTGGTTTGCTAATCTAGGCAATCTCTATGTTAGCCAGATTCTTGGTATCAGCTCACCGCGTATAGGCTTACTCAGTAATGGCGAAGAGGAGACCAAAGGAAACAAACTGATTAAAGAAAGTCATAAGCTTCTCAAAAGTTCTGCCCTGAATTTCATAGGCAATATAGAGGGTCAGGATATCCTGAGAAGAGTGGCGGAGGTCATTGTTACCGATGGCTTCACCGGCAATATAGTGCTCAAGACCATTGAGGGTGTGAGTGATAACTGGTTATATTCGCTCAGTCAAGCCGGGCAGGTCTTTGCTAAGGCCTATCGTCTTCCATTACGAGCATTGCATCGTGACATCGGTATGGATTCCTGGGCACAAAGGTTGGACTACAGAGAGTATGGCGGGGCGTGTCTCCTCGGGGTGAATGGCAATGTCATCATAGCTCATGGGCGTAGTCAATCTAAGGCGATTAAAAATGCCATTGGTTTAGCCAAACAGACTGTAGAACGAGGCATCTGCCAGAGAATCAAAGAGGAAAAGTATGAGCAAGTCGGTCTGCATAGATGACAATAAATCTAACCAAATCGTGTGATACATCGGAGGGTGGAGCTTAGATGCTGCCCGTGATTAAGAATACTATTCAAGTTACCATTGTAGATGATAGTAAGGGTGAAAAGTGTGATGCCCACTGCGGGGTAGATTGGTCTTCGGTAGAAGCCATTACCTTAGCTAGCCAGCGAATTAAAGACAGGTTTGGCGACAAAATACAATTAGAATACCTTGACCTGTCTAAACCTATAGCTAATCGTCGCGCCTCAGAATTAATCCAAGGAATCAAGAATAAGGACTTATCGTTACCACTATTACTCATTAATGGTAAGCCTAGAATTTCAGGGCAATTTGATATTCGCCTGCTGCTAGATGCTATCAATGCCGAGCTAGAATTAAATCATGAATGAAAAATATGATGTAGTTATTATCGGTGGCGGTCCGGCCGGTCTTACCGCTGGGCTATACGCTTCAAGAGCCAGGCTCAATAGCCTGCTTATAGAAAGGGGGCTGGTCGGTGGTCAGATAGCCAATGCCGAGCGGGTGGAGAACTATTCCGGTTTTCCTGAAGGCATTAACGGCTTTGAACTGGGGCAATTAATGCACCAGCAGGCAACAAAATATGGGCTAAAAACTTTACTGGCTGAGGTTACTGGCATTGAGCTCCAAGAGGGGCAGAAAGTGATAAGAACCACTGAAGGCGACTTTATGGCTAGGGCGGTGATTATAGCCGGCGGCTCGGAGCGATACAAATTAGATGTTCCTGGTGAAGAGGAATTTACCGGTAAAGGGGTGTCTTATTGTGCTACCTGTGATGGTGCCTTCTTCAGAGAACAGCCAGTAGCTGTAGTCGGTGGTGGCGACGCCGCTATTACCGAAGCCCTCCATCTAGCCAAGTTTGCCTCAAGGGTCACTGTAATACACCGCCGTGACCAACTTCGCGCCAGTCGTATCCTACAGGAGAAAGCCTTCTCTCAACCCAAAATAGAATTTCGGTGGAATTCCATAGTTGAGAAGATTGGGGGCAAAGACCTGGTTAAAAGAATCGGGCTTCGTCAGGTAAAAACCGGAGAAGAATCTGCCTTGGAGGTAGCCGGAATCTTTATATCCATCGGGCTTAAGCCTAATACCGACTACCTCAAAGGTATTTTACCATTAGACGTCACTGGTCATATCATTACCGATGAGAAGATGGAAACTAAAATATCTGGTATTTTTGCCGCTGGTGATATACGCCACAATTCGACAAGGCAAGTAATAACCGCCGCTGGAGATGGGGCTACCGCCGCTATCTACGCCGAAAAGTTCATCTCTAAATAGGATGACCTTGTTTAATTTATACCACCTTCCTACGCTAGAGTAGGGATAAATAATCTCTAAAATTAGTCTTTTACTTCACTCCCCAGGTGAAGTATAATTATAAAAAGAGGGAAAATTATGAAGGTCATTTTCCTCCAGGATGTGCCCAATGTGGCTAGAGCCGGTGAGATGAAAGAGGTAGCTAGCGGCTACGGCAGGAACTTTCTCATACCCCAAAAGCTAGCCTTGCTAGTCAGTTCTCCAGCTATTAACATGATAGAGGCACAATGCAGAATAAACGCCCGAAATCAACAACAAACGGGGGCTGGACTAGTTGAGCTGGCTAACCAGCTGGATGGGAGAGAGGTTTTTCTGAAAGCCCGGGTCGGAGCCAAAGACCGACTGTATGGCTCAATCACCAATGCTGATATTGCCGCTGAGCTGGAGAGCGCTACTGGATTAGTTATTGACAAAAAGAAGATAGAGTTAGCCAAGCCTATTAATCAACTCGGTAGCTATGAGGTAACCATTAGACTGGCTAAGGATGTGATACCCAAAATAAAGGTAACGGTTACAGAAGAGGAGACGGATTAGAGTGAATGGTGAAAAGTTGCCGCCACACGATATTGATGCTGAGGAAGCAGTAAATGGTTCGCTCCTGATAGATGGCACAGCAATCTATAGAATTGCTACCTTCCTAAACCAGCAAGACTTCTATAGTGAACAAAATCAATTGGTATACGGGGCATGTCTATCACTTTACCAGCGCCCAGACGAGGCGATAAACCAAATCACAGTAGCTCAAGAGTTAGACCGACGGGGAAAACTGGAAGTATGTGGTGGTGCTGCCTATTTAAGTCATCTAATATCTATAGTCCCTACCTCACTTGATATTGAGAACTATGCTCAAATTGTTTATCGCTTATCGTTAATGCGCCACCTAATTTCGGCCGCTGGTCAAATTGCGGCTATTGGTTATGCGGCTGACCCGGATGTTGATGCCAGCCTGAGTAAGGCAGAGGATGTCCTGTTCAGGCTGCGTCACGGGCAGAGCCCCCGAGACTTCGTCCATGTCCGACAGGTATTAGATAAGTATTTTGAGACTGCTCCTGGTCCCACTACTGAGGCAAAAGGCTATCGGGGGCCCATCCCCCAGACGCTGTCAGGTTTCACAGGTCTAGACGAATTCCTGGGCGGATTCCAACCCTCTGACCTGGTTATTATTGCCGGCAGAACCAGCCTGGGTAAAACTAGCCTTGCTCTTAGCATTGCCCGGAATGCGGCTGTGGAGCAGGGGGCCTGCGTGGCTCTGTTCAGCCTGGAGATGGCACAAGAGCCATTGGTGCTACGTCTATTAGCCAATGAATCTGGAATCAATTCAAGGCGGGTTCGTCTTGGAGGCCATCTTACCGAAGAAGAGGAAAAACGAATTATGGAGGCTACAGGCATTCTTTCTGAAGCACCCATCTATATTGATGACTCCCCTCAAATTCGGGTGGTAGAGATGCGGAGCAAAGCCCGACGTCTCCATTACGAGCGCGGCATTAACCTCATTATTGTTGATTACTTACAATTGATGCAGGGGGAAGACAGGAGAGAAAACAGGGTTCAGGAGATTGGCTATATCTCTCGTTCACTCAAGGCACTGGCTCGTGACCTTAATGTGCCGGTTATTGCCCTATCCCAACTCAGCAGGCAGGTAGATTGGCGTTCTTCGCATATCCCTCAGCTCTCTGACCTTCGTGAAAGTGGTAGCATTGAGCAGGATGCTGATATTGTTATGTTCGTCCACCGGGAGGAGGCTTACTATACTATAGAGGAATGGCAAGACCAGCACCCGGATAGAGAATACCCGAGAGAGATTGCCGATATTATAATTGCTAAACATCGCAATGGACCTACCGGTCAAATAAAATTGCGCTTCAGGCACAACCTGGCTAAGTTCGAAAATATTACTAACGTTGAAGAGCCAAGTTTATTATGAAGCATTTAAACCTTAGTTCAAATTCCAATAGCTAACTTTGAGGATATCAAGCTAAAGAAGAGTAAATCTATTATGGAGCAATTTAGAGGTTTTCCAGCCAAGATGCAGTTCACTCCCCTACCCAATCTTTTCTTCAGCAGCTTACTGCCCCAAATCAGCGATATTATTGAGCTAAAGACGACCCTCCATATTTTGTGGGCACTTTACCACAAACGGGGCTACCCCCGTTTCATCACCTATGGAGAACTTTTAAGTAATACCAGCCTGATGAGCAGCCTCAAGGAGGCAGCGAAGCCACCTGGCGAGGCACTGCGCCAGGCCCTGGAAATGGCTACCAAGCGGGGAACTATCCTTCATATAGTACTGGATAGAAATGGAGTGCCAGAGGACATCTACTTTCTCAACACTAAGTCTGATAGACAGGTTATGGCTAAAGTTCAAAAAGGTGAGCTCATCTTGAGCGGGCTGAAAGCCGAGGGACAGGCTGATATTGAGACTGAGGAATTACCTGACATTTTCACCCTTTATGAACAGAACATGGGTATGCTAACCCCGATGATTGCCGAAGAGTTGCGTGAGGCGGAGAAGCTATATCCTGAGACCTGGATTAGGGATGCCATCAAAGAGGCAGTTAACCAAAATAAACGCAAATGGAGCTATATTTCAGCAATTTTAGAACGCTGGTCAGCGGAAGGCAGGGGCGATGGAACATATCGGCGAGATTCTAAGACAGACCCGGATAAATACATCAAAGGCAAATATGGACACATGGTCAGACGCTGAGGAAACAGAAGAACTTTCACCAAGCTCAAGCTGTCCTATTTGTAAAGGGGCAGGATTTGTCCATCCCCCCTTACCCTCCGGCAAGCCGGATTTTAGCCGAGTTGTTGCCTGCCGCTGCACCCAACAGGAATTAGACAAGGGACGCCAAACCCACTTACTGCGGTATAGTAACCTCGGGTCATTAACTCGATTCACTTTTGATAATCTACTTCCCAAGGGGAGAAGCGGTAATCCTATAAACCAGGAACAATTTAACCGCATTTATGAGGCAGCCAAGGCATTTGCCACTGAAGCCAAGGGTTGGTTAATCCTGGTCGGTCCCAGTGGTTGTGGTAAAACACACCTGGCAGCAGCTATCGCTAACGAGCGTGTTAGCCAAGGTCAGCCTGCCTTTTTTATCTCTACCCCTGACCTCCTGGATCGCCTGCGCTCTGCCTTTAACACCAGTAGTGAAATACCCTATGATGAGTTCTTTGACCAGGTGCGCAATGCCCCGCTGCTGGTTTTAGACGATTTAGGTGCTCAAACCAGCACCCCCTGGGTAAAAGAAAAACTGGACCAGCTGCTAAATTATCGCTTTAATAGTGAACTACCTACCGTGATTGTGGCTATCATCCCTATTGAACAGCTCGAAGACCGAATACGCACCCGCCTAACTGACCCTAATTTGTGTCATATATATGCGGTTGAGGAAAAACAAGCTTTATTGGAATATAGCTGGGGTCCAGAGTTTGAACTACAAAAAAGCATGACCTTTGATAACTTTGACTGGAGGCGAGTCAATCTGCTGCCAGAGCAACGCCAGAATCTGGAGCAGGCATTTCGTCTCGCCCTTGACTTTGCCAAATCCCCTGAAGGCTGGCTGGTATTTATGGGTGTTACTGGCTGTGGCAAGACCCACCTGGCCGCTGCCATCGTCAACTATCGCTATCAAGCCAACCAGCCCGCTTTGTTTATAGTAGTGCCTGAGTTCCTTGACCACCTGCGCTCCACCTTCAGCCCAGAGAGTAAAGTTTCCTATGACCAGCTCTTTGAAAAAGTGAAGACAGCCCCACTGCTCATCATGGATGACTTTGGTGAACAGTCAACCACACCTTGGGCACGGGAAAAGCTCTATCAGGTTATCAACTACCGCTACAATGCCCGGTTGGCGACAGTAATCACTACTCGCTACTCATTACAAGAAATCTTAGAGGAAATTGAGGCTTCCGTTAGTTCCCGACTAGTTGACATCAAAATCAGCACGCCTTTCAATATCATTGCTCCTGACTACCGGGGTGATTTACGGTCTGGCCAAAAGAAAACGCCTCGCACTGGCCGAAAAGGACGCTGGAGCTAAGAAGCTCAAGCTAAAGCTTGCATAGCCACAGGTTTTTTAGTAAAATGAGTCAGTTTCTGTATAGAGGGAAGCCTTAGATATGACAAATATTCCTGTCCTGGTGCTGAACCAGAACTACGAGCCGCTTAATATATGTCGAGCCCGGCGAGCAGTAGTATTACTTTATCGGGGTAAGGCTGAGATGTTAGAGAATGGCTCAGGATTTATCCACTCAGCCAACTGTACCTTCCCCCTGCCTTCAGTAATCCGAATAGTTTATATGATTAAGCGTCCCCGGCCGGAGAGAAAGCTAACTCGCCTTGAGATTTTCAACCGTGATAAATACACCTGCCAGTATTGCGGAAAGGAAACTCGACAACTCACCCTAGACCATGTCATCCCACGATATAAAGGCGGTGAACACACCTGGGAAAATGTGGTTAGCGCTTGTATATCCTGTAATCGTCGTAAGGCAGGCAAAACCCCCGAGCAGGCCAGGATGAGATTACTTCGCCGTCCTTCCTCCCCACGCGGTAATATCCTTTTTTACATCCCCTACCACTACCTACAAACCCAGAGTGAATGGCAAAAATATCTTCCCCAGTGAAAACTAACTAGTGGTCTATAATAGTAACCTCACTGAGAGGCAATTCCACTCTCGCCCCGCTCTCCAGCTCAACCAATACCGTCTCCTTCAGTGGGTTGCCACCAACTACACTAGCTATCCCCATAGGTATAGACACTCGCTGCCCCTCCTTGGGTAGTTTCCCCTTCATAACTCGGTATTGCTCACCCTCATAGCCCAAGCAGCACAGCAAGCGACCACAGACACCTGAAATCCTCATCGGGTTAAGGGATAAACCCTGCTCCTTTGCCATTCTAATAGAAACGGGGCTAAACTCACTCAAGTAACTCATACAGCATAGCGGACGCCCACACCTACCAAAGCCACCCATCAGCTTGCTTTCATCCCTAGAGCCTACCTGCCGTAGCTCCACCCGTACCTTGAAATGCTTACTTAATTCTCGAACCAGCTCACGGAAATCAACCCTCTCAGCAGCACTAAAGAAAAAGGTAAGGCGACTACCATCAAGGTTGTATTCAGCAGATAGCAATTTCATTGACAGATTTAGTTTAGTAATCAACTTGCCACACTCGGTTAGAGCCTTTCTTTCCCCGTCCTCAAATTCCTGGGCACGCTTAATATCCTCAGGTTCCGCCTTGCGCACCACTGACTTCAACGGCCTACCCGCCTCACTGTCCAATACCTGTTCAGGGGAAGTGGCCACATGCCCCAGCTCAAGACCACGGGCTGTATTGACTACTACGTAGTCATTTACCTCAAGGTCAAAGCCTGCCGGGTCAAAGTAGTATACTCTACCAGCTCTTTTGAAACGTACTCCAACAATCTCAGCCATACTTTACCGAAATACTCTCCTCCCTTCTGGGCATACTAAGCATTAACACCTCCAGCACCAGACGTGGATTGGCATTTTGCCTAAGCTGCTCCCCAGCTGCCTGAATGCTATTAATAAAAGCCTTTATTTGAGCCAGCTTATAACCCCTGGCACTGTCAATCAGTGGGGCTTCAAGGTCAACATTAGTAATAGCCTCATTACCGCCTACCTTAACCAACAAAAGGTCACGCCACCAGTCACGCCACAAATCCAATACCTCCTGAACCGACTCCCTCCTCTGACTAAACTGGGCTGCCAGCTCAGTGGCATAAGTAAAACGCTCCTCATAATCAGCATTGATAATATCAAGTAACCTTTGCCTCACCTCAGCACGCTGCTGGAGCAAACTATCATCAAGAGCCGCCGATAGCGCCCAACCCAGGCGGCCATGGGAAAGCCTAGCCAGGAATTTAGCCCTTTGTGGCTCAATGTCCCAGCGACTAATAAGGGCAGCCTCTACCTCAGTAACTGCCGGGGGGGATAACTCCAGTCGCTGGCAGCGAGAAATCACTGTGGCTGGCAGGAGCTTGTCATTTGTGGTTAGTAGGATAAAAATTACCTTGCCTACAGGCTCTTCCAGGGTCTTAAGCAGGCAATTAGCTGCCTCACTTGATAATTGCTCAGCCCCATCAATAATAAATACCTTATATCTGCCCTCAAAGGGGGGCAGGCTAGCTGAATGCTGCATTTGCCTGATCTGGTCGATGCTAATCTCTACCTGAGACTTAGCCTCGACTGAATCCCCATCAGTGGTCAAACCTATAATCTGGACATCAGCATGCTTGGCTGAAGCTATTTTCTGACAGGATAAGCACTCACCACAGGGAGGCTCGGTGGCTTCACAGTTGAGCGCTTGAGCCAGATTTAGAGCCAGGGTCATCTTACCCACATGAGGGGGACCAACAAAAAGATAGGCATGAGCCACTACCTCTCTCTCCAAGCTGCGCTTAAGTAGGGAGACCGCCCTGGTTTGTCCAACTACCTGCCACACTCTAAAACCCCTTGCGCATAATTGATAGTATCAACTGCTTAACTTCTTTCCGCCCCAACAATTGCACTGGCCCTAAACCTTTCTCGCGTAACTTCTCAATGCACTGAAGGCAAATATTTATCGGTCGCTTCTTCGCAGCTTCAAACTCCTTGCCACAGACCTCACATTTCAACTTCATTTTCCTCTTCCTTTACTTCTAAAGTCCTGCTCACCCTAAAATGCCTGAATTGGGAGATTGTTTATCAAGGGAAGTTTGAAGGGGCGAAGCCCCTTCAAAAATCTATCCCTCCCCCTCTCCTTCAAAGGAGAGGGGGATAAAGGGGGTGAGGTTGATAAACAATCTTTAAACCAAATCACACCTGGTCAGGTCATCAAAGGTCTCCCGGCGCCGAATAAGATGTGCTTCACCGTCTTTAACCAGAACAATAGCTGGCTTAAGCGAGCTGTTATAGTTACTGGCCAATGGCAGGCAATAAGCACCACAGTCAGGTATAGCTATAATATCACCGGCTGAAACCGGAGGCAGATTAATATCCTTGACCAGCATATCACCCGATTCGCAAAACTTGCCAGCAATAGTAACCTTGCCTGCTCCCCTTTCCGATACCTTATTAGCTACCACTGCCTCATACTTAGAACCATAAAGGGCAGGGCGGAGATTGTCAGCCATACCACCATCTACCGAGACATAGCACCTGACACCCGGTATATCCTTCACCACACCCACCCGATATAGTGCCACCCCGGCCTGTCCCACTATTGCTCTCCCCGGCTCAACGATAAGCCACGGTAATGCCAGCTTTAGCTCCCGGCATTTACTGATAATCTTAGACGCTATTGCCTCAGCATAAAAGGAAATGGGTGGAGATGGAGAATCCAGAGCATACTGAATAGCAAACCCGCCGCCAATATTCAGCTCCCTGAGTTGGAAATCATATTTCCGCTTCATTTCAGCGGCAAAGTCGAGTATAAACTCAATGGACTCCCGATACGGCTCAGCCTCAAAGATGAGTGAACCCAGGTGAAAGTGCAAACCGATCAGGTTCAGGTTAGGTGCTGACATGGCTTGAGCCACCGCCTCCTCCCCACTAAATAGGGGAACCCCAAACTTACTATCAACAATGCCGGTAGCCATATACTTATGAGTATGAGGGTCTACCCCAGGAGACAGCCTTAGCAATATATCGGGTGTATCACCTGTCTCCTTGGCTATTTCACCTAGCATTTTAAGCTCATGAAAATTGTCCACCACTATGCGACCGATATGGCACTGGAGGGCTAGCTCAATTTCCTCGGCTGATTTATTGTTGCCATGGAAATAGACCATATCCAGGGGAAAACTAACCGATTGAGCAATACCAAGCTCTCCGGCAGAGACCACATCCAGTCCCAGTCCCTCCTCCTTAAAGATGAGTGCCAGAGCTTTATTTATAAAGGCTTTACAGGCGTAAATAACCATAGTGTTAGCATAGCGCTGGCTAAATTCGGCTTTGAACTCGGCACATTTACTGCGCAAGCTAAATTCATCAAAGAGATATAGGGGCGTGCCAAACTTATCGGCTAGCTCTACAGTGTCACCGCCACCGATTATGAGGTGACCTCGGTCGTTTACCTCAGCAGTTAGCGGAAATAAAGAAAGTCTAGACATCATTTCCCCAATGTTACCAATGCCACCCAGTGAAGTCAATGGAGGAATTTTGACCCAAATTGGAGGATTTTGAAGCTAGTGGTGGGCCATTCTGGGCTCGAACCAGAGACCTCAGTCTTATCAGGACTGCGCTCTAACCAACTGAGCTAATGGCCCATACTAAATATAAATACCTTAACCCCTAGATAGCGGAAGGAAGGAGAACCTACTCCGAATAATCGGAGACCGACCTAGGAGATTATAGGCTTAACACCCATTCTCTCCCTAGAAAGGAGGTGATTCAGCCGCAGCTTCCGCTACGGCTACCTTGTTACAACTTCGTCCCAATCATCAACCCCACCCTCGGCGACTGCCTCCCCGACAAGTCGGGGTTAGCCCATCGACTTCAGGTGTTGCCAACTTTCATGACGTGATGGGCGGTGTGTACAAGGCCCGAGAACGTATTCACCGCAGTATGCTGACCTGCAGTTACTAGCAACTCCAACTTCATGCAGGCGGGTTTCAGCCTGCAATCCGAACTGAGGATGGCTTTACAGGATTGGCTCCAGATTGCTCTATTGCTACCCATTGTACCACCCATTGTAGCGTGTGTGTAGCCCAAGGCATAAGGGCCGTGCTGACTTGACGTCATCCCCACCTTCCTCCCCGTTTTGCAGGGCAGTCTCGCCAGAGAATACAACTGGCAACGAGGGTTGCGCTCGTTACTGGACTTAACCGAACACCTCACGGCACGAGCTGACGACAGCCATGCAGCACCTGTGACGGCTCCTGACTTAACAGGTGGTTTCCCTTTCGGGTTACTACTTCCGCCATGTCAAGCCTTGGTAAGGTTCTTCGCGTTGCATCGAATTAAACCACACGCTCCGCTGCTTGTGCGGGCCCCCGTCAATTCCTTTGAGTTTTA
>JABUBO010000663.1_pt1 | contig 11297 bp, 26 predicted proteins | sample 7240361 | NCBI WGS metagenome assembly JABUBO01 (sample SAMN07256346, study PRJNA390944) | subsurface metagenome | isolation source: Methane hydrate marine sediment | place: Pacific Ocean: Eastern North Pacific, ODP site
CACTTCATTTTTTATTCCTTCTTTTCCTCAAAATACTTATCAACTTTGTTTTGCACTTCACTTTGGTAAACCGCGAGTTCTCTTTGTGCTTTTTTATGCGTCTTGTCGTCAAAATGCTGATCAATAGCATTTGAAATAATCCGTTGTAATTCTTTAGGATCTATCGCATCTAATTCCACCGCCATATCCCCATGCTCATTAACAAATTTTTCGTACCGGCTATCTGCGGATTTTGCGGGCATGGGTGGCAACTGATAGCTATCAATTTGTTCTTTTGTTAAGGCGATCCGTTCAATAGTTACATCAATACCAAAATTTTCTGATATTCTAGCGCATAAAAAAGCACAAAGAGAACTCGCGGTTTACCAAAGTGAAGTGCAAAACAAAGTTGATAAGTATTTTGAGGAAAAGAAGGAATAAAAAATGGATGCAGACGATCTATATTCGGAAATAGACGAGGCGATAGATAAGGCGATTGAGGAAAAGAGAATATCCGAAGATAACGCATTATCTCTTAAAAGTGAAATCCGAAAAGTCTTATTCGGGTGTGGGGGATAAAAATGGTATTCGGAAAAATAAAATGTGGGGTTTGCGGTGAAAAGCATTGGTTTTGGCATTATATCTATCCTTATCCTATCTCGACAAAAAAGGTAAAGTTCCCGACCTGCAAAAAATGTTACCGAAAATTGAGAATTAAAATAAAGAGATCAGCGATGCGAAACGCACTTGAAAGTTGTAATTGGGCTACTACTGCCGATGCAGAACTCGATGATTTTATTAAATTAGTCAAAGAATATAAAGATGAGTTAAAGAAGGGTGATCAAAAATGAAGTGTCCTTATTGCGGGTACAAGTGGGATCCTAGAACCAAAACACCTAAATGTTGCCCCCGGTGTAAGAGGTACTTATGAGGCGATGAGAAATGGAACAACCACAAACTATGAGTTATGGTGGATATTTCGGGGAACGTCTAATCAAAAGTTGTCAGGCGAATGGGTGCAATAGTCAGAGATGTACGCGATATATATTAAATTCGGGCAGGGATCTAACGATCGTGCGCGTGATCTACTTATGTGATAACTGTTATCAAGGTGGGATATTAACAAACAAACAAAAAAATTATGCATTAGCTACTTATTCTATACCAGAATTGGGTGTAAGGGTTGGGCATGGGCGATATGTGGACTTGTAACAATGAGTGAAAAAATAAGTAGTCTTTCAATGCTGAAAATGGAAAAGAACTTTAGAGCATTGGAAAAAGGATATCCAAGACAACCTTATAGATTAGCATTGACTTTTCTTTTGAAACGATTGAAACAAGAAGTAAATGAATTAGAAAAAGAATTAGAAAATTATAAGTATAAAAAGGCAAAAGCTGAATGTGCAGATGTTTCTAATATTACCGATTACATATTTGAAAAAATTTCAAAGGTGAAAACCCATGAACTCTAAAGGCCAAAGTCGTTCAGATTATTGGTTAATGTTACTTTGTGTGCTAGTGATTATAGCAATGGCGATCTATTTTATTTTAAGTAATGTATAAGTGGTGGACTGATGATAAGTTTTAGAGTGATCTTGATTACCTTCTTTTTGGTGATCGTGGGGATCATAGGATTATGGATGATCGACACAAGCGTAAGCGCATTGAACATGCACAACGTTCTAGTTAATCTATTCGGATTTCAGGATCCGGCAAAAGTTTACCATGCCGGATTATTGCTAGTCTTTTTTGCGATCTGTGGACTAGCCCTCTTAATTTTATACCTATTCCAACAAGCTTATGAAAAGAGAACAATAATCGAACTTGAGGCGAATTAAAATGCAGGAAGAAAAGGATATATTAGATCTCTTTCATTTTGCGTGGCCCCCAATGCTAGGTTTTATAGGTGGGATGATCGTGTTCTGGATCCTAAAAGAAACAAGGATCATCGTGATAGATCTACCCAATGTTGTGATCGTGCAATTTGAGCTTTTCCTTTATCTCTTCATCATCTTTAGCTTGATATTAATTACGATCGTAATTGTCTTAATTGAAATCAGAAAAGAAGTTAAAAAGTTAAAAAGTGAAACTAAAAAGGTTTAGGATACCGTTGGATCGAATACTTTTTTAAGTCGTTGTCTAAATGTCTTTGGATTGATTGCCCAAATCACACTGAAAGTGAGAATTACACCAAAAACCATTCCGGCCAAACCATAAACCGTATTCACCATAGATCCACTCATCTAAGATCACCCCCTTAAAGCTTCACGTTTCAATCGAGCATAAACCCCATCGATTAACAGATGATCCGTGATCGCTTTTTCAATGCAAATATCTTTTACCATTTTTAACGTGAGCTTTTCGGGTTTGTTATAATCCCTCCTGATTTTCTTAATGATTTTATTGATCTCTTTATTGTACTTCGTTGTTTCAAATTCAGTCGGGGCCGTTTCCGGATATTCCATAGTGTCGAACAATGGAAAAAGTTTTTCCGCAGTTTTATAAGGTAATGTGTAGGATCCTGTTTTTCCCCATCCTCTCATTATATACTCAAACCCATCCTCATTCTCGTTAAGTCCACAAGCATAGATCGTTAGATCTTCGAGAAATCTGAATCGGAGATCCACCGCGCCATGTAATTGACTTGATATGAAACAATCAAAACCTCTTTTTCTCGATTGAAAAATTAGGTGCGAGATATATTTATTCAGCATGGATGAACTGGCACGACTTTCCAACCAGAGATAAGCTTCGTCAATTAACAAAAGTCCATTGCGTATCATTTCGAGATCTCCAACATCAATCTTTTTAACCCCTTTCATCCTCAATGCGAAATTAGAATAAATCGGCATTTTACGCTCGGCGGTTTTACCTAATAGCGATAAGAAAAGCGATTTGCCGGATCCTAGATCTCCCAACACCGCGCCCAACATGATTAATACCTCGTTGTTAATTTATCCATTCTAGTCTTTTCTTCTTCGACCAAATGTTTCAATACTTCGATTATCTCTTTTCTGCTTTTGCGGTTATAGCTAACCATGTATGTTAAAAAACAATCCTCTAATTTCGTTAGAAATGTTGCCGTTTCTGTTGCCCCTTGTTCTTTTAAATAACTCCCGAAACTATTAAACATTGCTAATCTAAGCGGATCACCAATTTCTGTTTTCATTGCGAGTGATTTATCTTTTTGCATAAGTGCTTTTAAGACTTCATTTATCGCGGCTGATTTATCGCTCTGCTTAAGCATATCTTTTAGATCTGTTCCAAAATCGAGCGGCATTGTTTCACCCAATCAACGTTTTTATCATAAAGCCGATCCCCACCCCGGCTAAGATCGCTAACAATATTATCATCAGATCTTGTTTAAATGACATTCCAAATGCCCTCACGAAATTAGCGACAAGTCCACGCCTAAGGAAAATATCCAGATCTGTTGGTGTTAGGATATTCTTACTTTTCAGTTGGCTGAAATCAACTGACTTACCATCATCTATATCCATAAAATAAACAAACTTACCGTATTTATTTATATAATTAGGGTGTCGTGGTATTTTAAAAGTGTTCTTCCCTGAACTGATAGATTTTGTTGCGGAGCCAAAATATTTTTTCTTGATAAAACGGTAACTATCCCCAAAACGTTTCAGGAGAATGATCTTATCGTACCGTCTATCTTTCTTGAGAATCCAAAACATTTACCTCATCACCCTTATCCCTTCGTAGATGCTATATGTGCAGACTATAAAAAGTAATAGGTTAAGAAAAGGAAAACCTACTGGATTTATCAGAATTAATCCAATTACCGCAGATATAAGACTAAAACTGAAATTCCACATCGGGATTTTCACGCCGATGATGATCATTAGATTGACTACTATCAATAAAAATAAAACAAATGTTTCATCCCATGATTGAGGTGGTGGTGGGGGGATCGATATGATCTCAAATGTCCAAACATTTTCTGATATATTTTCTCCATAATCATTAACGGCCCAAACTCTCCAATAATAATTATCAACCGTGTAACCATCGGGGGATTTAGTCCATGAATTATCGGTTATATCAACTACAACATTATCTATGATCGAAGAAAAATCATTATCGTTATCTACTTCGATCCTATGGTTGTCTGCATAAGTTCCTCCGATCCATGTAAAAGTTGGGGTGTTATCCGAAGTTTGATAATTGTTTTCTGGACTTACCAAAATAGGTTTTGTTGGGGGTAAATTTACTTCTCCAGCGGTGTAAGTGCAATATATCGAATATTTATTGGTGTTGTGGCTACTCCAAGAAATCGGATTTGGGAAAAAACCGTAATCTATGGACTTAAAGTGTCCTTGACTTGTATCTCCTGCGGTGTAATAAACTTTGCCCAAATATTCGTTGCACCATACTACCAAAACGTATGCCGTATCAGCGACCAATTCTGGTTTAGGTTCGGAAAAGCTGAAAGTGTACCACTTTGGAGTTATGTCCCCCAAATCGTTTCTTTCTTCTGTTACTCCTACAAGATACGAATTGTCGTGCCAGTAAATTGCACACTTGTAAGGATAACCCGAACCAGCCCTAAGATATACGGTGATACTTTCTGCTATTCCATCTTCCGTTATTGCAAAAACACTGCCCCTTATGTAATCATCGCAAGAGGTGCTTGAACCGCCAATCCCTTCATATCCGAAAGTGGAACTCGAAAGAGCTTGAACTGGTTCGCTTGTTATTGTAATGAGGGGCAGAAAACTGACGATAAGCAGAAAAGTCGTCAGCAATGCCGAAGTTCGCCGAGTTGGGCCGGGTGATTTCGCGGATATAGCCGACTTCATAATATTCCCTCCTTTTGCTCAAGACTTTACCTCCACAATTATCTCGTCTTTGTTATCGCCGCGACAAGTCCATAAATACACGTTAAAACTACCAACATATTAAGAAATGGAAAAGCGTAAACATCAGTTAAGGTTAATCCTATAATCGCGGAGATCAAACTAGAAAAAATAATCAACAATGGTAATCTAATCGCAATGATCATTATTAAATTCAGAACGAGTATCCCGAACAACAATGTCGTTTCTTCGATCATTCCACATCCCCTCCACCATTTTGTAAGCTCATCAGCAAACCTAGAGTATAACTGAAAGTGAGAGAAACCCAAATGAATGGGCCAAAAATAGGAATCGTGTATTCACCCAGTAAGTACGGATAACTGAAAGCTGTTAGAATCCCCCACAACAAAAAGAAAGCTGTTAATGAGATGATGATTTTAACACTAACTCCGGCAATTCCGGATCCGAATACTCTCAGTCCAACGATTGCCGCCAACGCGATAAGTCCGGTGATCAACCCGACAAAGATAATAACTTTGTCCAAACCAAGTCCACGCCCATATAATACCTGCATTTCCTCTAGCCATTCCGGATCTATTCGGATGATCTCCAACACTTGATCACTGGTTAAGCAATCCGGATACTCGCTTTCAGCCAAATATAGTAGATTATCAGCGGTGTAGTAATGCCCACTTTTGGATCCGAACCAATAATCGAGTTCGGCTTTTATAATCCATCTGATAACATCTCGATCGCCCTCACTGACCGGGGGTAAATAATGATCTGCGATCTCCACCATAAATTCAGTCATTTCATTTAATTGATCGGATGAAACTGGCCTAGTCATTTCCATAGTTAGCTCTTCGTAACCCTCACCCGCTAATAATTCGGGTGCGCCCACGATCGCAAAAATGAACATCACCACAAGTGGAAATGTTATCAGGCTATTCGTGTTCATCGTTTCCCCTCACGTTCACGAATATTATAGATGCGAGAGCTAATATAGCCAGTGTAACCATCCACGCGGGTAAAACTTCGGATGATACCCCGATCACTATCCCGATGATCGCCCCCCCCAATAGTCCGGTTTGCGTTCGGATCTGACTATACACGATCAATGCGGGTAACACGACAACCATTATCGGGATGAATATATTTTCTAGCCCCATGACTACTCCCCTTTCCACCATAGTATTACTATTGTGATCAGCAATAAAGCGAGTAAACCGATCCCTATATCTAAAACAAACATGGCTATAATCGAACCAAGAAGTAAACCGATTATGAATCCACCGAATCCAAATTCTTGCATTAAAATTAATGGGGGCATGAAAATAACAATGAAAGGCAATAAAATACCAAGGATCAATGTTTCGATCGGTACAATCGGGATCTGTTCCCCGAAATAGTTTGTCCACGTTGTAACTTCCACCCAAATTTCAGCGGTTGTTAAACTGTTTGTCCACTCCGAAACTTCTTTCCACGTTCTCGCCGTGTTCTCGATAATATTTACCCACTCTGTAACTTCCCTCCATATTTCTGCCGTGCCTAAAGTATTTGTCCACTCCGAAACCTCTTTCCACGTTCTCGCCGTGTTCTCAATATAGTTTGTCCACGTTGCAACCTCACCCCACTCCGTTACCACACCTGTTGTATATGTGCAATAAATCGAAAACTTGCAATCATCGGGAAGCAAACTCAAAGTGTCTGGAAATGTATTATAAGTCATAGTAGTGGTGTAACAACCTTTACCCGCTTCCTCATCGGATTTTAGACCAATATAGTTGCTCAAGCCCCCACCACTCCAATTGACGATCCAATAATCCCCATTTTGCAAACTCGGTTTAGGACTTGAAAAATCGCAGGTATGCCAAGAATAACTAACTATATCCGCCGCCGCTATTTCCTCCGTTTCTGCGACAAATGAATTGTCGGATTTTTTGTAAAGCGCACATCTAAAAGGCCCACCAATCCCCTTATATAAACGAACATAAACACTTATGCTTTCAGCCGTTCCCGCTTCTGGACAAGTAAACCACGAACCCTTGATAACGTTATATCCAACCTCAGTTGTTGCTCCAATACTTGTATACCCGAAAGTGTATCCTGTAATAGTATCAGTAAGTAAATAATTAGACCACATTTCTGCGGTTGTCCATTGCTTAGTCGGCAGATTCAACTGGTTAGTCCACGTTTCTACCTCTGCCCACTCCCTTGACGCTACATCTAACTCATTAGTCCACGTTTCTACCTCTGCCCACTCCATAGAAAGAGCGTGAGGCATGGTCATTAACACAAAAAGCAAAACTGTTGCGGAAAATGCGATTTTTTTTTAGACAAGGGAAATCTCCCCTTCAAGCAAACACTTCATATTTGTTTATGATAGTCCATGTGCCTTCTGTAACCTCTATATTCAAAGAGCCAACCCAGTAATCAATTTCGTAATAAGTGCCTTTATCGGTAACTAAGCCTTCGTGCGTATCAAGACTACCCGAAAAAATCGGTGTACCGGCGGGATTTTTTATCGTTGTATTCACACGTGTATAGGTCATAGCTTGTGTTACCGTTGAAGCATACGTTTTTGAAACATAAATCGTAGCATAAAGCCTGTGCAGTGTTTCACCTATATCCACTTGCGTTGACTCGGTAGTTGCGTAAAAATTTGCAAGAGCCACATAATCTGGATTTTCGATATAGATGTGGTAAATTTTAGTGGTTTCGTCAAAAGGCGGACTTGCCGAAACAAACGATACAATCTCCGCTTTGTTTCCAATCATCGAAGCGGGAAAAGTAAGCAACAGAAAACTCGCTATTGCAACTGCTGATATTCCCGCAACAATCGCTTTTTGCCTCTTGCCCAATTTCAATCGGCTCATCTTACCCCCGACAAAATACTCGTATTACAGAGGTTATAAATATATCGTCAATCATCGAAAAAAAAAGAGAGTTGGGCTAGTCGGATCGTTTTGCGATGTAGATTATTATAGCGATCACCGCAACAATGGGCAACAACACGGTCAAAATTGTGTGTAGTCCACTGGGCCAGTAAGTGTAAGTTCCGGTGTAGTAGTCATAAGTTGCGTAGATGTTTTCATCTACATCTGGTGCGCTAGGAAAAGTTATATCGTACTGTCCGTTCTCGTAAATGATGATAACGTTGTCCGGTGCGCTTTTGTCGGAGAAGCTAAAGTTTTCAGCATCGATCACCGTTGAGATAACAACCGTGTGTTCGATGATATTGTCTTGTGCTAGTGTATTCTCGTTGTCAAAATGGACATTTTCACCATCACCGAGCGCGATGTTTTCCAATGTTATGGTGTTCTCATCCGGTGTTCTGCCTTCGATAGATCCCATTTGATCTATCGCAATCGGAAGCACTATCGCGGCGACCAATACGGCCACCGCGATCCCTACGATCTTTTCGGTCATGTCCATTTGGATCCCTACTTCGAGCGGCCAGAGATGTACAATATTACTCCGATCACTGCGAGTATCGGCAATAGTACCGTTACCAGTGTCGCCAGTGCGCCCCCACCGGGCCAGTTTTCAGTGTTAATAGCCGCGAGTTCTTCGATCGCAATCGGGAATATTACGGCAACCACCAATAGCCCGACTGCAATGCCGACAATCATGTCGACCATCGCCTGACCGCGAACTCCGGTTCGATCCATGATCAAGCCGAACATCATCGCCATCTGCAACCGTATAGTGTCGAACATTTGACATCCCTCCTGTTTCCGGTTATTTTACAATGTTCTCTTAGGGTCATGGGTATTTAACTCTTTCGACAATCGCCGTAATCCAATACGTCAGATTAAGATCTCCGCTTTCGCCCTTTGCCAACACGATAGCCACCCCTCACGCGGCGAACAGGCCGACCTCTAGCCCATCGTCTAGCCCATCTCCTCTTTTTGAACGTTCTGCCGACAACGGTTCGTTTTCCACGCGGCATTATATCCCCTCGTGTTACCTAAGTTACTCAAGTTACTTAAATTACGTTGATTGTCGAAAATGATGCCGACACGAAGTGAATTAATTTAAATTATAAATAGTATAACTGCTAAAATAAAACCCCCTGAGATGTAAATTATGATGGAAAATTTGTTTGATACAGAAAAGAATCCTTTTCCCATCACTCCCCCTTGTCTATGTGTATTTTATTCTAACGAATTTAATACTTGTGATTTTGGCTTTTTGCGTAATTTTTTAAGTTCAAGGCGTATTCAAACAAATTGTCCACGCGGATTTAATAAAAAGGGAAAAAGCTCATTAAGATTTTTTGAATGGGCAATTATGGGAGAATTTGAAACATATAGACGATTAGATATTAAAACAATTTATGATCGTTATCCAATGCTTAAACCTACACAGATCCTTCGTATTTTGAAAAAAAAGAAAAGGGAAGGAAAAATAGTACGATTACAAAATAGTTCAATTTGGAGAATTGGAAATTTTAAAGGGAGGATTTCACTACATGGATCCGCATAAACATTCTGAACGCATAACAGAATTTTTCAAGTTTGTAGATGATGAATTATTTCGGCGCGTTGTTTATCATGCCTTTTTACAAAGTGTCGGTCAATATTTAAATTCAAAATATAAAACTGTTTGCCGTTTCAAAATTTTAGGTTTTGGGCGAAGAGCAGATCTCAAACCGTGTGTAGAACTAGAAATTTATGATCCCACTTTGGGGAACACAAGCATAAGATTAGATCTACTTATGGGGGGAAGGGATATTTTATTTCAAAGCGAAACCGAAACAGTTATTCAACGAATAGCAAAAAAGAAGTGGACTTGTGAAAAATGCGGAGATCCGATAGAAATAAAAGAATTTTATGTGGATCGCATTATTATTTCAAACCAACATGGAATAGAAAAATATGAAGAGCACCATCGCTTTTGTTTAAATTGTGGGTGTGAAAAACATGAGAACATATAGGCGCTGGATTTTACGCCGTGATCGCGTAAGACAACGATACCATATTAGTAACACAACTCTTCGTGAAAAAAATTATATTTATGATCGGAGTTTACGATCATGGAAAATACGCCGGATAATCGCGCCCCCTCCACCGCCGCCGCCACCGCCACCGGGAAAATTGTTAAAAATTCATTTTTCAATCAGATTTTCATATATTGGGGCGACAAGACACGATTATTATTTAGATCTTAACGGAGTGATGGTAACAAGCGAGAGAGATCCACGCATTTTGAAAGCTCGGATAGAAGAATTAGCAAGAGGCCAGTACGCCGATACAGATTATAATTGGGCTTTAGATAATGCGGATGGGATAGATGTTATAATCTCATCAAAAGAAGAAACAGATTTTTACACAAGTCCAACTATGAGGGTGAGAAAATTACAACGACTTTAAGAGTGGATTGGGATCATAAAGATTTAGACGCGGGATTAAAACGGATTCGTGAAGTGATGGATCGCATAACAACAAAGAGGAATTACAAAATTAACACTCTAAAGTCAAATCACTTTTGGAATGTTGAAATTGAGATAAAAAACAATCTAACAAAAATGGAGATCGTGGCCCTACAAGCTATTTTAGGGAGTGATCATCGGCGCGAAGCAATAAATTTTTTACGCGCCAAATCAGATCAATACACTTTAAAACAATTTAATGATGAAGGAAATATTTTTAGGGGATACAAAGAATGAAAAAAATAAGCGGGGAATATAGAGTAGTAATGTTGAGTAAAAGAAAAGCTATAATTTACGTTTATGCTGACGAAAATCCCGAACTTCATAAAGCAATTACCGACAGAGTTAAAAAGCGCGGTGGGTAAAAATGAAAAAATTCCATAGACTTTGGGTAAGCAAACGCCAAACAAAAGAAAGAAGGATGGAAAAATATAAAATTATAAAAGAGATGGGTTTATGCGCGGATTGGGCTAGGCGAATTAGAGATTGGACTGAACCTCATTTTAAACAATTTGTGGGGGCGAATAATAGATGAAATGGCCCACCCACGAAAACGGAAAAATAAAATTACTTAGATTGTATTGGTTTATCCAACGACTAAAAGCGTGTTGGGTTAATAAAAGATATATCAACAAAAAAGAGTTTGATGAAATTTTAAGGGGAAACTAAAATGAAAACACGAAAGAAATTAAGACATTTTGGGCGTAAGCATTGTTTACGTTGCGGAAAATCATCTAAAATATTTTACGGTGATGTGTGCGCTTCTTGTTATACAGTGGAAAATATTTTTAGGGTAGATGAAGATCCAGAATGGATAAAAGAAATGAGAGCGTTATATGGGTGAGAAAAATGAAACGCGGCATTTATCTTTATTTAACCGACGAATTTATAGAAGCTCTAAGAAAAAAAGGAATAATTATTTCACGATTTGTTGATGATTGTCTTTCAAAAAAAGTAGCTGAAATAAATAATCCTAAACCACAAAAAAACGAAACGCCAAAAAAGAGAAAATCTCACAAAGATTCAAAGTATGTTAAATCCTTTTTCAGTAAATCACCACGATCAGACAA
>JABUBO010000664.1_pt1 | contig 11295 bp, 7 predicted proteins | sample 7240361 | NCBI WGS metagenome assembly JABUBO01 (sample SAMN07256346, study PRJNA390944) | subsurface metagenome | isolation source: Methane hydrate marine sediment | place: Pacific Ocean: Eastern North Pacific, ODP site
ATGGTTGATAATGAAGACACTTATGGATTTGGGTTGATGGAAGACTTTGCTGATTTGTGGCCAAATGCTACTACCAACAATGACGGAAACAAAGAGGAGGTATTTGCCCTTAACTTCTGGGCGGGACAATGGTATAACGGCAATGCCGTATACGGATCTCCTGCAAGACCTTCAGATGAAGGTGGATGGGATGATTATTTTACAGAACTTACCTTTTTCAATGAATTTCCCGATGGTTACAGGAAAGAAATCACCTTCCAAACAGAACTGGATGATGGAACGCCATGGCAGAACTTTTCTACCGGACGTCCCTACTTTAAGAAATTGCAGGGACCAAATAACGACTGGCTCAATGCGATTTCACTTCCGCTGGAAAGAATGGCCGAGGTTTACCTTATCTATGCCGAGGCTCAGGTAATGGCAACTGGTAATACTACGGATGCAGGTGCCCTTGAAGCGGTTAATAAGATTGTCCGTCGTGGAGCCGGGTTACCCATTGATACACCCGATGCTGCTGTGGATTGGACATCTGCCACCCAGGATGAGATTGTACAGGAAAAAGCCTGGGAATTTGCTGGAGAATATTGCCGGTGGTTTGACCTGGTGAGGTTACAGAAGGTCGAGGAAGTAGTAGATAAAAAGGATACGGATGATTTACAACCCCTTGGTCCCATACAGTATTTCCTTCCGCTTCCGGCAAGTGAAACGCTGGCCAACCCGAATCTGACGGAATAACTGTAATTAATAAATATCATTTGCAGAAGAAGAGAGGCGTATCATACAAGCGCCTCTCTTTGTTTACGTATTTTACCCGAACGACCATGAAAAATCTATTGATTGCGATCTTAAGTATTGTTCTTGTATCATGCACTGAGAAGCCGGTTGAAATACCGGAACACTTCAAAATTGTTGACTAGGTGATCTGGGTCGTTGAAGACCTGGACAAGGTCATGGACCATTGGGAAAACCTCGGATTCAACCAGATGATGTACCTGGATACTGTTCAGGCCATTCTCTCGAAAACTGGTACCAAAGTAGAATTGCTTGTGGCCAAAGCAAATCTGGGGGGGGTGCACACATAACATGGATACAGCCACTGGAAGAAAAATCTGTATTTGCCCGGTTTCATTCAGATTATGGCGATGGTGCAATGAGCCTTGTCCATCGTCTCCAAAATGAAGATGCTCTAATCCAGGAATTGGCAAGGCTTTCTGAGCTGGGAGTTGATGTACTGGAGGAAGTATCCATTACAACCAGTAAGGGTGATCTGGTTTATGTATTGATGGATACCAGGGAGGAAGGTAAATACATTTTGGGATATACGTATGGGGAAGCTGATGACCAGTTTTTCAAGGATCTCAAAGCAGAGAACCTGCATAATATGAAGATAAATCAATATGCCTTTGCTATCCGGAACCAAAAACCTGTTTCAGAGTTTTGGGCCAAACTCGGCCAACCTGATTTCCAGATCAATTACCCGGAATTAGGTAATATGCATTATTATGGTGAACCGACTGATCACGAACTGATCCAGGGTTGGCAAAGGCATGGTAGTATCGCCTATGAATGGTGCATACCTGTCAAACCTCCGATTGTATACGAAGATCATATTAAAGCACATGGTGAGGGCATCCATCATCTGGCCTTTACAGTGGAGGATATGGATGTCGCTCTGAAAGATTTTACATCAAGAGGTTATATTAATTCCATGGGAGGTACATGGGGCGAAGAAGGTAAACCTGGCTCCGGGAGGTATGAGTATATTAACCTTGAGCATGCCGGAGGTGTGACAATGGAACTTTTATGGAATTTTAAGTAGTGTATAGTTTAAATTAACTTATATTTATTGGAGTTTTTTCTTCAAGATAAATTGTAAATAAAATACCTGATGCCTGTGAAAAAGAAAAAATATCAGTGGATACCACTCTTATTGTTTTGCTTCTTTATCTTATCATGTTCTCCTGATCGGGATCTGATGGTAATGACTGTCAGGGGGGCAATCAATGCCGATAGTTTGGGTGTATGCCTGTCTCATGAACACGTATTGGTCGATTTTATCGGGGCCGATAGTGTAACTCCCGACAGGTATGATCCTCAGGAGGTGATCCAGGTGGTGTTGCCCTTCCTGATGGAAGCAAAAGAACTGGGATGTCAGACCTTTTTTGAATGTACCCCTGCTTATTTAGGAAGGGATCCGGAACTGCTATTAAAACTGTCAGAATTATCAGGTCTTCAGATTGTTACAAACACCGGGTATTATGGAGCCCGGAATGATCAACATCTTCCGAAGCATGTTTTTTCAGAAACAGCTGTCCAGCTGGCAGATCGCTGGATTTCAGAATGGAAAAGTGGTATAGATGGAACGGAAATCAAACCTGGATTTATTAAAATTGGAGTTGATCCCGGTTCCCTTTCAGAGTTACACAGGAAAATAGTTAAGGCTGCTGCATTAACCCATTTAAAGACGGGATTAGCCATTGCGGCCCATACTGGTCCTGCCATAGGAGCATTTGAGGAAATAGAAATTTTAAAAGAATCCGGAGTGGATCCTTCAGCTTTCATTTGGATCCATGCACAGAATGAAAAGAGCTTGGATCTCCACATAAAAGCTGCCCGTTTGGGGGTATTTATCAGTTTTGATGGACTGGGATGGGGCTCTTCTGAAGAATATGTAAAACTCATATCCAACATGAAATTACAGAATCTGCTGCATCAGGTGCTGATCTCTCATGATGCAGGCTGGTATCATGTTGGAGAACCTGGTGGAGGTCAATTTAAGGATTTCGGAAAATTATTCAGGGAACTGATACCGGCATTAAAACAAGCAGGATTTAATCAGGATGAAATTGATCAGTTACTTATTAAAAATCCCCGGAATGCATTTGGCATTAGGGTCAGAAAATACAAGAATTAAAACCGGTCGGACGAATGGAAGACGGGCGCCTACGCTAAAGCTTCAGCGCCAGCGTGCGGATCGTACACTTTTTGATAAAAATTAATATTGAATATCCATACAAATAACATACAAACCCATCAGCCATGAGACAGACTGTCCTTATTCTCGGAATGTTATTATTGAATACAGGATTATTCGCACAATCTGAGAATCCTGTTTCACATACAAATAAATTATCTGACCCGGAAAGTTCCCTGTGTAATTCTGTGGTTAGCGATTTAAGGTGTTACATTGAGAATCCTTCCATGGTGGAAAAAAACCAGGAAGCCCCCCATGTTCCAATGGTGCCATTCAAAAACCTGGAGCAGGCTCTTACATCAAATTGGGAGGATTCACCATTCTTTCTTACCCTGAATGGTACCTGGAAATTTCACTGGACTAAAAGCCCGATTGAATCTCCGGGATACTTCCAAATGAATGAATATGATGCAAGCGATTGGGATGATATTCAGGTTCCCGGAACCTGGCAGATGCAGGGATACGGATATAACATTTATCGAAATGTGCCCATGGAATTCGCTCCTTACGATCCCCCGCATGTACCGATTGATTTTAATCCTACTGGGTATTACATCAGGGAATTTGAAGTCCCTGAATCTTGGGGTGACAGAAAAACGCTCCTGCATTTCGATGGCGTAAAAGCAGCGTTCTGGGTATGGGTAAATGGTCAATATGTAGGATTTGATAAGGGAAGTATGACACCCGCAGAATTTGATATTTCAGATTACCTGGTACAGGGTAAGAACAAAATTGCAGTCAGAGTGGTAAGATGGTCCGATGGGAGTTACCTTGAAGATCAGGATATGTGGAGGTTTGCAGGTATTTATCGCGTGGTATACATTTTTTCCACACCCGACATTCATATAAGGGATTTTTTTGTTACGACCGACCTGGATGTATCATATAGGGACGCAGACTTAACGGTTGAATGTTTCCTGATTAATGAAACCGGTATAACCCAGGGTAAAATGTCTGTAACTGCCCGCTTATTCGATCAGACTAATAAGGAAATATCTGTATTCAATGCCAATATCAAATCATTGCCGGCAGGTATGCAATCAAAGCTCACCCTGGCACAGGAGATCAAAAATCCTTTAAAGTGGTCAGCCGAAAAGCCAAATCTTTATAGTCTGATCCTCACACTCGAAAATTCAAAGGGTGAGGTCCTCGAGACTATCGAAGAAAAGGTGGGATTCCGTGAACTTGAAATCAAGAATGCCCAGGTACATGTAAACGGAGTGCCAATCAAGATCAAGGGTGTCAACCGTCACGAACATGATCCAATACACGGACGAACCATGAGCAAAGAGCTGATTGAAAAGGATTTCCGTTTAATGAAAGAGTTAAATGTGAACAGTATCCGTACATGCCATTACCCCGATGATCCGCTGTTCTATGAGCTTGCCGATAAATGGGGATTCTACATATGTAATGAAGTCAATGCAGAATGCCATTACGGCCAAAATTATCTGGCATGGCAACCGGGCTGGGAAAAGGCTTTCATGGACAGGACAGAAAGGTATTTACAAAGAGACAAGAACCATCCTTGTGTGATCATGTGGAGCATGGGAAATGAATGTGGCCTGGCTCCTGTCCATTATAAAATGGCAGGGTATGTCAGAAAAGCTGATCCGACAAGATTTCTTTATCATCAAACAAATTATCCAAATGGAGATGCCCCGTTTGCTGATATTTGCGGAACCAGATATCCCAGTCCGTCCATGCTTGATGCCATAGGTGATACAACACAGCGGCCTGTAATTCTTGGCGAATATGCACATGCTGCAGCCAATTCCATGGGGCATTTTGATGAATACTGGGAAAGGTTTTACAGGTATCCATCCCTGCAGGGTGGATACATATGGGATTGGGTAAACCAGGGACTTCTCGTGGATCTGCTTACGAGCACGGATAAATCAGGATATGATCACCAGGTTGTACTGATGGGCCGTCCTGAACATGTGGATGGGAAAGTGGGTAAGGCAATATTGTTCAACGGACTGGATGATTTCGTGGAGATCACTCCTCATCCGGTTCTTAATGTTACAGAAGATGCATTGACGCTTCAGACCTGGATATATCCAAGGGGATTTAATGGTTCGAATGCCATGATCACGAAGGGAGATCATGCTTTCGCCCTGGAACAGAACCATAAGGATTCCATTCATTTCACCTTATATACTGACCGGAAATACCAGGTTTCCGCTTACCTGCCAAGGGACTGGAACCATAACTGGCATCATGTGGCCGGAGTTTATAATGGCAGGAAGATGATGATCTACCTGGATGGAAAAGAGATTGCCACGGGTGAAGCAAAAGGCAATATCCGAAGAACATTTTACCCGGTTACCATTGGTAAAAACCATGAGCGTGACCATGAAAACCAACCCGGTCCAATTTCAAATGCAGTGTTTGACGAGGTTATGATCCATAGTGAAGCTCTCGATCCCGGACTCCTTGGGTGGTACCTGGAGAAACCTGTTGATACAAGAAACATCTTGTTATGGTTGCCCTTTGAAGATTATGCCAATAATGGGAAGTTCCTGTGTTACGGAGCAACACCCCAGGCATCTGCAACCATGGATGGCATTATTTTTTCGAGTCGTGAATACCAACCAGAATCCTGGCAGGCAAAGAAAAGTCATGCCCCGATTAAAATCACCTCAATTAACCTGAATAAAGGCCTGGTTAAAATCGAGAACAGACACCACTTTACAAACCTTGATGAATTCAACCTGAAATGGAAGGTCCTCGAAGACGGCCATATCATCCGGAACGGTGAAATCAATCCTTCCATCCCACCCCTGAAATCGGACCTTGTTACCATTCCTTTCCTGAAACCAGAATTAATAGAGGGAGCCGAATATTACCTGAGATTTGAATTATGCACAAAAGAGGATCTGCTTTGGGCAGAAAAGGGATATGAAATAGCCTTTGAGGAATTCCGGTTACCTTATACTTCAGATAAGTCAGCTCTGTATCCGGAAGGAATTCTGGATATTATTAAACAGGAATCCGACATCATTATCAATGGTGACGGATTTCAATATACCTTCAACAAGCAAAATGGCAATTTGAGCCAGATCACTTATTACGGGAATGATTTTCTTTCAGCAGGTCCCCGGTTAAATGTATCAAGGCCATCCATCGTAAACGAGATCTCTATCTGGACTAGAGCAGAATATATGGATTGGTACGAATGGGGATTGGATTCTCTGATACATGAAGTTAAATCTGTCTACATGGAAAAAATCTCAGACAACGAATTTTTGATAAATACAGAAATACATTCATTTTCATTTAAGGAGCGTACTTTACAGTTTATCAGCAATGTTACATATACATTCCTGGGATCTGGAGATTTGATCATGGACCATCATGTCATCTGTCACCTGGAATTCCCGGCACGCCGTGCCAGTCAAGATATTCAATGGATACAAAAGCTTGGGCTTCAAATGAAGCTTGCAGAGGGTATCGAAGGATTGATCTGGTATGGAAGGGGTCCTTTCGAAACTTATCCTGACCGGAAAACCGGAGCTAAAACCGGGATCTATAAGGTATCTGTTCAGGAAATTGAAATGCCCTATATTCTCCCCCAGGAATTCGGGAATCACACAGATGTCAGATGGGCTGTTGTAACCCATGAAAGCGGGAATGGACTTGCATTCATCGGCGAGGATATGATGAATGTAAGCATAAACCCTTATGAAAACCTTGAATCAGCATGGTATCCCTTCCAATTGAAACGGACAAACGAGGTCACACTAAACATTGATCACCGGGTAAGTGGCGTGGGAGGTACCCCTATTACAGTGCGGCATGCATACAGAACATATCCGGATGAATACCAGTACCGGATAAGAATAAAACCATTTGATCCTGATCAGATTGATCCTGAACAACTGGCACGTCAATCATGGTAAAAACGCCTTAACGTTTTGAAGTATGAAAAAGGTACTAATGACAGTCTTTTATTTGATTTACTTACTCAATGGCAGTTTCTGCCAGGATCCTGAACCTGCTGAATCGCTGGTTAATATCTGGGAAGATTCCGTTTCCATTCCAACCTATCTTGTAGATGAGCCTGATCTGAATCCCAGGTTTTACGACGGAAGGGCATACCAGGGTGCACAGGGAAGGATTTATCCCTACCCCATTTATGAAAGTTTGTCTGATACAAGGGTAGAGAAGGAGTTTGATATGATATACCTGGAAAATGAATTCATAAAAATAGATATTCTCCCGGAAATTGGTGGAAGGTTATTTGGTGCATTGGATAAAACCAATGGATATGATTTTATTTATCGCCAGCATGTGATTAAACCTGGTCTGATCGGTATGCTTGGAGCATGGATCTCAGGGGGAATTGAATGGAATTTTCCACACCATCACAGGGCCACAGCCTTCATGCCGGTGGACTATGTTATGATCAATAATTCTGATGGAAGTGCCACGTTATGGATCGGGGAACTTGAGATCCGCCACAGGATGAGATTTATGTTAGGCCTTACAGTATATCCCGGGAAATCCTATTTTGAAGTTACTTTCCGGCCGCTAAACCGTACCCCTTTTGTACATTCTTTCCTCTATTTTGCCAATACGGGAGTGCATACCAATGAGGATTACCAGGTCATATTCCCACCCTCCACCCAGTTCGGGACCTATCATGGTAAGAACCAGTTTGTGCGGTGGCCCATATCCCATGAGGTGTATAACAGGGTTGATTATACAGAAGAGGTGGATATATCCTGGTGGAAAAACCACCCGGAATGGACCAGTATTTTTGCCTGGAATTATAAAGATGATTTCGTGGGCGGATATGATCATGGGAAGGAAGCCGGTATCCTGTTACTGTCCAACCATCATATTGCGCCTGGAAAAAAATTCTGGACCTGGAGTACGGGTCCCAGGGGTCAAATGTGGGATGCTGCACTGACCGAAACCGACGGTCCCGAACTGGAGCTAATGATCGGGGGATATTCAGATAACCAGCCGGATTATAGCTGGTTACAGCCTTATGAATCAAAATACCTGAAACAGTACTTCTACCCGATTCGTGAAATTGGAAGTGTCAAAAATGCCAATCTGAATGCCGCAGTAAATCTTGAGTGGACTGCTGATAATCAAGTATTCATAGGATTCAATACGACATCTGTAAGGAAAAATGCCAAAATACTATTGCTGGCGGAAGATGAAATCCTATTCGATACAATCACTGATATTGATCCGGGTAATCCATTTGTTAAGGAGATCCGTATTCCGAAAGCTACCCGGAACAAAAACCTGAAAACAGTCCTATATTCTTCAGAAGGGGAAAAGTTGATCAGCTACAAGCCGGTGGAACTGGAAGAAACCCCCATGCCAGACGTGGCTGTTCCCCCTAAACCACCTGAAGAAATTGAAACGGTGGAACAATTGTATCTTACGGGACTGCGTCTTGAACAATTCTACAATCCTTCTTTCAAACCTGAACCCTATTACTTCGAGGCACTCACCAGGGATCCTGACAATTACAGGGCCAATACAGCTTTCGGCTTGCTTTACCTGAGAAATGGTATTTTCGATAAGGCGGAACAACACCTGAAAATTGCTGTCAGCCGTATCACAAACAACTATACCAAGCCACGTGATGGCGAAGCATATTATTATCTGGGTTTATGCCAGAAATACCAGGGGAAATACAAAGAAGCCTATAAACACCTCTACCAGGCAACCTGGAGCCAGGCCTTTCATTCTGCTGCTTACTTTCAACTTGCCCAGATGGAATGCCGGGATGGAAATTATGAAAAAGCATTGGATCACCTGGACCGCTCCATTTCGACCAATACGGGAAATACAAATGCCCGTAATCTACAATCTGCTGTTCTGAGAAAACTGGGAAGACCGGAGGAAGCCCTTAATTTAAGCATGGAAACGAAAAATGCAGATCCACTTGATATCTGGTCTGAATTTGAAATTTACCTGTCCAGTTATGCCCTGGGGAGATCTCAGGAAATGAAGAAGGCCAAAGCTGCTTTAAATAGGAAATTCAGGAATTATGTGCAAACATACCTTGAACTTTCCCTCGACTATGCCATGGCAGGATTCTTTAACGGTGCTATTGAGGTACTTACATTACCTGGAACATCCCTTGGGCAGGAACAGTTGAACCATCCCCTGAGACATTATTACCTGGGTTATTTCTGGCTGCAGACAGGTCATAAAGATAAGGCACTCGAACATTTTCAATTGGCTGAGAAAATGCCACCTGATTACTGTTTCCCATTCAGGCTGGAATCCATAGAGATCCTTAAAACGGCAATGACCATCAATCCTTCTGACGCAAGAGCAGCTTATTACCTTGGCAATCTCCTTTTTGAGAAACAACCTGAGAAAGCAATGTCCTGGTGGGAAAGATCAAAGGAACTTGACGATACTTTTCCTACTGTGCTCCGGAATCTTGGATGGGGATATTATAAAATTCGAAACGATTTTTCAAAAGCGATCAGCAGCTATGAAACAGCTTTCTCACTTAATCCTGACGATCAAAGGGTCCTGTATGAGTTGGACCTGGTATATGCTGACAGCAGGGTCTCTCCAGAAAAGCGATTAAAACTACTTCAGGAAAACCATGATGCCATTACAGATAATTATGTTGTAGATGCACTGGCAAGGGAAGTAATGCTCCTGGTTCAATTGGGGAGATATGACGAAGCACTTGAAATAGCAGGGAATAATTACTTCAGGCAATGGGAAGGTGTAAGTAAGGCATATGCCTCTTATGTTGATGCTTATTTGTTTAAAGGCTTGGATCATTTAAATAGTGGAAAGTATGATCAGGCCCTGCAGGACTATCTTAAAGCGATGGAGTACCCTGATAATATGATGGTTGCTGAGCCATACAGGGGAGGTCGTTCCAGCCAGGTACATTATTTCATTGGGACAGCTTATGAAGAGCTGGGAGATCTGGGAAGTGCCAATAAACATTATCAGAAGTCCGTCAATAAGAAACAGGACAAAGAATTATCAGAAATCCATTATTATAAAGCATTATCCCTGGCAAAACTTAGCAGAAAAGATGAAGCTAAGAGAATATTTAACGGCTTGATTCGTATTGGGGAAAACAGACTTGGGCATCCTGAAGAGGATTTCTTTGCAAAGTTTGGAGAGAAACAAACTCCCGACGATAAAAAAGCCGATGCATACTTCCTGATGGGGCTTGGTAACCTTGGTAATGGAGATCTTGAATCTGCAAAGAAAGATCTGGCCCAGGCTGTGGAACTCAACATAAATCATATATGGGCAGCTGCATTACTGACACAGTTGAATTCGGGGAAAAGCATATCTTATGACAAATAAAAACACAATGAGTTTAAAACCAATGACCAGGCGGGATGTACTTAAGACTATTGGATTAGGATCTGCATTCCTGTTGACCGGGGCTTATATTCCGGATGACCCTGGTAAAAGGCACCTGATCACCCTTAGTTACGATGACGGATTTGAAAGATCAAGCATTAAAACTGCAGATATCTATGAGAAATACGGCTTGTCAGCTTCAATTAATGTGATTGCTTCTGCCCATGAAAAACAATTTGAACTCCCCAATGAGTACCACAAGTGGCCTGTTGGAGATTTTGAGCTCTGGAACGAACTGAAATCCAGGGGACATGAAATCATGCCCCATGGTTACAAGCATGAGAACTTAAGTCAGATTCCTTTTAATGAAGCTCAGGAATTGATTCTGATATGCCTTGATGTTTTTTCCAAAGAACTGGATGGATTTGATGCAAAAGAATCGATTTTTAATTTCCCATATAATGCCTCTACTCCACAACTTGAACAATGGTTAACAATACAGGTAAAGGCTTTCAGAACAGGGGGAGCGGCAGTTAATCCACTACCTTTTAAAGGAATGAAGAGATTGACATGTGCTTCATACGGACCGGAAAACATTGACAACCATCTCGAAAATACTATTAATGAATTCCTGAAAGGACCATCCGGCTGGTTGATTTTTAATACCCACGGTCTCGATGAAGAAGGATGGGGACCAATGAGTTCAGTTTTTCTTGATGAATTGCTGGATAGACTAAAAAAAACGGACGGGGTTAAAATATTGCCGGTTGCAAAAGCTCTGAATAAAATGAAATAATGATATGCGATTATGAATATTCAATGTATTAGGTTGAAAAGAATTCTTTTATGGGTGGTTCCTTTTTCACTGCTCATTCTAAACACTGTGATCGGTGGGATGGCCCTGGAATTTTATAAAAAGGTGGCTGATTATTATAATAAACCCTTGTGTTACTGGCAGGGAGGGTATGCATGAATTCGGGGAATCCTGGGCAGGTATGAAT
>JABUBO010000665.1_pt1 | contig 11291 bp, 10 predicted proteins | sample 7240361 | NCBI WGS metagenome assembly JABUBO01 (sample SAMN07256346, study PRJNA390944) | subsurface metagenome | isolation source: Methane hydrate marine sediment | place: Pacific Ocean: Eastern North Pacific, ODP site
GCCAGCCAGTTTGGCGTGGTGCAACTAGATGGGCACAGGATAGCTGAATTCCAGGAAAAGCCAGCCAAGCCCAAGTCAAGCCTTGTTGCTACTGCCTGCTACATCTTCCCTCAGCGGATATTTCCTCTCCTCCACCAATATTGCCAGCGGGGCAAAAGAGATAACCTGGGCAGCTTTATCGCTTACCTGATAGATAAGGATGAAGTCCACGCCTATACCTTCACTGAATCCTGGATTGATATAGGAAGCCTGGAGGACTTAGCATAACGAGGCGATATTGAAATCACCCAACTTCCCTTTCTTTAAAGTAATCATTGAAGCTATAGAGATAGCTACTTCCAGGCAGAAGCTAAAGCAAGTTGTTACCACCCCCCTTTATAGCAATGCCTTTTACCTCATGCTCAATACTGCGGTCATGGCTCTCTGTGGCTTCTTCTTCTGGATGGTAGTTGCCCGCTTTTACCCCGAGGCCGAGGTAGGTTTCAGCTCCGCCATAATATCAGCCATCAGTCTCATCGCCATCATAAGCCTGGTCGGCTTAAATACCTCGCTTATTCGCTTCCTGCCTCAGGCAGACAAACCACAAGAATTGATAAACTCCTGCTATGTCCTGGGCGGTCTCGTCAGCCTGGTAGTAGCCAGTATTTTCATTGTTGGCCTGGGTTTTTGGTCACCAGCCTTAGCCTTCGTCAGGCAAAATGCCATCTTTACCGCAGCCTTCATCGTCTTTGCCCTACTCTGGACATTATCAAGTTTAGTGGACTATACCTTTATTGCCAAAAGGCGAGCTGGCTTTGTCTTATCCAAGAACACCATCTACTCGGTGCTCAAAATCCCCCTGCCCATTCTTTTCGTTCTATTCTCCCGCACCTTCGGCATAGTTGCTTCCTGGGGCATCGCTATCGCCGTAGCTCTGGCTATTTCTCTTTTCTTGTTTCTGCCCAGGGTCCAGAAACTTTATAAGCCCGCACCGAATCTAAGGTTAGGCTTAATCAAGGATATGTGGCGATATTCCGGCGGCAATTACTTGACCAATCTATTGGCATCCTCTCCACCACTTATCTTACCGCTAATGGTGGTCAACCTCCTGGGCGCCGAGCAAAATGCTTACTTCTACATCGCCTGGGCGATAGCTGGCTTGCTTTCCGCTATACCAGGGGCTATTTCCCAATCCTTATTTGCCGAGGGCTCTCACTTTGAAGACAAGCTGAGGGAAAATGTAACGAAATCTCTCAAATTCACCTTCCTGCTCCTGGTTCCGGCAGTCATCGTGCTTGTTTTGGTGGGCAAATGGCTGCTGCTTCTCTTCGGGCAAGGCTATTCCTTAAATGCCTTAAGGCTGCTCTGGATTCTGAGCCTCTCCAGCCTGCCATTGGCGATTAACCACCTATACACCAGCATACTGCGGGTAAAAAGCAGACTAAAGGAGCTCATGGCAATCTGGGGATTTATCGCTTTAGCGGTGCTTCTAGTCAGTTACTTGATTATGCCAGCCACCGGCATAATCGGCATTGGCTATGCCTGGCTCGGAGCCCAGGCTGCAGTAGCCATCTACGTCCTTGCCCGCAGACTCTCCATATAGCTGCTTGATAACCACCATCCCAAACTTTTAGCTATGGACGACATGAGAACTTGGCAAGAGACGCTCAGAGATTATATGACAGAGAAAGGACATATTAAACAATAAGGGTGTTTAAAAACGTAGTGCGAGGCTTTAGCCTCGTGCACGACCCTAAAGGGTCGCACTACGAGAATCTTGGGGGTGAAGATTACTAAAACTGGATGAGTGATATAATAAGCTAAAGCAGACAAAATACCGGAAGCTACTTCAGAATTCTAGAGAGCTTATCTCGCTTTAGGAAAGGGAGGTTTAAAGATGGCAAAAGTTAAGGATTTAACCATTGATGAACTTGAATATTTAATAGAGCAGAAAATCTTAGAAGTTCTTGGAGACCCTGATTCTGGCTTGGAGCTAAAAGAGGAATTCAGGGAGGAATTAAAGAGGCGCCTAAGCAGTCCTTCTAAGAAGATTTCACACGAAGAGGTGCTAAAAAAGTTTGCTTAAGGTTGAATGGACTGAAGGAGCGATAAAGGACCTTGAAAAGCTTGATAAGGCGGTGGCTCAAAGAATTTTGAGGAGGGTTGATTGGTTTTCTAGCAATTTTGAGCAACATCGCTGAGGGCTATGCACGACAAACCGACAAAGAATTCATCCAGTTTTTGTATATCGCTTTGGGTTCTGCCGCCGAAGTTCAGAGTCAGCTTTATATAGCTCAAGACCTGAACTATATTTCAAAAGGGGATTTCGATAAAATTCACGAGCTAGGAACTGAAACGGCGCGGCTTATCGCCAGTTTCATAAAATACTTAAGGGGAACTGGCTAATGACTACCAGACTATTGACTGCCGACTTTTCGACTGTTGCCTATCGACTAACTCAACCAGTCATCTGCATCATCGGCGCTGGCTATGTTGGCTTGGTAGTTGCTGTAGCTATTCTACATGCTCGCCTTTAGGAAGCACTTGCCGCTTATTTAACCCAAACCTCAAATCCGTTATCGTATATTCTGTCCAAATTAGGTTCGAGTTCTGCGCGGTATTGGCTTCGTAGTTCCGCAGCTTCTTCCCCTGTAATAGTCCAGTAGAAGGTATAGTAGGATTTGGCGCCAAAATCCACAACCAGCAAATCGTCGCCTCTGGCAATGCCATCGTGCAAGTGCGAATGTAATTCATGCCAGTCCGAGCCAATCTTGTCATATTCCTCGGAAGGAAACAGTAAATATAGGAGGTAATTGTTGTCAGAGAAAATGGTAGTAGCCTCTCGGTCCAAGGCATGTTCGCTTACGAATTGCCGAAGTTTATAATGCCTGCTGGTGAGTGTCACAGGTTCCGCAAAATCTTGAGCACCGACAGCAGAGCTGTATATATAGATAGGAGCATGTCTGTGTCCCCAAAGCCCGAGGAAGCCGCTAACAATAACGAAAACCAAGACTATAAAGGTTAGCCATTTTTGCCATCGCCCCCGGGATAGCAGCTTCTCATAGGCGAGGGCACTGCAAAGAGCGATAAAAGGCAAACACAAAATGATTATGCGATAGGGTTCTACGTGAGATATGAGTAACTCAAATAGAAAAAATGCCCCGAAGCAGCTAAGGGAAAGAATGAGGAAATGAAAAGCAGCCGATTCCTCGGAATTAGAAGCCTTTTGCTTGAACTTTTCCCTTAATAACCAGCCAAAACCGAAAAACACAGGTATGTATATCAGAAAGTCTCTGACCCAGAGCAAGTTGACCCAGGGTGGGGTAAGCGATTCGGGGTAATGTGCCTCTGGAATATAAGGCTCGATAATGGGTCCGCCAGGCATCATTGTTTGCGTAGTCTCAGTTGTAACTCCGCCAGCTAGCGGTTGCATCACCATTGCCACTTGACTCCACCAGACAAATATACCGCCGGCTGACAGCAGACCGACGATGCCGATAATGGCAGCCTCTTTGCGGAATTTGGAAAACCACACTATCCACCTGGGTTTTGCTCTACGTGAAACTAAAACCAGGACAAATGTTAGCCCAGCAAAAGCTGATAAGTAAGCGGCGAAGATAAAAGAGGTATAGTGATGGATAAGGACTATTGCTACAGCATTTAAAATGATTAAAGCTAATATCCTTGAATCCCGATGACGAACATATTTATAAAGCAGCCAGAGCTCAACTAAAAGGAGAGGCACTGCCGCAAACTGGTGGGAAAAGCTAAAGTTTATCCCCTCGGGGAGTATGGCATAGAATAAAACAGCCAAAGGCAGGATTACTTTATTTAGTCTGAGACCGGCGGCAAGTCTATCAATGATGAGGTAGACAAAGAGGAAGCCAATTAAGCCAAATACGATAGGCAGGATTACTGGTAAAAGGGAGAGCTTTATGCCCAGAACATCGGCAAAGATTACAGAAAAGGTATGCAACAAAGGCCAGGAGGAATACCAGGTAAGCACATCAGAGAAGGGTGACGGAGGAATAATGAATACTTTATCCATCTGCGCAAAGGTATTTATAACAGCATATTCCCAGGTGACGCCGACTGGCGTTAAAGCCCCATAATGCGTGGTAATAAATCGCACATTACGCAGAAATAGAAATACAATGAAGATTAGGAAAATAGTGGAGAACTTATCTACAGAGCCCTTATGGTACCCAATGATGGCAAAGGCTAATAAGCTAGCCAGGGCAGTAGCCACAAAAAGATAGGGATAGATTGTGGGCTCTTTGTTCCAGACAAGGATAACGAGGGCGATTGTTAGTATAAGCCCAAGTGTTATTATTGCCCATCTTCTCAATTTCATACTGTGGTTCATACTCTGGACATGCCTTCAGGCATTTTTCTAGCATAATATTTATCCTTAACAATTGGCGCAATTGTAAAGCCATGCCTACCCAGCACCTCTTGACATTTTGCCAAGTTACCTCTATTTGTAGCTTCAAAGACGATTTTCAGGTGTGGATTCCTGGCTATAGTTTCTTCAGCCCCTTCAAGAACTTCACCATCTGCTCCTTCGGCGTCTATCTTGATGAAATCAACATGTTCTATCTGGAGGTCTTTCAAAATGTCATCCAGCTTTAAACCGCTGACCTCAACAAAGTCCGTGGATACAGGGTTTTTGACAGAGTGGTCACCTGTTAAGTCTAAGTGAGGTGCTAAATAGAGTTTAAGTTTCTCGTTTTTATTCCAACAGGCTGCATTGAGAAGCGTCACGTTTGACAAGTTGTTTAATTCAACGTTAGCCTTTAATACCTCAAAGTTGGAACTTTCCGGCTCTACTGATATTACTCTCCCGTTGTTTCCTAGTTGCCCTGCAACCTTTACGGTATATTTCCCAATATTTGAGCCAACGTCTACAAAGACCCCCTGTGTTATTTCTTTAAAGTATCTCCGAAAAGGCTGCTCGTATGCTTCGGCTGTAAACTGGGCATCGACTGTTCCTTTTCTACAAAAAAATTTCCCGTCACGGTTTTCTATCATCACATTAAAGGCAGGCTTTGATATATGGCGGAAGAAAGCGTGTAGAAAAGGTATCTTAGAGGAGCCAGTTGCAAAGCCGAGGAGGCGAAAAACTGTTCCTGGGAGGAGGATTAGTTTATCTTTAAATCCTTGCCCTTCGGTAAACAGTTTAAGCCAATACCAAAGGCGTATAACTATGCTGAACAATTTACTAAATCTTGCCTCGCCTTGCCTCATCTTTTCTTCTTTCTTGCTAGCCATGATTGCCGCTGAATGGGTCATGCCATCTGGCTGGTTATCTTCTCCCACACACGCAAAACCTCCCTGCCATCTTCCGCCGTAACAGGTGGCTCAGTACCATTCGGGATGCTTTCAATAAATGCCCTGATTGAAGCGGGAATTCCTCGATGCTTTCCCTGAATGAAGTTTATCCCGGCGACGAATGTATCAGTTAATATACGAAAGCTTCGCTGTAGATTCTCCCTAGCGTATAAAAGGGGAATGCCCTTTCCCATGTCAGTTTTCCCTCCATATGTGATTACTACTGCATTATGCAGGTTCGCATGTATACTTTTCTTTGTCCCGAAAATATCAATCATCCAGAGGCTGGGCCAATTGCATGATGAAATAATCGTTCCCAAACCTTTCTCGCCCTCCAAGATTATCTGGACTTCATCAAAGCGCATATGGTCAAGGTTGCCCATTCTCTTAGGATACACTGCTATAGGCTCTATGTCACCTAAGAATTCCCTAGCAAGATATATCGGGTGGGGTAAGGCATCGCCAAGCGCTCCTCCAGGCAATTTATGGCACCAGTGGTTTGGGTCTGCAATTACGGGGAAGTCCTGGGGTGGGTAACTTTGCTTAATTTCCACCCTCACCAAATCTCCTATGATGCCTTTGTTTATAATAGATTTCATTTTCCTGACTGGCGGTATAAAGAGCAAGTGATGATTGACGCCCAGTTTCACATTATTTTTTCTCGACACCTTTATCATTTCATCGGCTTCTTTGGTATTGAGCGCTAATGGTTTTTCTGTAAAAACATGGCAGCCAGCTTCCATCGCCTGGATTGCTAAGGAGGCATGTGTACCTAGTGAGGTGCAAACATTTACCACATCAAGTTTTTCCGCACCCAACATTTCTTTGAAATTAGCATAGTATTTGTCAATCTTGAATCTTCTGGCAACGCTCTTTGCCAAATCTTCGTTCATATCACAAATTGCTGCTAACTTGACGTTTCTGCATTTTAGTATTGAAGGTATGTGGGCATTCTGGGCTATGAACCCACAGCCGACCACCCCTACTTTTAAAGTCTTTGCGCTCATAGTTTTGATCCTCTTCTTTCTATTAAATTTACCGGGTTTGCAACACACTCTGTTTCAAGTTTCCAGAAGTTCCTGCATTTCCGCTATCAATTCCTTCTCCCTCTTCTCTGGAGGAAACATTCTTTTAATTCTCTCCCTTGCTTCTTTTCCTTTGCCACAATTCAAAGCTTTGCTGATTGCCTTTGCTGTTGCTTCTGGCTCTCCATAGGGAACATAAAACCCGGTGTCACCAACAATCTCTGGCAATGCTCCTCTGTCGGTGACCACAGGTACACATTCACACAGCATTGCCTCTGCCAAAGCTATACCAAAGGCTTCATGCGCCGAGACCTGAACATATACTTTTGCTCGCTGATAGTAATCAATTAACTCATCTCGAGGAATGTAGCCCGTGAATTTCACATTTGAGGTGGCTATAGACTTGAGGTAATCCACTGAGTCATCGGCACCTCGCCCAATTAGCACAAAATCCGCCTCTGGTAAAAATCTGGCTGCTTTGATAAAAGTTTCTATCCCTTTCCTTGTCAGATTGGACCTCATCACATTACCAGTGGTTACCACCAGGTTCCTTTGTTTCTCACTTGCTGGCTTAAATTCATCGCGACCGACACTGTGGTATACAAGTCTCACCTTTTCGCTCCCTATATATCTCAATATCTCTTTCATGTTAAATTCGGAAACTGCCAGCACTTTGTTAGCATGCTTCAATATGAATTTTACCACCCAGCTAGATATTCTTCCTCTCATTGCTCCATACCTGATTTCAGGCATATCTGCTACCGAGTAGCCGCTGGCAATTACAATGGATTTTTTCCTGAATATTTTAGAGAATAAAACTGCTAAAAAGGCGTGGGTATCGGCAAACCAAGAAAAAGTCAAATCTGCCCATAAAGTTCCTTTCAGGATTTTGAAAATGCTGGGGATGCTAGTGATGGGCTTTTTGCGATTGAAGGTGGGTGCAGTTCTCACCTCAAAGTGGTTCTTAAGTATTTCCAAATCTCTCTGGAGGAAAATACTGCTCTCAGGAACTGCTAAAATCTTGTTATTCATCAGTTGAGCCTCAATGCGCTACCTCGTCTCTTCCGCTATCAGTTCACATCGTGTGCAAAACTTTCGAATCCCTAGTGCTGTTGCGATAGCCAATTTGACAGCATGAGCATCAAACTTCCTGAGGATAGACAAATTGATGCCTAACTTTGCCTCATTAGCAAAAGCCAGCCTGAACCCGGCCCGCTCCAGCAGAAAAGTTACTTCCTTGCTACTAAAATGATGGGAATGTGGCCTGTCCAATAATCCCAGGACTCGCCTGAACACCTTGGGTAGCAAGTTGAAGACATCCACATTCAGGAACAGAATGCCCCCTGCACGTAGAACCCTTGCCATTTCTTCGAGGGAAGCTTCCGGATCCATTACATGGTCAAGGGTGTTTATGCATAGAATGACGTCAAAACTTTCGTTCTTAAAAGGTAGTTTCTCCGAGATGCCAGCGATAAGGTGCGCGGTTGACGGAGTTTGCCTTATGATATCGCAGTAGCTGAAACACAGAGGATCCAGCCCAACCTTCAAAGAGGCTATGTCCAGATAATGGATTGCACCGAAGGCACCACATCCAACTTCGAGGATTCTTTTCCCTCCAAAAAAAACAAATTCCTCATGGAAGTCATCCCTAAGTATTTCCCTCCAAGTCTTAGCTTGTTCATAAGTGCATGCCTTCGTCCTCTGCATCCTATAACTTTCCTCCGAGCCTTGTGCTTTTTGCCATCTAGTTTTCACCTTATTAATTTATCTCCTTATCTTTCTGTATAATCATGCCAATGCCGTACTTCAGCAATTCCTCTTCAGAATAATCTGAAAGCTCGGCACGGATTTCAGGAGTTAGCAACTCTCTGCCTTGACCTTTCTCAATATCAGTCACTTCGAGAATCTTGAGTTCCCTCCCAAATATTTCAAGGTATTCATGTTCCCGTATTTCATTGAGATACACAGTAAACGGAAGCCTTCTCTGCCGAAGGTGGTCCCAAGGCGGCACTTTAGCAGTATTCCGCCAGTTAAAGTGATGCCCGCCCGATGGAGATGTGAATAGGTTTATGTCTATATATGCGATCGCTCCCCTTTTCATTATCCTGAATAGCTCGGACACAGCTCGGGGCACATCCGCTATGTGCTCAAAGGTCGCAACAGACACCACGATGTCAAAAGTCTCGTCTGGGAAGCTCATGTCCTCAGCACTCATCTGCTCAAATGTGATGCCTTCGATAGTCAGAGGGAAGGCAGACACTCCTTTAAGCGCCTGATAATAAGCCCTTTCTTTAAATGAAAGTTTGTATAGAAGTTCTTCCGTCAGACTTCTTAAACCGTCGCGCCTCAGTATCCTCTGATATCTCCGGACTAAAGATTCTTTAACTGCGATATACAATATATCTATACCAGTTACCTGATTGCCCAAACTATTAAATAAGAGAGTAAAGGGATAAAACTTGCCACACCCAATATCAAGGATTCTCCTTCCCCTTATCTGCCCTGCCCAGCGTTCAAGGCTATCTAACATCATTTGGAATTGTTCATACTGGTATCTAGCCTTCCATTTCATGCTCCGCCCCAAAAAACTTTGCAGCCTGAGCCACTCTTTCCGAACAGCATCTGTGTCCACCTAACCCTCCGCCTTTGCCACTGCAAGTATAGTTCTAGGAGTTTCAAATAAGCTGTCCTTAAAAGGAATTACTTCATAGTTTCTATCCACTCTTTCGTCAATATCCTCGCTGAACAGCAAAACATAGCGCTCTCGAGAAGCAAGACCATAAAGTCTATGCAAAAAATTGAACATCCGGTCTCCCCCCTTAGGAACAGCAAAAATGATATGAGCTATCGTATATATGACCTGCAATTTAATTTTCTCCCCTAAGTTGAGTTGCTGCTGGCCATAAGCTTCTATATCCACGAAGTACTTGCTTAACAAACCATAAAACTCCTCTGGGTAGAATTCTCTTACATGATAAGGATTCATTGGCTTTCTAAACACAGGGCTGCGAATTCGCTTATTTGGAGTGGAGCCGATAAAAATGCCCCGTTTTCTAAGAACCCGCCTGCACTCAGCCAAGAATTTCTCAGGCTCCTTTAGGTGCTCAATTGTTTCAAAGGAAACTATCACATCGAAAGAATTATCCGCAAAGGGTAGGGCTTCAGCATCTGAAAGTATGAATTCTACTTTTTTCCTTCGCTTGTCCCGCCTCTTGGCATCTCCTAAGGCCTCCTCCGAGATATCCGCCCCGACTACTGTCTTTACGCCTTTAGCGGCTAAATATATGCTTTCTACGCCTGAACCGCATGCTACATCAAGGACGACTTTATTTAGGACAAAGTTTGAGGCAAAGATGTATCTATTAATGTGTGTTTGATATTCAACATAGGTAATATCTGGATTACGACCGATGTACTCTGAAATTACGGGCCTGACCTTAGTCATCTTTGCTTTTTCTATCTTGCCGTTTAGACTGTCTTGTTGGTATAAAGAACTCATGCAAAAAACCGCAGGACCAAGCGATTGGTAATATCAACGTTGCCAGAGGCATGTTTAGCGCCACTCGACAGGACTTAGTTTTAAGGAAAGCAAAGCTCGCCGAGGATATAGCCGCCAAGGATGCTCCACCCAGAATAAAAATCAGGGGAAACCAGGGGTTCAAAATTGCCAGTGCGATGGAGATTATGCTGAGGATTGGAATAGTGAGGCCAATCGCAATTTGTGTAGGGGTGATTGTCCCTGATATCTTCCGCTTCATTAATATCTTCCCTAATCCATACCGATACATCTGAGACCACCACCTCTTGGGCGTGGCCCTGCGATAGTGATGAACAATTACATCAGGGACATAAAGTAATTTGTAGCCCAGACGTCTGATTTTTTGATTCATGACAACATCTTCTCCCTCAAACATATCCACATCTATCGGCATCACTCTGCGAAGCACACTGGCGCGATAGATAGCATTAGAACCGTGGGCTCGGGACTCAATGACCTTATCATAAACCCTTGTGGGAGCACCTCCCCCGAAAGAGAAAGCATAGTCGAAAAGCAGGCCAGCGGCCTTACCAAAAGCAGATTCACTTTGTGGAACCAAATTTGGCCCACCTAACCCAGCTACTCTCTTATCATCAAAATACTTTACGGAGTTTTTAAGCCAATTTTTATCCATGACGCAATCAGCGTCAGAGAAGGCGATGAGTTCACCTTGTGCTATCTCAAACCCTACATTTCTCCCTGAGACTACCCTTATCCCAGGATTCGCTATCACCGTCGCTCCATAACCCTGAGCAATCTCCTGAGTTCGGTCTGTGGATAATCCATCGGCTATGATGACCTCCACCTTGTCTTCGGGATAGTCCAATTCACTCAGGCTTCTGAGACAATTCTCAAGTGTATCTTCTGCGTTTCTGGCAGGGATTACCACGGAGACGAAAGGTCCTTTCATCTGGTGTACAACCTCTATCGAATAACTCTCTTCTTTAGCAAATAAAACAGATTTGCTAAGCCGTCCTTCCAAGTTCTTAATTTGACTTTACCCACTCTGACCCTGTATTGAATAGGAAATTCCCTCCAATTGCATCGGAGGAAATAAATAGCTTCAATCTTAAGCTCCTCAGATAGAGCCATAGAATTAGCCTTCAATACTGCTTTATTTAAGAGGTCTTTCCTAAAAACCCACATACCAGATTGAGAGTCCTTTAGACTTATTTGGAAAAGAAGTCTTGCAAAAAGATTCAAGATAGCATTGCCCAGTCTATGCTGAGATGACATGGCACCTTTTTCCATGTAAGCATATCGGTTGGTGGTGATGAAATCTAAATTCTTTTCTTCAAGGAGTTTAATGAACTTGGGAATATCTTCTACCGGGTAGGTCATGTCGGCATCCGCGGTGGCAATTATATCGCCCTCGGCGTGAGCAAAGCCAGCTTTGTAAGCACTTCCATAGCCATGCC
>JABUBO010000666.1_pt1 | contig 11289 bp, 12 predicted proteins | sample 7240361 | NCBI WGS metagenome assembly JABUBO01 (sample SAMN07256346, study PRJNA390944) | subsurface metagenome | isolation source: Methane hydrate marine sediment | place: Pacific Ocean: Eastern North Pacific, ODP site
TATGTAACTACTCGAAATCAATGACTCCACTCTCAGCTATGTTTTCCATCTCAATTCCAGCCACAACAGCCGCCGCAACTGGATTGAGACGCACCCAATTTCACAATACCGATAAGTTCAAGGCTACTCGAATCTGACAAAGTGGCTCACTGGTATTCCCTAGGTCACAAGCCCCACCAATGCCAGCTTCCTTGAGTACGACCATCTCCTCTTTGACGACTTCTCTGGCCGCCGCTAGTATTAAATCCGAAAAACATCCAGTACTTTACCTTTGCCCGTCTTGGACGGCTTCGCCAACGCTTGTCATTCTAGCAAGGATGAACTGCTCAGAGGGATCAAGAGACGTACCGGCATAGTCGATTAGAGCAACAAAGCGCCTCGGCTTTTAATTTCTAAGCTCGAGCAGGCCCCGGAACGTATACTCTGTGGGAACCCCGACCTTACGAAGCACACCGTTTATCACTACACTACAGACGGTGGCTAATCCAATTTTCCCACGTGGGACCACGGCTGAACCCAGTCTCTCTCTTACCAAAGCTATAGCTACCAAATCACTGACGTCTACGCCAGCTTTGAACATGTCTGTCATAACTGACAACGTTTTCTTGAACTTGTCCTTGTTAATGAGTGACGTATTTATTGGTAATTGGCCTGTAAGCCTTGCGGGGTCAAAGGTAGTTTGGTAGGCCAACATCACCAGCGTCTCTACTACGAAACCCCATGCTGGGGTGCAAGTGCCTCATTAACCTCTTGCTCCCCTCCAGAGGTGATCATCCTACCTTCTCGGCCTACTGGCTTGGTATAGCCACGTTCGTCTGCTATCCTAAATTGACATCTGACTGTTCTTTCACTTAAGAATACTCCTTCACATTCAAGCTTGTGAGCAATAGTGATTGTCCCGAGGAGCCCTGAGGACTCGCTTAGGACTTTTAGATGGATATTAGCTTGCTTTATACATCTGCGACATCGCCTTGTTGCATTAGCCCCCTCTTGTTACCCTAATACAATATTGAAGTCTAGACCACACTAATCCCAAAAGCTGAATAGTGCATTGAGTGCTTTGTCAACATTGAATCAGGGGAAATGGCTATACAATTTACATGCCAGGCAGTTTAATTCCCACAATACATCCATTAATATCTACTTACTTCAGATGGTTTTTGCCCACTCAACAGCGTTTAGAAAAATCTGCAAGCCATCTCCATCATCCTTTAAAGACTTTCTAACCCACCTTGGATGTTGAGTCCATCGAACAAAACGTTCAGGGTGTGGCATTAATGCGAAGACGCGCCCAGAACAATCACAGATGCCAGCTATATTGTTCACCGAGCCATTCGGATTGTGAGGATAGCCAGCTCGAATGTTTCCCATCTGGTCAGCATAATAGAGGACTACATTTAACTTATCTGCTATTCCCGATTCAGTCACCACCTTGCCCTCCCCATGGGCTACAGGAAGGTACATTGTGTTTATGCCCCGCGTAAATATGCAGGGACTCGCCTTATTGACCAGTAGATAGACCCAACGGCACTCAAACTTGCCACAATCATTACTGGCTAAGGTCAATGGTTGGAATTTTTGATCCCCTAATCTAGGTAGAATTCTAGCCTTCACCAGAACCTGAAAGCCATTACAGATTCCCAAAACGAGCCTTCCATCATCAACGAACCTATGGACATCTTCTCCCAGCTTTAACCTTAGTTCATTAGCTAATATTTTCCCAGCTGAGATATCATCACCATAGGTAAAACCACCGGGTATGACCATTATCTGGTAATTGGAAAGCGGCTTCTCTCGGCATACGAGTTCATCAACACACGCGGATTCTACTATTGAGCCAGCCTGTTCAAAGGCAAACGCGGTTTCCACGTCACAGTTTGTGCCGGGGGCACGTAATATTAGCGTCTTCACCTTAGCCATTAATTCAGTCTCCTACCATCTGAGTGGTTTCTGCCAAGCCTCCTTCAGTTCGGTCAGCGTTGCTGAAAGCACCCTCTTTCCTGTAAGTCCATACACCTCTAGCCCTTGATTATTCATAACTCGACCAATAGCGCCAATAGCGACTCCTGCCAGCATTTTCTCGAACTTGGCTCTATGTTTCGGAGCTACCTCTACTAAAAACCGAGTATTAGATTCAGAGAAGAGCACGATGTCATCCCGGTTTGTCTGTTCGCCCAGCGGGACTTGCTTTAAACAAAGTTTCATTCCAAGTCCTCCAGCAAATGCCATCTCAGCAGCGGCTACTCCAATGCCACCCTCACTACAATCATGGCAAGCCTTGACTATCCCTTTCTCTATGGCTGCGCTAAGCGCATTCATAAGCTGCTTCCCCTTGCTGGGGTTTACCTTGGGCACATTGTTGCCTACATAACCGTGAATACCATAGTAGTGCGAACCACCTAGTTCATTCCACGTCTCACCCACGATGTAGATGAGGTCGCCCTCTTCCTTACAGTTCATAGAAACCGCTCTATTTACGTTCGCCATGACTGATACCGCTGAGATGAGAAGCGTGGGTGGGATACAGATACTTTCGTTTTCGGTCTCATACTCATTGTACAAGCTATCCTTGCCAGAGATAAAAGGAGTCTCGTACGCAATTGCTATGTCGTAGCACGCTTGTGCTGCTCTAACTAAGCCACCCAGTCTGTCAGGCTTGTCTGGATTGCCCCAACAGAAGTTGTCGAGCAGCGCTATCTTTTGCAGATTACCACCGACGGCGATAATCTGCCTCAATGCTTCATCTATGGCAGAAGCCGCCATCCAGTAAGTGTCAATGTCTCCATATTTGGGGTTGATGCCGTTAGCAACTATGACACCCATGTCCGAATCAAGTATTGGCCTGATAACAGCGGCATCGCTAGGACCGTCATTATTTGCTCCTACTAGAGGTTTGAGTACACTGCCACCCTGTACTTCATGGTCGTATTGGCGTATCACCCATTCCTTGGAGCAAGCATTCCATGAGCCCAGGATTTGCAATAAATCTTCCCCCAGGTCGGGAGGTTGGGGAAAGTCCGGCTCCGAAAAACACGGTGCCTCCCAGACTGCCTCCCGCTCGAGCTGAGGCAGACCACTATGCAGAAATTCCATGTCAAGGTCGCCAACGGAATTTCCATCATAGAAAAGCTGAAGACGTTGGTTGCCGGTGAACTCACCGATGACCGTAGCTTCTACATCTTCGCTCTGGAAGAGGGCAATCAACTGCTCGATGGTGCTTGGTGGGACAGCCAGCACCATTCGCTCCTGTGATTCGGACAACCATATCTCTATGTATGAGAGTCCTGAATACTTTAAAGGGACCCGTTCCAAATAAACGCATACCCCTGTTTTGGAAGCCATTTCTCCCACGGCTGATGAAAGTCCTCCACCACCACAATCAGTGATTCGCCGATATAATCCTCGGTCCCGTGCCTTGATAAGAGCATCAATCAACTTTTTCTCCATGATAGGATTCCCTATTTGAACAGAGCTGGCAGACATGTTCTCAGACTCTCTGGTAAGCTCTGCTGAAGCAAAAGTGGCCCCCTGAATTCCATCACGCCCGGTTCTACCACCGACGAGAACGACCAAATCCCCTGGTTCTTGCTGGCGTATTTGACTCATGTTCTTGGGTAACAATCCGATTGTTCCACAGAAGACCAATGGATTTCCTACGTACCGTTCATCGAAAAGTAGCGCTCCATTAAGTGTGGGAATACCAAGGCGGTTCGCATAGTCAGCTACTCCGGCACGAACGCCTCTGAAAATGCGGCGGGGGTGCAGGATACCCTTAGGGAATCTCTCGTGAGGAAAGTCGGGTGACCCGAAGCAAAATACATCAGTGTTCATGATAGGCTTTGCTCCTAGCCCTGTGCCCAGAACATCACGAATGACGCCACCTATGCCTGTTGCAGCTCCTCCATAAGGCTCCAATGCTGATGGGTGATTATGTGTTTCCACTTTAAAACAAATTGCATAACGACCATCAAAATCTATGACACCAGAATTGTCTCGAAAGACTGAAAGGCACCACGGTTTTTTCAATTCCTCAGTGACTCTCATGATGGTACTTTTGAGTAGATTGTCGATAGTAAGTTGACCAAGCCTGATTTTGCCCTTAAAGGTCTTATGTACACAGTGCTCAGACCAAGTTTGCGCTAAGGTTTCAAGCTCGACATCGGTTGGATTACGGCCTAACTTAGAGAAATGAGCCTGGATCCGCTTCATCTCGTTTAAATTTAGCCAGAGCCTATCCTTGCTCACTTCCATTAGTCCGTTATCGTCCATGTCTGATAAGCCTACTATATTTAGGGAGAACTTATATATCGCGGATGGAATAGAGATCGCCTCACGCTCGGTGACAACATGCTGGATAACACTATTAACCAACAACTTGTCACAGATAAATTGAAAGGCTTCGTCTGAGAGCTGCCCCCATAGAAGGTATTTCTTGGCAGTCTTTACAGACTCAACGGTGGTTATATAGAGGTCACGAATTCCCTTTATAACACTCTCTTCTACAGGGTCTATAACACCGGGATTGTAAGCAACCTCAATGAGATGGGAGCCTGGGGGCGGGAACACTTCATTAAACCTATTGTAGGAATATTCTTGGAATATAGATTCAGCCAGAAGTTCCCGGCAGATGCTTTCTACCTCATTTTCGCCCAGACTTCCTTCCAAGAGATATATATCGCTGACTTGGACCTGTTTTATAGTTGTAATGCCGAGGTCGCGTATATCCTTTTGTAGAGCTTCTCCTCGTGGATCCGGGAAACCATCCTTTATAGAAATTTCAACTCGAAACAAGAGCACTCCTTTATGTCTCTATCCTGCCGAGACATGGACAGAGTTATTAGTCGCTTCTCGAGTCCCATAGCATTACTCAACTTTACTTATTTCCATCCTCGGGGCTGCTAAGCGGTTATTGGCTGACAATACTCAAAAAGTAGCTATGCAACCTCAAATCATCAGCTAGTTCAGGATGAAAAGCAATAGCAATCAACTTCTCTTGCCTACAGGCAACAACATCTCCACTTGGTAGTCCTGCCAGAACTTCTATTCTCGAACCAAATTCCGCGACAAATGGAGCGCGGATGAAAACAGCGTGAAATGGCTTATCGCCTAAGATTGGGATTGGGATATCCGTCTCGAAGCTATCTATCTGCCTACCGAAGGCGTTGCGCTTAACAACTATATCCATGACACCCAAGGTCTCCATATCATGGTCGGAAACCTTCCTGGCAAGACAAATCATCCCCGCGCATGTTCCCAGAATAGGAAGTCCCGCCTTAGCCAGTTCTCTCAATGGTCGTACCAATCCAAAACTCTGCATCAACTGAAGTATGGATGTGCTTTCCCCGCCAGGAATGCTGAGCCCGTCCAAGTTGTCCAGTTGATTAGGCAATCGAATGGTTCTAGCCTCTACTCCAATTTGTTGCATAGCGCTAATATGCTCAACAAACGCTCCCTGTAAGGCCAAAACACCGATTTTCATAGCAGAGTTACCGCTTTTTCAAAAACCCCCTTACCATCTCCAAGAGTCCCTAAAATTCGAATCACAATATAGGCAAGTAATTCTTAAGCTCATAGTCGGTCACCTGAGCCCGGTAGTGATCCCATTCAATTTTCTTGTTTTTGATAAGCGCCTTAAAAATGTGGTCGCCCAGTGCTTTGCGAACAAGTTCACTCTTATCAGTTAGTAATATGGCTTCCAGCAAACTGGCGGGCAAGGTGCCTATTCCCCGTTTCTGCCTTTCTTCCTCGGTCATGTCATATACATTTTCTTCTACAGGGTCAGGAACTTCATACTCCTTCTCAATTCCCTCTAATCCGGCCGCCAGTATTACACTGAAGGCTAGATATGGATTGCAGGCAGGGTCAGGTGACCTGAACTCGATTCTGGTTGACTTCTCTCTACCGGGGCGGTATTCCGGGACTCGGATGAGGTCGGAACGGTTCCGCCGCGCCCATGAAAGGTACACAGGCGCCTCATATCCTGCGACCAATCGTTTGTAGGAATTGACCCATTGATTGGTAACCGCAGTAATTTCAGGAGCATGCTTAAGTAGTCCGGCTATGAAACGCTTAGCTGTCCTTGACAAATAGTATTCATCACCTTTGTCAAAGAATGCGTTACTGTCACCATTGAACAGTGAAAGGTGCACATGCATGCCACTGCCATTTATGCCAAAGACGGGCTTGGGCATGAAGGTGGCATAAACCCCATGCTGTAGAGCTATTTGCTTTACTACCAGGCGATAGGTCATCACGTTATCAGCCATGGTCAGGGCATCCGTATATCGCATGTCTATCTCATGCTGGCTTGTAGCGACTTCGTGGTGAGAATACTCAACACCTATACCCATCTCTTCGAGAGTGAGAATCGTCTCGCTCCTCATACCAGTGGCTACATCCCTAGGAGCTAAATCAAAGTAGCCTGCTTGATCCAGTGGCTCGGTTCCATCAGAGCCACGGAAATAGAAGTATTCCAATTCTGGCCCTAAATAATAAGTATAGCCCATGTCAGTTGCCAGCTTCAGGTTTCTCTTCAGGACATATCTGGGGTCGCCTTCAAAAGGCTCACCTTCAGGCCTTAAAATGTCGCAAAACATTCGAGCTTCAGCATTATTATGATCACGTAGTTTCCAAGGCAGCAATTGAAAAGTATCGGGGTCAGGCAATGCCACCATGTCACTTTCATCAATCCGCGCAAACCCCTGAATTGACGACCCATCAAAGCCCATTCCTTCCTCCAGCGCTCTCTCCAACTCCTCCACGGTGATGGCAAAACTCTTGAGGAACCCAAGGATATCAGTGAACCACATCCTGATGAACCTAACACGATGCTCTTTGACCATCTCTAAAACATAATCATTACCCTCTTCTCTACTTCTGTTTGCCATTGTTGCCTCCTTTCAAAATACTCGTCTAAAAGGATCTGACCATTCATCATCAAGTTCTTATTTGCATATTTACCTCCGCAATTTCTCTAGGTTACGCTATCATCTCTATCGCCAGTTCTGGAACACACTTTACTATCCGCGTAATCCTGTTCAGCAGGCATAAAGCCTTCCGTAAGGTCGAAGCCACCGAGGAAACAATTTCATGAACTTGCGCCCCAGTATCGCCTCGCCATCGTAGCTAAAACAAGCAGCGAACTCACTAACACACTGGTGCAGAATCCGATAGCCGTTCTCTTCCAGTTCGGCAACACCGACCTCCTTGCCAGGTTGATAGTCCTCAACATTTCCTCTGATGTAGATGAGGCCACCGTGCATTCCAGTGCCGATAAATTCAGCTTTGTGATACTCGCCTTCACGGAGATTCAGGCCCAAGCACATCAGGATGCCCTCAGCCCTGTACTCGCCAAGGAAGTCCTGGGCAGTGCCGCCGATAACGAGCACTGGCCTTTTGCCTTGGTACTCTTTCATATGGATGCCAGCCCGATAGCCAGCGTCCTCTTGAACAAAGATTTTCCCGCCTCTAGCCGACAAGCCAATAATATCTTCATCATGCCCGTACACGATTACCTCACCCTCATTCATAGTATTGCCACAGCCATCTTGAGCATTGCCATGTACAATAATTCCTGGTCCGTTCATAAACGCCCTCAGGTCATTGCCCTTAGTACCAAATACCCCAAGCTCCACTGGCCTATCTAGGTTGGTGCCAATATATCTTTGCCCATGAACGTTATGGAGTTCAATATTGCGGCACCACTTGGAACTGCATCTCTTAATCTGGTGTTAAGTTCCCGACAATAAACCTCACTGGCATCTATCTTGACTAAAGAGTCCTTTCTATCTGCCATTTCTAGCTCCCCGCCATTCTTATCCCTAAGATTTCGAGTTCGGTATCGGTTAGACCAACACCTCTCAGGTGCAGCCGATTGCCGCGCAGGCTCTCCAGAGTGTTGACGCCAAGTCCGCCCAATATATCTTTTAACTCAATGCTCCAGCCTCGGAGCAAGTTAGCCAATCTGCGGGCACCGATATCTGGATTGACCCTCTTGGTCAAGCGGAGGTCAGTAGTACAGATACCCCAGGTATACTTCCCAGTAAGGAGCATCTCACCGGTTTCTGCTTGCCTAATAATGTCTTCGATAACCTCAGGACGCCAGTTATAGTTCTCCCGATAGTCCAGCGGATTTCGACTGATGGTCAGCGCCTGGGTGGGACAAAAGAGCACACAGCAGTGGCAGCCGACACAATTCTCTTCCCTGTTTCTTACCCCAGTGTCCTCAGCATCGTAGTAGTGAGTGTCGAAACCACACTGGTTGACACAAACCTGACACTGAATATAACATTCAGGGTCTAGTTTTACCAAGAATTTTGGTGCCATATAGGTTTTCACTTTCTCTTCTCTCTCAGCTCCGTATAGGGATTCCCTGTTTTGCCAAGTATTCCTTTATCTCGCCGATAGAGTACGTCCCGTAATGGAAGATACTGGCTGCCAAAACCGCATCTGCTTTGCCCAAGCTCAATGCCTGATACAGGTCTTCTGGGGTGCCGGCGCCACCGCTGGCAATTACTGGCACGCTAACTGCCTCGGAAATTGTGCGGGTAAGTTCAGTGTCATATCCCGCCCGATGTCCGTCAGCATCCATACTGGTAAGCAACAATTCACCAGCTCCGACTCCGACTGCCTGTCTCGCCCAGTCGAGAGCATCAATCGCAGTAGACTTCCGGCCGCTATGGGTATAGACTTCCCATTTAGATCGTCCGCTTCCACCCACTCGTCTGGCATCTATGGCCACCACAATGCACTGGCTGCCGAATTTGGCGGCGCTTTCTGTAATCAAGCTGGGGTTAAGCACAGCCGCTGTGTTTATTGAGACCTTATCTGCCCCTGCCAGCAGTATGCGTCGCATGTCATCAATGCTGCGCAGCCCACCACCCACAGTAAGCGGCATAAACACTTTCTCTGATATACGCTCCACAACATCAACCATGGTATCAGGTCCTTCAGGAATAGCCATTATGTCCAAAAAGACCAGCTCATCCGCACCCTCTTTATAGTAGAAACTGGCTAGCTCCACCGGATCACCAGCATCGCGTAACTCGACAAAGCTTTTTCCCTTTACTACTCGGCCATCCTTAACATCAAGGCAGGGGATAATTCTTTTGTTCAGCACTTCACATCACCTCCACGGCTGTTACTTTTTCCCTGGTAGCTGCCGGTTGCGGCTGCGATATTGTCTTTAGCCTCCCCACAATCGTCTCGCCACCCATGGGAACCCATGCCCCGTCAAGTTCAGTGCACATCAGACGGATGGCGGACTCCTCAGACGAAAGATACAACATGTCACTTTTTTCTCCGACGGTTAGCAGCCGTAGTCTGATTCGGTCTGTTACCCCGATCATTTCGCCATGATGAGCAACAATTACTGTAAATGGTCCGTTCAAGAGCAAGCTGCAATATGCCTGACGCACGGCTTGCATTAACTTCTGCTCTCCTAGTTGCATGCTCTCGATATCGCTGCAGAAGGGCGGGGCCAGTACCTTGGCCACTATCTCCAGCGACAGATTGTGCTTGCGTATGAGTAAGTCAAATACATACGCCACTACTTCGGTATCTGTCTGCATCGTGTAATGGTAGCCGAACTGCCGTAGATAGCGACGATTTATGCCGTAGAATGAAATCTCACCGTTATGAACCACCGTCCAGTCCAGAATACAGAAGGGATGAGCGGCTCCCGTGTGTCCTGTTATTATTTCGACGCCAGCCTCCCTCAGAGCTTTCTCCTCCAGAGTCGATGCCTCTTCATCAAGAATAGTGTTTAAAATCCGGTCTTTCATTTCAACGACGGTAATATTAAGTCCTCGCTTTGCCAATGCTTCAGCCACACTCACCCCAATTAACCCACCACCAATGACCACGGCTCGTATCCTTTTTCCACATTCATTCAGGAACCGATCGATTGCCTTGGCGCCGTCGAGCTTGATAAAGGTAAACACTGCTTGCAGCCCAATACCCTCTAACCTGGGAGCAATAGGTAAGCCGCCAGTAGCGAGCAGCAATTTTTGCCAAGTTACGGTTCTTCCATTTTCTAGCTCAACGATATGCTCACTGAAATTGACCTGCACTACTTGCTCACCCAACAGGGTTCATATGTTGCTTTGTTCGTAAAAATCCGGCGCGTGGAATAGCATCCTTTCTAATGGATACCTATGTGCCAGGTACTCGGATATAAGTGGCCTTGAGTATATGGGGTAAGGCTCATCGGAGATTATGGTGATTGCTCCAGCTTTATCTACCTCACGGATAGCCTCAGCAGCACCGATCCCCCCTGCAGAGTTTCCGCTAATCGGATAGGTTGTTTTATCTGTCCTTACCATCTGTGGCCACCTAGTTGTGTTGCCCTCTCCTTATCTTGTCGTCCAGAGCAATCTTGATAAAATTATCATAAATCTTTAGTCCCAGCTCACCGCTCTTTTCTGGGTGGAACTGAGTCGCAATCAGGTTGCCTTTGACAATAACACTACATATCGAGACACCATATTCAGTTTCGCCGGCGACTATTGTCTTATCATTCGGCTCGACATAATAGCTGTGCACAAAGTAGAAGTTGGCTTCATCGGGTATGCCATCGAAAATCGGGTGGTAAATCCTTTGTCTTACCTGATTCCAGCCTATGTGTGGAATCTTTAGGCCCGGCGGAAGCCTGCGTACTGTCCTCGGAATGACGCCAAGGCACTCGTGCCAGCCACCTTCTTCAGTGCCTGTAAACAGAATTTGCAACCCAACACAGACACCCAAGAAGGGGCGCCCTTCGGCAATACAGCGCTGAATCGGGCTGACCAGTCCCAGTGTTTTCAGGCTGGCTATTGTATCAGCTGCGGCTCCCACCCCCGGCAGGATAACCGCCTGGGCGGCAAGCATCTCATGAAAAACGCTGGTTACCTTCGCTTGGTAGCCCAATCTGCTGATGGCATTAACCACGCTGCGTAGATTGCCGGCACCATAATCAATTATGGCAATCATCTAGTGTCCTCTCCTTCGTGTACTGGCGAGGAGTCGATTCTCGACAATGACCCACCAATATGTCTACCCATGTGATAACTTTGTCCTCACCATTCTTTTTAACAAAGAGGCGTATTGATTCTATGACTTCACATTACCCATTCCTCGAACTCGTTGTATCCCAATTCATCCAGAAATTTTCATGTGTATCGTTGGGCTCTCCGATCTGAATCAGCGTATCGGTATTCTTTTTTTGATAATACCAACTGTTCGTTATTCTCACGATAGAACTTATGAAACCCAACTCTTCCAATGTGCTGGCTGACCACATGGGTAACACTG
>JABUBO010000667.1_pt1 | contig 11281 bp, 7 predicted proteins | sample 7240361 | NCBI WGS metagenome assembly JABUBO01 (sample SAMN07256346, study PRJNA390944) | subsurface metagenome | isolation source: Methane hydrate marine sediment | place: Pacific Ocean: Eastern North Pacific, ODP site
AATTGTGGACATTTAAGTGGCATCGCCAGTTCGACACCGCAGGCCCCTGGACCAAAGCCGGCGGCGTCCAGTCCGAGGACTGGCCGCAATGGATGAGAAGCTTTAAGGACTACTGAAATTGGTAACTGGTAAATGGTAAATGGTAACTGGTAATTGGTAACTGGTAACTGGTAATTGGTAAATGGTAATTGGTTAGCCATTTAGCAATATGAAAGACGCAGTATTATGCGCAAGCAAAATGCTTTTACGCTCATAGAGCTTTTGGTCGTGATTGCCATTATCGCATTATTGATGGCGATATTGATGCCCTCGCTGCAGCGGGTCAGGAAACAGGCACAGGCAGTTGCCTGTATGTCCAACATCAAACAATGGTCATACTGTTGGCATATGTATCTCGAGGACTCCGATGGAAAGTTTCCGACTGGTGCCGATGCCTCCGGAGATTGGCCCGATAAATTGCGACCATATTACAAGGACCGGGGAGCATTGACCTTGTGTCCGTCAGCAACAAAACCTTATACGGATGGAGGCAAGGTCCCCTTCGGAGCCTGGCGATGGAGTCCGGAAGGAGGGGGCTGGGCAGACTTTGAGAGCAAGCCGGGTGAAGATTACGGCAGCTATGGCCTGGATGAATGGCTCGGTGACCGACCTGAGGAGAACTTTTGGAGAACTCGAGAGCAAAAAAAGGCAAACAACATACCGATGTTTTTTGACTGTGTATTCATAGATACCTTCTGTAATCACACACAAGCCCCCCCTGATGTTGATGGCATTGTTACAAACGAAATGCACTTAGTATGCATCAACAGGCACAACGGCTATATAAATACCGTCTTCCTGGACCTTAATGTGAGGAAGGTCGGTCTAAAAGAGCTTTGGACGCTAAATTGGCACCGAAACTTTGATACTCAGGGGGTCTGGGCCACAGCCGGCGGCGTCCAGCCCGAGGACTGGCCGGTATGGATGAGAAAGTTTAAGGACTACTGAAAAACAACCGCTTCGCGGCGGCTTTGTTCAGGCATATCAGAACCGGGTACAATAACTTCATTGCAAGTCGGCCAAAGTTATTACTTTTCCTACGCCGATATTTATGTAGCTGCTGCCGAAATGTTTTTCAAACAGGCTTCTTGCCTTGTGGCCGGAGCAGTGACAAGGGCCGACGCAGCGTACACCCAATTGCTTAAAAGCCGAGATGATTTTTTCTATCCTGCCTTTGGTTGCCCATTCCAGATGGAAGCCGCCCATTACCAAAAGGATGTTATCTTTCATTAGGTCTTTTGCCGTATTTACGATTTTTACAATGCCCGGGTGCGCACAGCCGGTTATTACAACCAGTCCCTTGTCCGTCCGGATAATTAAGGACTGCTCTTTAATAAGTCTTCCAAGCTGGCCCGTGGAATAGACATTTTCACAAATTTGCAGAGACTCTTTGACTTCAACTATTTTTGCTCCGCGGTTTCGCACGTTATCTTTGAACTTTTTCGGAAATGACACCGGCAGATAGACCGTAACATTGGGATTCTTTTCGAGAAAGCTGTCCAATCCGCCTGTATGGTCGCGGTGAATATGAGAGAGAACAACTACATCTATGCGGTCAGGCTCTATTGATAATTTTTCCATATTATCGAGCAACGAACGGCCGCCGCCGGTATCGAAGAGAATGGTTTTTTCGGTTCCGGTTATGAATGCGGAAAACCCCCAGGCGGTTTCCATGCCCTGCTCGCAGGCGTTGTTGTCATAAGTAACGGTAACGCTTATCTTGTATCCTGCATCTGCCATTTTTGTCTCCAGTACATAAGCAGGAGCAGTTCACGAACTGCCCCTACATCACCGATTCAGATTGAATACTTATTATAACCGTTCTTTGCCCTTTGCTCAAGATGACAGTTATGGAGCAATCCCAAAATTGATGTAGTTTTCTCTTGACTTTTTTTGCTCAATCAGGTAAATTATTGGTTGTTCAAGGATGGGTGATGAGTTGATGTCTATTTGTACCTTCCAGGATATCTGCTCTACAAAAATGGGTGTTTTCCGTCCCAGCCTTTTCCTGTTCGCACAAGTGGAGTTGCAAGATGAAATGCACTGGGTTGATAACGTTGGCCGTTTGCGCGTTGATAATGGCCCCAAACGACGGTTTTAGTGACGGCACACCGCTATATCTCGGACCCGAAGAGCTCGTTCAAGCCGATGGCAATGATATCCAGGTCCCCGGTTACTCTGTGCCGTCCTTTGTGGACTGGAATAACGATAATCTAAATGACCTCGTCATCGGCGAAGGTGGCGGCTTTGGGGATGCAAAGGTCCGCGTGTACCTTAATGCAGGGACCGAATCCGAGCCGCAATTCTCGGATTACTTTTACGTCCAGTCCAACGGTTCTGATTTGACTTGTCCTGCGTCCGGCTGTCTGGGTTGCTTCCCAAGGGTGGATTACTGGGATGCCGACGATAGCAAGGACCTGCTTGTGGGACAGGCCGATGGGACAGTGAAAATCTTTTTGAATATCGGCACAGAGGAAAGTCCGACGTTCGATGGCGGAACGCTCCTGCAGGTTGGTAAGCCCGGCTCAAAGACAAATATCGACGTGGGAGCGCGAGCGACCCCCAGCTTTGTAGATTGGAACAACGATGACATGAAAGACCTGGTCGTTGGGGCCTATGACGCCAGGATACATATCTTTATCAATGAGGGAACCGACACCGAGCCGGACTTTCTCGTTGAAACCTTCGCAAATGAAAACGGCTCAGACCTGGCTGTCCCCGGCAAACGCGCAAGTCCCGTTATTTTCGACCTGGACGGGGACGGTAATAAAGACCTGCTTACAGGCAACACCGATGGCCAACTGCTGTTCTACAGAAACGTGGGGACCGATACCAAGCCGAGCTTCTCGGGTTACTCGCTCATCGAGTCGAGTGGCGTTCCGATTGACCTTCCAGGCTCACCTCGCTCCAGGCCGTTCGTCTGCTACTGGACAGGAGACGGCCACTTCGGACCAATAGACGCATATCCCGATGTGCTCATTGGAGCCGGCGACGGAAAGGTGCATCTGTACAGGGGCATACCGGAAATCGGTGATATGGACGGCAACGGCAATGTGGACATCGATGATTTGGTCTTGTTCGCTGATTACTGGTCCCAGACCGACTGTGGTCTGTGCGGCGGGGCTGACTTTACCGGTGACGGCAATGTGGACATCGATGATTTGACCCTCTTTATCGAGATATGGTTGTCAGGTCTCGAACAGCAGTCCCACGACTAATCTCAGATAGTATATGAAAAGGCCATTTTGTTATTCTGAACGGAGCGCAGCGCAGTGAAGATTCTCGCTTTTTTGCTGGAGAACCTTCGCTCAGAGCCTGCCCTGAGCTTGCCGAAGGGATGATAATAATGAGAATCGCAACCAGCAATACGCCGCTTCTGCTCCAGAAAAAAACAATGAGCTTATAGCCGTGAGTTTACTGTCCCGTTGTCCAGGGTGTTAAATCAACAAGCCAGTTTCCAGCGAATATCTCCAGGTCCTTGAAATCCACACAACCGTCACCATTCAGGTCGGCTGAATCAGATGTACCACGTTGCAGGGTTCCCGCCTTGCGGGGTCCCATCCACTGGCTTGCAAGAACAGCAAAGTCACAAAAATTAACTTCATTATCGCCGTCAAAATCACATAGTGTGCCGCAGTCGATAGGAAATACTATATCGTCAATCCAGGCGGTATCGGAGCCTTTGAATGCGAAACCGTCCTTTGAATATGTCCACTCAAAAGTCCTTATGCCCGCTGTCACCGGGAAGGATACTATTGCCCAATCCTTTGTGCCCGACCACCTGTCCTTTTCGGCGCCATCGATGTAGAATTTCAAATAGTCATAACCATACTCAGAAGAGACTTTGCGATAGAACACGATGTCCCCGGACGCACAATTAAGTCTCACCATCAGAGTGGTACTTTCATCGTCGTTAATCTTTCCGGTTTCGGCGCCACAAGTACCGGAATACTGCTCCAGAGATGTAACCTTCCAATTGTCGGCTCCGGAAGTTGCCCAGGGAAACTTGCTGAAATCACCCGTTTCAAAGTCCTCCGCGGAGTAGTCGGAAGTAAGAGGGGCCGTATCGTCCACCACAAAATCAATGCCCCATTTGTTCCCCGAGACATTGCGAGAGTCCACCGATTTTCCTGTAGTTACGCTCTGCGGTGTAAAACCGTACCCGAACTTTATTACGCTGACGGTGTACGTCGAGTATGAGTGGACCTTCGCCAGGGCATAGATACCCTTGTCGTTTGTTACCGCGGTATAGGGGGTTCTCCCGTTTCTTGCTATGACCGTGGCACCGCTGATGGGGCTGCCGGACAAATCGGTTATCCGCCCGCTGATTATCTCGCCTGAACCGAAAGTAAAAATATTATAGATGCATCCGTTAATAGCGTTATATTGGTCCGACCGAGAGTAATCAACAACGGGCAGGTTGTACCATATATCGTTACTGCCGTCCCAGCCCATATTAAGATGGTGATAGAGTGTCGAAAAGTCGTAACCGTATCCGTCTGCTATAACGGCATGTCCCACCTCGGCACCTTCTTTTATTATGCCGAAGATTACAGGATTGCCGGCATCGAGGTTGGCGTTGACCATATTATTCAGCACACCGCCTCCGATATCACCATCGCCATCCAGGGCACAGATGGCATTGCTGTAATTGAAAGTACCTAACAACGCGTTCCTCGTATTACGCAGGTTGGATGCTGAGCCGCTGCCCGAGTATTCCGTCTTGACGGCAGCACCGGCATCATAGCAAAGCGCCCCAATGGCCTGTCGCTGCTCTAAAGTCGTACGGCAATTAGGGTCAAGCACCATCAGTAACCATTGATACGGCCCGCCATTGCCGTCACCGCCACGCGTATATACATATTCCGAAGTACCATCGACTGTAATCTGGAACTGCTTACGGCCTATCCCCACACTCGTATCGGGGTACTCGTGGTACCGCATCAACTGTGCCATAGCCGTCGCTATACACCCGCAGTAATAGTTATTGGGAGTGTAATAGTTGAAGCAATTCCTGCCGCAGGTGGAATCCTGGCCCCATTTGCTTTTCACAAACGGTTCCACGCGAACGTCGGGAATTGAGGTTAGCCCCATTAAGGCAAAGCCGCTTTCGGATGCCAGGGAACCCGCCTTGCGGGAATCATCTGCAAGGTTGATAAAGTGCCTCCACTTGCCTCGAGGGCCGCCGGGAGTCTCCATTTGAAGGCCGAAGCTATTCCGAACCGCCGTGATTCGTCCGTTGAGGTCGTTGGTTACCAAAGCCCCTAACGGACTCTCAAGTGATGGTTCAAAAGTGCCGTCATCGGCAAAACCGATAATCGGTTCAACCAAATCATCCGCCGAGACAATCACAAATCCCGAAGCCTTGCCTGCCGGCAGGCAGGGCTGCAAATAGACAACGTAATAAATCGGCTGGTCATTATCATCGATGAAGGTCTCAACCCTTATTACTCCCCGGCCAAGGGCCGTGCCAAGCGGTTGGGCATCGGCTTTGAGCCAGCCTGTTACCACCTTTTCAGCCTCGTCCGCCGTTGTTGGCCGTGCCCACAGACCGCTGCATAGCAGCAACACTACCAGAACAACTGTAATAAGAAGTCGGTTGCGGTTGCGCGGCTCGTCAGAACACGTATAACGCAACCGTACTACGTGACGAGTTTCGCAACCGCAACCGAGGAATTGCGACCTACTCTCTACGCCTGTTCGTCTCATTGTCTATCCCTAAAATCGCTAATATTCTTGCCTGCCGGCGAGCAGGTATATAAGTCGGTTGCGGTTACGCGCCTCGTCAGAACACGTATAACGCAACCGTACTACGTGACGAGTTTCGCAACCGCAACCGAGGAATTGCATACCCTTTATTCTCCATCTTGCCTGCCGGTGAGCAGGGTTGCTTGCCCCATATTATTATACACTATTACACCATACAGTCAAGAAATTTCACCCGAAATGCCGGATATAGACGTGAATGGCGAAGTGCACATCACGGTTTTGGCCGGGTTCACTGTTTTATTATTCAGAAATGAATTTCAAATAAAAGGGACGCAGGCCACGATCTGTTCGGGGCCTGCGCCCTCTGTCTTCTGTCTTCTGTCCTCTGTCCTCTGTCCTCTGTCTTCTGTCTTCTGTCCTCTGTCTTCTGTCGTCTGTCCTCTGTTTTTACTTCGACATTCGATATTCCTTGTTCGATATTCAATATTCTCTTTATACCCCTACCGCCCTAACTCAGCGACCTCCTCCGCGCTCAGCGCCCGGTCGTAAATACGAACATCATCAATCAGGCCGGTGAAGAAACTCGCTGCATCAAGCATTTTGCTGGCACCAAAGTACAGGCCTCCGTTTGAATATACACCGGCTACAGGATTGGTGTCCCTGGCAGCTTCTGCTCCATCCACATACAGGGATCTATGCAGCCCATCGAAATCATACACAAGTCCGACATGGTGCCATTGACCGTCAGTGATTACAGATTCCGACACTAATGGGTCGAACGGCGGATGCATTAACCTGGTGATAAGTCTGCCGTATGATGAGTCCACCCAAAGCCATGCCGCCCCACTGCCGGTACCGTCCTTCTGCGATATAATCATTTGTCCCGGTGCACCGCCTTTAATCCACGCAAGAACACTGAACGACCCGACTGCGGGGTCCAGGATAAAAGGCGTGCTGACATAATCATCAACGCCATCGAGTTGCAGCGCGCCGCCTACCATACCTTCGGTGGGCTGCCAGGCTGGATTGCCATGGAGTGTCCCATCATTGTCGCCTATGCTGTCGTTGGCGGTATTACCTTCTGTCTCATCAAGCTTCCAGTGCGCGATCAGGCGATAATCCTCAAACAAATGCTCAGCAAGGACGATCAGGTCCTGGACATCTACTATGCCGTCGCCGAAAGGTGTCGGGCCAATATCACAGAGTGGCTCATCCGTGTGCCAGTGGTCAACCATCATGCACATGTCGGCACAGTCCACCTTTCCGTCCCCGTTTAAGTCAACGACTGGAAGGATTGACACCTGCCATAGGTCGAGCCCACCCAGCCCATCGGCTCGCTTGGAAGCAAAGTAGAGGATAGAGCCATCAGACGAGATGCTCGGGGAATGATCGCTGGCGGAACTGTTGGCCATTGGCCCAAGATTCACCGGGACGCCGAAGGGGTCGGATGTCGTTGCCCGCGTCGCCACCCATAGGTCAGAGGAGGTTCCAAACCCGCCAGGTCGGCTGGAGCCAAAGAAGAGCGACAGGCCGTCAGCCGAGATGCTCGGTGTCTGCTCGTAAGTCGAACTGTTGACAGTTGGACCAAGATTAACCGGAGCGGACCAGTCGTCGTCTGTCGTTGCCCGCGTTGTCACCCATATGTCCCATGAACCGGACCCGCCGGGCCGGTCTGACTCGAAGAAGAGCGACAGCCCATCAGACGATATGCTCGGCGTACCTTCAAGATGCGAACTGTTGACAGTCGGCCCAAGATTCACTGGTTCTCCCCAGGGGTCGGAGACGCTGGCCCGCGTCGTAACCCATACGTCGGCACTACCATATCCGCCGGGCCGCTCAGAGCCAAAGAAGAGCGTCAGGCCGTCAGCCGAGATATTCGGCGCATTGTCGTTATAGGAACTGTTGACGGTTGGTCCGAGATTAACCGGTTCTCCCCAGTCGTCGTCTGTGGTTTCCCGCGTCGTAACCCATATGTCGGGATCACCGTAGCCACCGGGCCGACGGGAGGAAAAGAAGAGCGACAGGCCGTCGGCCGAGATGCTCGGGAGAAAGTCGTTAGCCGAACTGTTGACAGTCGGCCCAAGATTGATGGGAGTGCCGAAGGTGAAATCCGCCTTGGCCACATAAGCGTTGGTCAAGACTACGCAAGCCAGTACTCCAAGAAGCAACATTGCCCCGGCCCACCGTGGGCGTGAGGTCTTTTTGTAATCAGCAATCATCTTAATTCTCCTTTCAATTTGACATGTATCTTCTAATATGCCCGCCACCGAGGGCAGGTAACGCACCTGAGAGAAATTCTCCAAAAGATTAACAATAGTCCGGCCATATCTGGGCGGCTCGTCTGCGTCCATCATCGAGATTGCCAATCTATCGCAGGCTAATTCACGGTCCGCTCGCATCCGGCCGAATGCGAACCACATCAGCGGGTTAAACCAGTGCACAATCTGCAGCAGCGCCATCAGCCAGCCTAAATAAATATCGCGCTGTCTAAGATGGGCCAATTCGTGGATAAAAACGTAGTGCAGCTCTTCAAGGCCGTAGGTTTCGAGCATACCCTGAGGCAATAGCAGCCGAGGCCGAACAAAACCAAAAAGGGCCGGACTCTTAATTCTATCGCTTACAACCACCCCTATAATTGTCTGGACACCCATCTGCATCTTGCAGTCTTCTAACAGCTCAAGAATCTTCTGGTCCGTAATCGGCCGCTCGCGTTTGACGGTCAGCCACAGACTGATGTTGCGGACGCAAACGTAGCCGGCCATAACTACAGTCCCGACCAGCCACAGCAATGGCAGCATACGCACAAATCTAATAAAGACAGATTCAGAGATCTCTTCCGGCTGTGTTTCCTGGGCCTCTGTGGGGCGCATACTTGAATAATAACCAAGATGACCGACATCATCGCTTTCCGAGATGGCCTCTATTATCCGCCCTTGCTGAATAGATCGCGGAACCAGGTTGAACACACTTATTTTGCTCTGGGGCAGCCAGGGCATCGCCAGGCGTATCAATAACAGCAGCCAAAGAAAGTAGTGCCAGCGAATCGGCAGCTTTCGCCGCAGGATTAGCTGGACAAGGACAATTAAAACAATCAGAACGCTGCCTTGTATGCTCACCCACAATAGCCAATCAAAGATTTGCAATAATTGTGTATTTAAGGCTTCCATCTTCAGCCCTTTCGTTATTGTGATTACTTCTTTTTCTTCTTACCTTCATCAGCAGCCTTTTTGAGGATGCGTCTGAGCCTGGCAATCTTCTCGCCGGACAGATTTTCCTCTTCGACAAAAGCCGCCAGCATCGGCTCAATCGAGCCGCCACCGAGTCGCTTCAGAAACGACCTGGCCTCAGCCCTGATGCATTCGGCCTCCGTAACAAGCGGAAAGTAGTGGTACTGTCTGCTCTTTTTCTCAAAACCCACGGCCTTTTTCTGAACCAACCGATTAATCAGCGTCCTTATGGTCTCTCGCTTCCAATGGGTCTTCCCCGACAGTCTCTTAACAATATCGTTGGCGGTCGCCGGCGAAACGCTCCACAGAACTTTCATAACTTCCCACTCGGCTTCTGAGATTTTAGGGGTCTTTCCCATATTAGCCTCCTTACTATTACACCTGTAACATTTACAATTGTTACATATGTAACAGATAACGTCAACAAAAAAATAAACTTTTTTCATTTTTTTTTTTCGGATGTACACTGATTTGTGTTTCTATGGCGTATTTTTCGTTAGCAATATCCAATTTTTCGCGTATAATCAGGCCTCCGTTCGCCATTTTCAGGCTAAAAGGTAATCTGTCGAAAGCTCAAAGCTCAATGAGCTTTACCGTTAAAAACTTTAGTCCTCTTAAATCTGAAAGGGATTACAAATGTTCAGGAATATCCTATTCAGTATAGCGCTGATTATTTTGCTCTCTGCCTTCGCTTGCCCCGTCAATGCAGATGTAAGCGCTATCAAACTGCCGAGCACCGAAGTGAAAAACGATTTCTACGTAGGCAACCGCCCGCCGCTGCTGCCAAGCCCTTTGATAAAGCTGCCGATAGGTGCGATTGAGCCAGCCGGCTGGGTACGCAGGCAGCTCGAACTGCAGGCCGACGGTTTCCACGGACACCTGACCGAAATCAGCAATTTCCTCAAGAAAGAAAAAAATGCGTGGCTTAATCCTGATGGCGAAGGGCTGCACGGCTGGGAGGAACCGGTTTACTGGCTCAAGGGGTTCAGCAACTGCGGCTACATCCTCGGCAACCAGCGCATGATTAAAGAATCCAAAATCTGGCTCGAGGCGGCGATTCGAAGTCAGAAGCCCGACGGCTGGTTCGGCCCGGACAAAGGGCGCAAAGGCGCCGCGACACGCCTGGAGGGACGTGAAGACCTCTGGCCCAATATGATAATGCTCTTCTGCCTGCAAAACTATTACGAGTTCGCCAGTGATGAGCGGGTCATCAAGCTTATGACCAACTATATGAAGTATCTGGCGACCGTGCCCGAAGAGCGGTTCTTAGTGGGCTATTGGCCCCGGATGCGGGGGGGCGATTTACTTTACAGCGTATATTGGCTGTACAACCGGACCGGAGATGAATTTCTGCTGGACCTGGCTAAAAAGGTCCACTGTCGCACCGCCGAATGGGAGAAAGATGTAATCAACTGGCACAATGTGAATATGTCGCAGGGGTTCGGCCAGCCGGCCACGTTCTATATGCAGTCGAAGGACACGAATCATCTCTTGGCCGCCGAGCGGAATTGGAGCAAGATTCGGGATATGTACGGCCAGGTCCCGGGCGGGATGTTCGGCGGTGATGAGAACTGCCGGCCCGGCTTTACGGGGCCCAGGCAGGCGGTGGAGACCTGCGGCATGGTCGAGATGATGCTCTCACATGAAATACTGCTTACGATTACCGGCGACCCGAAATGGGCGGACCGCTGCGAGGATGTGACATTCAACTCGCTGCCCGCGGCATTTACGCCCGACCTCAAGGCGCTGCATTATCTGACCGCGCCGAATATGATATTGTGCGACAAGAACAACAAGTCCCCGGGCCTGCAAAACAAAGGGCCTATGTTACTGTTCAATCCGCACATTCACCGCTGCTGTCAGCATAACACGGGCCACGGCTGGCCTTATTACACCGAACACCTCTGGATGGCCACCGGCGGCAACGGCCTGGCCGCTGTGCTCTATGCCCCCTCTCAGGTTACGGCAAAGGTCGGCGACGGCACTGAGGTTACTATCACAGAGAAAACGCGCTACCCATTCGACGAGAGCATCCAACTGACTGTCTCAACCGCAAAGCCGGTCAGCTTCCCGCTTTATCTGCGCGTGCCCGGATGGTGCGAAAATCCAAAGCTGATAATCAACGGCAAAAAGGCGGCCGTCAAAGCCCGTCCCGGAGCGTATATCCTTATTGACCGCAAGTGGATAGACGGCGACAGGATAAGCCTTAATCTGCCGATGAAAATTACACTCACGAAGTGGACGAAAAATAAAAACAGCGTATCCGTCAACCGCGGGCCTCTTACTTACTCATTAAAGATTGGCGA
>JABUBO010000669.1_pt1 | contig 11268 bp, 6 predicted proteins | sample 7240361 | NCBI WGS metagenome assembly JABUBO01 (sample SAMN07256346, study PRJNA390944) | subsurface metagenome | isolation source: Methane hydrate marine sediment | place: Pacific Ocean: Eastern North Pacific, ODP site
TACTGCAAGCATCCCGACTCCAAGCGCAAGCCCCCCCAGGGACATTATATTCAGGGTGATATCTCTGAAGTAGAGAAGATTAAAGGTTGCAATTATAGAAATAGGAATAACAACAGCAATAATGATTGGAGTCTTCAAGTCCTGGAGGAAGATGAACAAAACAAAAAAAGCCAGGATTCCACCGAAAATAATGGATCTCAGGACTGATGAGATTGCCTCTTCGATATATCTTGCCTGTTCAGAGACTACGAGGATTTCTGTTCCTGGATTTTCCTTTTTTATATCTTCAAGTACTTCATGGGTTGTCCTTGTCGCTTCTACTGTATTAGCTCCTGACTCTTTCCTGACCAGGATTCCAATACTCTCCTTCTCATTGAGTTTGGTTATACCTTGCCTCTCTTTAATGGAGTCTTGGATCTGAGCTACATCTTTAAGCCGGACAACTCCTCTTTCTTCTGTCGTTTTAAGGCTTATTTCTCCTATCTCACTCAACGCCTCAAACTCGCCCACAACTCGAAGAGCATACTTGAATCGGCCTTTTCTTACTGTTCCTCCCTGAAGGTTTTGATTAAACTCATCTATTCTTCCGGCAATCTGATCTATGGTTAGGCCGTAGAGCGAAAGAAGCCTGGGGTTAACTTCTACCTGAATTTCTCTTTCCACACCTCCAACTATCTCAGCCGAGCCTATTCCCTCTATCTGTTCTAAGCGAGGTTTTATCAGTTCCTCTGAGAATTCTTTTAGCTCCAGAAGAGATCTGTCTCCAGAAATGGCTATAACCATGATGGGTTTACTCTGAGGATCTAAAGGAATGATTACAGGATCTTCAGCCTGCTCAGGGATCTGAGCACCATCAAGTTTTTCTCTTGTGTGCAGCATGGCAAAATCCATATTGGTACCCCAGGAAAACTCGAGTGTCATGAAGGACTGACCTTCTTTGGATACGGACTCCACCCGGCGCAACCCGGGAATTCTGCTTACAGCAGCTTCCAGAGGCAAAGTCACAAATGTTTCTATCTCTTCCGGGGCAACTCCAGGGTATTCAGTCACAACAGAGAGGCGGGGATAACTGATATCAGGCAGCAGGTCTACACTAAGCTCCCTCAAGGAGACAAAGCCAAGAAGAACTATGCCCAGAAAAAACATGAAGGTTGTAATTGGTCTTTTGATGGTAAGTTGAGTTATTTTCATCTTTAATCTATTTTAAAATAATCTCATCAAATTGTCTTCAGTTAAACCAATCTAATAGACTAAAAAATTTAGGCCAAATTATCATTTTTTAAACTATAATTGATTACAAAATTATAATTGATTTAAAAATATCCCTCCCCCCTCCCAGAATTTTCAAAATATATTCTTGGGTATTCTCAGGAAATTTTTCTTAATCTCCTCCTGCCATATTTAAGTGATGTGGCTCATTTCCATTCCATATCATATCTCTTTACTATCGGAAATCCCTCCTCAGGTTCCCGAATGTAGGTATACATCTTGTTCTTTTTTATTATGTAGGGGTACTCCCCTTCTGGAAGTGAAAATCTTATTTCTATTTTAACGACTTCAATAATTCTTTTACTTCTTCTTCCTTCTCTCCCCCTAAATAGAGATATTTCTCATAATAAAAAACGGCGTTTCTGACATGTTTTTCATTTTGTTCTGATTTTTTATTATAAATGTTTCCGAGTTCATAATATGGCTCAGGGTCATCAGGCTCCAACTTTATGGCCTTTTTAAACTCCTTTAGTGCTTTTTCAGGCAGATTCTTCGCAACATATAGCTGGCCTAAAGACTTGCGAGCGCGAAAGGAAACAGGCCTTTTAACAACTATCAATGATACTTCTAGTTGATCTTTAGAGATTTTTTCCCTACCCTTTATCTTTTTCGATTCCTTCTCATATTTTATTGCTTTCTTCCATTCTTTCTCAGCATTATCCCAATCATTTAAATGCAAGTAAGAGCATCCTAAATTGTAATGACCCATGACATCTTTCTGTTGAATCTCGATAGTTTTTTTAAAAGCTATAACTGATTTATTAATTTCTCCTTTTTTAAAATATATATTTCCTAAAAGGTCATAGGCCTCTATAAAATAATTCCCATCTTTTAAGGCCACATCAAAAGTCCATTTAGAAATAGGAATATCAGGAGATTCATGAACATAGCGTGCTTTTCTGATAGTTTCTGCTCTTTTACGATCTCTCAGCCTGCCAGGACTAAGAATATCTGGCCTTGTTGCATAAAAATACTTCCTCCTGAGCGCCATAAGGGCATGTTTTTCAGCTTCCTTAAAATTATCCTGCCAAAAATAAACCATCCCCAGGTTAAAATTTACTCCAGGAGATTCTTCATCGATTTTTAATCCATTGTGGTATCTTTTTATGGCAGCGTCTAATTTACCTTGCTTTACAAAATCTAAGGCTAAATATTGGATACTTTGAAACACAGAGAGAAGATCATTTTTAAATTGATACTTGTATTCAATCTCTGGGTTTTCTATAAAATCTTTAGATAAATTTAGAGTTTTTGGACATTGGACTGTTGCCATCTTTTCTTTAATTGGTTTATTAATTTTCTTAAGACAACGATCTAAATAAAAAGCTACCTCGATATTTCCAGGTTCAATTTCAAGTGTTTTTTCAAAATATTGAGCAGCTTCTTTATACTGGCGAAAATTATACGTTATACAGGCCAAATTGAAGAGAGTATCTTTTGAGTCAGGCTTGAGCTTCAGCGCTTCCTTGAACCTCTCATATGAACGGTGAAGATATGATGGTTGATTACCTCTATCGATATCCTGTTTAAACAGTGCATAATACAGCAGACCATACATAAAGCAGAACTCAAAAAGTTCATATTGAGTGTTGGGAATTTCATAAAGTTCTGCCTGTTTTTCTTTAGCTTCAGCAATAACGTTTATAAAATCCCAGCTATTGCCTAAGGTTAATTCAATATCTGCCATCTGAACATAACATTTAAGAAGTTGGTATCCTCTCTCTCTTGCTCGCTTGAAAAAATTTCTTGCCTCCCGATATTCTTTTTTATCCTTAAAATACATCCCGAGTATGAAATCTCCCAAACCGGAATTAGGATTATCTTCCTCAGGCTTAAATTGAACTTCATGATTTCCGATTAAATCGTGTGCTTCATCGCGCCTATTTAATTTAAATAAAACATAGATTAATAGATCGCAGGCATCTCCGTTATCAGGGAATATCGATAATTCTTCTTTAATATACTTGAGGGCATCATCAATTTTTTCTAATTGAAAATAAGCATATCCGATGTTCTTGCGGATATCTCGCTGAAGGGAATCATCAGAGAGAGCCTGCATGTAATTAAATATCGCTGCCTTATACTCCATCATGTCCAAGAACAAATCTGCTTCCTTAATAAAATCTTTTTTTTGAGAACTGGAAATTGAATAGATATTGATCAACAGAGCCGCCATTAATATTGACATTATTATCGGAATTAATTTTTTCATTCTCCTCCTCAAAACAGTTTATTTATTATAGGCTTTTAGAGTAATTTTTTCTCGCTGACAAAAAAAGACACGAAATTTTAACCTGGATATGTGGCCTCATCTCTATCTTCAAAAAATAAATCCATTTATCTTTAAAGTCAAATAAAAGAAGGGAAGAAAAGGGACGCAAAAAAGGGGCAGACTAACTCTAGACAAAACGGAGGACAGGTAAATCTCAAAACGAACAGGGCCAGCATATTTTCCTTTTTCTATAAACGAATAACGAATGTAAAGGGTTTCACATTAAGGTATAATAAAAAATTATAGCAAGTGATTGATTCTTAATATTAAGCAACTTAATAAGGATTTGAGGAGTTTTTAGGATGGAGGGCACGATGAAAACCAGACTAAAACTCATTCTTACCATAGCTATTTTCTTTCTTTTTGTAGTCAATTGTACAAAAACGAAAATAGCAGAAAAAGCAACGTGGAGAGGAGAAATTGAGTACGAGAACGGGGTAAAGGTTGTCAAGAATCCTGCTGAGCCCGTCTTCGGGGAAATACTCCTCGATCTGGAAGAAGATTTAAGCATCGGAAGAGAAGACGATGATAATTACGTATTTTATCAAGTGAGAAACATTGATGTAGATGATCAAGGAAATATATACGTGCTTGAAGGAGGGAATTGTCGTCTCCAAAAATTCGACCTGACAGGAAAATATTTACAAACAATAGGCAAAAAAGGACAGGGGCCAGGCGAATTTGAAAGCCCTTGGGGGCTTTTACTGGATAAGAAAAACAATATTTATATTTCTGAACGGCGAAAACGAAAAATCCACATATTCAACAGCAAAGGAGAATTTGTAAAGAGTATTCTTTTATCAAATACCACTACAGATTTTTCTGTAACACCTGATGAAAATATTTTTGGAATCGCAAACATTAGAACGGAAGAGGAGAGCAAAAGATGCGTTGTAAAGATGGACCCGAAAGGGGAAATAATTAAAAACATTGCTCAATTTTCCGATATCAAGCGTGTTCAAAGAAAAGGAAAAGAAGGTATGATTATGAGTTTTGGTATAGGCCATCTATACAATCAAAGGCTGTATTTTTCACCAACAGTTAACAACAAACATCTTTATGCTCATTCCTCAGAATACTGCTTGTTTCAGGTTAACTTTGAAGGCGACCTTGAATTGATCATCAAGAAAGAAGAACCTCTCCATCCCATCTCTCAAAAAGAGAAAAATAAGATCTACGAAGGTTTTTCTGACCTAATAGAAAAGTGGCCCAAAGGGGTCGTTAAAGAAGCTGTCCAATTCTCTTCTCACCGTCCTTTTTTTAACAAAATAGCAACTGATGAAAGAGGAAGGATATATGTTAGAAGGGTAAAGTCCGTTATTGATGAAAATGAAGATGTTGAATTTGATATATTCAGCCAGGAGGGCTACTATCTTTATAAAACAAAACTTCCTTTCACTCCAGAAGTCATTAAAAACGGCTATATCTATGATCATTATTCATCTGAAGAAACTGAAGAAGTCAAAATAAAAAGATACAAAGTAAAAAACTGGGGGGAGATAGAAGAGGGAATATAAGCCTTATATTTCTTACGAGATTGCCGCGCTTCCTTTGGTCGCTCGCAACGACACATAAGGGAATATTCTCCTTCTAATTCATCAATCTATCCTCTAACTTTGGGACAAAGCTAAAATTAAAAATATGTCCCAAAAATTAAAGCTGTACCCTAAAGCTCTTTATTAGTTTTCGATTAAGATATAGGGGCGATCGCTCACCTAAAGCTCTCGATTAATTTCTGACTGAGATAAAGGGGGAATTGCATGCGTTTCAATAAAAAAATCTTTACACCTGTAAAAAATATTTACTCGTGCAAGAAAATTTGACTTAAATCTGCTGGCTTGAAAGCAGAATACGCCAGTAGATACAAATTTGGCACGAAAGTTGCTCGGTATATTGGCGGATGGGGAATATATATGAAGGATAAAAATAAGGAGGCAAAAATGTTTCAAGATTCTTTTTTCATAAGAGAAAGAAATTTAGGAACAAAAGTCTGGGTCTTTCCGCTTTCCTTAGCAGTCCATTTACTCATCGTTTTGCTTTTGATAATTTATCCTCTTTTAAATCCAGGCAACCTTCCTCAAGTAGAAATATTCAGTGCTTTTCTTGCTCCTCCCCCACCTCCTCCACCTCCACCTCCTCCCCCACCTAAAAAACGCAAAAGTTCGACAAAAAGAACACGCATTAGACCTGTCCAAGCCCAAACCAATATCGAACCGGGTAAACTTGTCGCCCCTGTAGTTATACCCGAAGATATAGCTGAAGAAGAACTCAGCGATATAGGTATCGAAGGCGGTGTTGAAGGCGGAGTGGAAGGCGGAGTCGTTGGCGGTGTTCTCGGCGGCGTTGTCGGCGGTGTTCTCGGCGGTGTTCTCGGTGAAGTCGAAGCCCCCATAAGAGCAATCGGAGGGATTAAACCTCCTAAGCTAATAAAAAAAGTTGATCCCCTCTATCCCGACATTGCCCGGCAGGCAAGAGTAGAAGGCACGGTTATTATAGAAGCGATAACCGATATTTATGGAAGAGTGGCACGAGTTAAGGTTCTCAGATCTATCCCACTTCTTGACCAAGCAGCTAAAGATGCTGTCCTTCAATGGGTCTACGAACCCATGTTCATAAACGGCCGCCCCAGAGGTATTATTTTTGTAGTTACTGTCCTATTTCAATTAAGGTAGAAGCAGATATTGTCGTGATTTCGTTTTGAAATAGTTGCGTCGCTCCGCTATTGAACATAAGAAGGTATAACATAAACCATTTTCATTGTTCGTGGCTGATGTAGCCACCATGGGGATTAATTAAGGGATGGGCTGATTTAAAAAAGCTTTTGATAGATTACTTTTGTATCCTGACTCTGGCATCGTGGGCTAGAGTGAAATGTCCCTCGATGATGACCAACTCCCCTTCTTTAACGCCATCCAGGACTTCTGCATAGTCCTCATTTTCAAGGCCCACATCAATATATCTCCATTTAGCCAGCCTTTCCTCTACGACAAAGGCCAGTTTCCTCCCGCTTCTGACGAGGATTGCATCCTGGGGAATAAGCAGTTTGTCTTTATGAATTTCAGCTGCGATCTCAACCTCGACATGCATGCCCGGCTTAATCTCCTTCTCAGGATTGGCGACATCGATGATAACATTACATGTCTTGTCTTGAGGATTGATAACCGGACTTATGGCCTTTACTTCGCCCTTGAAAATCTTTCCCGGATAAGCGCTGAACTTCAGATCCACTTCCCGGCCTACTTTCATCTTGCCTATTTCACTCTCCAGAACTTTAGCATGGACGCGTATCCTATCGATGTTTACGAGAGTAAAAAGCTCCCTGCCGCTTGTTACATGCTCCTGGGGAGAAACTTTAATATCGTGAATTAAACCTGAAAAGGGAGCTTTAATCTTCGTCTTCTCCAGATTCATCTGAGCTGATTTGACTCTTATCTCGGCTTGAGTTAGTCCCTTTGCAGCAGCCCGGATTTCTTCTTTTTTTTCTCCTGATTCAATCAAAGATAATTCATACTCTGTGTTTGCCTTTTCAAATTCTGCTCTTGATGTAAGCCCGCTACGAAAACGTCTCCTTGCCTCCTCATAGTCATCCTTAGCTTCTTGAATCTTTTCCCGATCCGGACCAGACCTTGTCTCCCCTGGTTCAGCAAATCGCTTCTCTACCAATAATTCAGACAAAACTTTCAAACGTGTGGCTTCTTCCTGTTCAAGATCCAATCTATATTTCTCGTCATCCAGCTCAACCAGCAACTCTCCCTTTTTGACATGCTTGCTCTCCTCCACGTTCAAGCTTTTTATAACTCCGGCCACTTCAGCTTTCATGTTTATTTTCATGTTAGTCACAGCCTCACCAGGAGATTTCAATTTAATAATAAGATCTCCTATCTGCGCTTCGACAACCTTTACAGGAAGAGGCGTTTCTTTAACCTTTCGGGCTTCTTCTTCAGTATCCTGCGTGGAAGCCTCTTCAGACTCATAGGGTTTTTCTCTGAAAAAGATGAAAAAAGCCAATACGGCAACAACGATGATAATAAGTGAAATAATCAGTATCTTTTTGGAGAAAATCATTTTTCCTATCTCCTACTGCCAGCTCTCTAAAATGTAAACCTAATCTTTATAGTAAAAACGACGATTCAAAATGTCAAATTATATCATTCCAAAAAAAGGGTTTATGTAGGGGCTTTTGATTCATCAAATCCACATATTTATTGTACAATCAAAAAGGTGGGCTTGATAAATCAAGCCCCTACAGAAGATGAATCAAACCCTCACCATATAAATCAGCCCCCTGCGAAATTAATCGATGGATTTGATGAATTAAACCCATGCACAATATAAATCAACACCCTATGGAATAAATCGGTGGGCTCGATAAATCAAATCCATACAAAAGAAAGGTCAGTCCATTTCACAACATAAATCGGTGGGCTTGATAAATCAAGCCCCTACAAAAGAGAAGTCAGATTCATTAAGCGTATTGTTCGTTATCTTTTTTTACTGCGTCCTTCAAAAGCTCGAAAAAATCAGGGAGGGCAGCAATAACCCTGTGCCAGTTGGGGATAAGAACAGTTTTAGAAGGATTCTGCCAAAACACCTCTCCGGCAAGCTTTATCCCCTCAGCAAAAGCCTCAACACACACCGACTCATTGTGTCGGTCAAACTTTAAACTATTCAGTTCAGCATCATTCTCATACAGAACGACCGTCTCTTGAGCGACTTTCAAATAGATATTACTCAAAGTTTTAAAAAATCCTTCTGAAAATTGTGCTCCTTCCTGGGCGAGGGTTCGAAAAATAGATTTGGCAATGTCAACAGTCATCTTCAAAATCCCTTTTTCTGGATCATCTGGAAATAATTCTTGATGCTTATGTTCGTATCCATCGGCAATGTCAACCTGACATATCCTGCTTAAAGCCATATTTCTGTAAACTTCAGCCAAAGTCCCTACTTCCAATCCCCAGTCGCTGGGGATACGCATGGCCATAGCTAAATCCCTTCTCAGTGCAATCTCTCCGGCCAAAGCATAGCGAAAACTGTCTATATAAACCAGGAAAGGAAGATATCCTAATATCTTTTCTAATGACCGTATAAAAGGCGTAAAAAACAACCGAGTAGCACGGCCGTGCATTTGTTCCGTGTACCGGCTGTAATAGCCTTTGCAAAACTCATATTCAGAATGGGGATTAGCCACAGGATAACAAAGACGGGCAAGAAGTCCACGATTATAGTTTACGATATCACAGTCATGCATGGCGATGACCCGGCTTTTTCCCCTGGCTAAAACATACCCAAGGGAAATCCAGACAGCTCGTCCTTTTCCTCTTTCCCCTGGATATAAGTCATTCTTCTCTAAAAGCTTATAGAGCCCCTTCATCCGGGGACCATCGTTCCATATCACCTTGAATTTTTTATAGGAAGAGAAAAGACTTTTAACCTTTTTAAATTGTTCTTCATTTGCTCTATCAAGACTCAAGACAATCTCCCGGAGATAATTAACCTTTTTCAACTCATTCATAATATTGGGGAGAGCTCCGCTTTTAAATTCTCGAAAAAGAGAGGGCAAAACTAAGGCGATGGGTCTTATCCGGGAAAAATTCTTGAGATCATTTTCTAATTTTTTCAGGTTTAATTCTCCCAATCTATGAAAGGTAGCGATTACCCCGTTTTGGAAAAAATCAGACATTTATTCCTCCAAAAACTATTATAAGAACAAATTTCATTTGGATTTAATTGCGCTTGGTATAGAATAAAGAAAAAAAAAATTTGTGTCAATGACTTGATTCTCGTTCAGGAGTCGTTATATCTATTAGAGTTAAACCCTTAACCAAGAAGGAGTGCTTCAATTGAAGACAGGTTTGAGCTTCACCTGCAATGCTGATGCGGGAAAAACGACTCCTCAACCCCTCGAAGGAAGTTATTGACTTTTGATCGGATATTTAACAATATCTTTTTCTTAGTATGGATGGTTTGAAAAGATAAAAAAAATGATCCTCACTCCCAAAACAATCGAAAAAGTTAAAAAGATCAAAAAAGTTGACCTTCTGGTCGGAATCCCGAGTTACAACACCGAAAACACGATAGGTCATGTCTTGAAAGCTGTCCGGCTCGGGCTGACAAAATACTTTCCCAAGCTAAAAAGCATCATTGTTGATTCCGATAGTGGATCATCGGATAATACGCGAAAAATCGTTCGAAAGAGCATGAAAGATTATAAAGGGCTCGAAACTATCCTGATCGCTCACGAAATGCATCCTTATATGCGAAGCCTTCACACGCCTATTTCAGAAATGGTAACAACCTTCAGAGGAACTCCGGGCAAAGGCAAAGCTTTCAGGAGGATATTTGAAGTAGCCCATACCCTAAAAGCTAAGGCTGTGGTTGTGGTCGATTCAGACCTTCGCTCGATAACTCCAGAATGGATACAACTTCTGGCAGGACCCATTCTCTTCAAGAATTTTGATTATGTTACGCCCCTCTATTCGCGACATAAATATGACGGGACTATCACAAATTCCCTGATATACCCTCTGACCAGAGCCTTATACGGTATAAAGATCCGCCAGCCTATCGGAGGTGAATTCGGCTTTTCAGCAAAGGTTCTCAGCCATTATATGGAAAAAGACATCTGGGACACAGACGTCGCTTATTACGGCATCGACATCTGGATGACATCTGTCGCTCTGGCTAATGGATATAAAATTTGCCAATCTTTTCTCGGAGCCAAAATTCATAACCCAAAAAATGTGTCTACTCTTCCTCCTATGTTTAAGCAGGTCATGGGAACGATTTTTTCTCTCATCGAAGAAAATCAAGATAAATGGAAGAAAATAAAAGGAAGCAAAAAATTGCAAACTTTTGGTTTCCAGGCCAGAGTTATTCCTGAAGAAGCCCACCAGGATTTCAATGGACTCTTCAATCTTTTTCATGAAGGAGTTGCGAAACGCTATCTTATCTGGAGAGAGATACTGAAAAAAGAAAATCTGCGATCGCTGGAAAAAATTATTAAACTCCCAAAGAAAAGTTTTAGCTTCCCTTCTCAAGCCTGGGTAAAAATAATCTACGACTACATCCTTTTCTACCAAAGGTTCAAGTACACCTTCATGGAAATGAGTCTACCTTCTGTCCTTGAATCAATGATTCCCCTCTACTTTGGTTTTATTGCATCCTTCGTCCAAAAAACAAAAAAAATGAGTAATTTAGAAGCTGAAGAAGAAATTGAAAAACTCTGCATTGAGTTTGAAAAACTAAAGCCATATTTGGTCACTAACTGGGATAAAAGAGAATAAAAGATTCCATAAAAAAGTTTTAACCGTTTAGCCAATATAGTCACTCAGGCCGTCTTTTTGGCAGGCATTCTCTCCTCAAAAGCCAAACCTCTTCCCGCCATTGCTGGTCTTGTGAGCGGAGTAACTGTAAACCTCTTCCTCTGGCTTTTTGTGCCTTCAGTCTCCTGGTTATGGTGGAATGCGATTGGATTTGTGCTCGCGACTGCAGTCATTTTTTTTGGGGAGCTTACTCTTCCAACCAGCTTTCAAGAGCTCCTTCGAAATAAGAATCAGCCCTGAGAAAAGAGCCTGGAAAATAAACTATGGATTATTGATCGTTTATGTTGCGGGGCTAATTCTCTTTTTAATTTTTTTCCCCAAGCTGTTTTAATGAAATAAGCTCGACCGGGCAGATTGGCTTGTTCAACCAGACTAGAATGCGATTTAGTTCGCTGGTCTGTAAAC
>JABUBO010000670.1_pt1 | contig 11263 bp, 13 predicted proteins | sample 7240361 | NCBI WGS metagenome assembly JABUBO01 (sample SAMN07256346, study PRJNA390944) | subsurface metagenome | isolation source: Methane hydrate marine sediment | place: Pacific Ocean: Eastern North Pacific, ODP site
AAGCAAGATCCTTTTGTGTCATAAGCCTTCTGGCTTTAGCCCTAAGTTCCATAACATTTATAGATGCGGTGTCATCTATATATATTGGAGACTCAGCCAATTCTCCAACTGTTTTTGCCAATTTTGGCCAATCTTCGTCTTTAAGTCTTCCCGTTCTTAGTCTACTTGCATCAATTCTCGCCTCTGAACACATAATTCTCTGTGAAAGTTGATGACGAGCCATCTCTAAAGAGAATATAGCTACTGGTTTTTTAAAATTCAATCCAATATGCTGTGCTGCACCTAAGACAAATGATGTTTTTCCCATAGATGGTCTTCCAGCAATTATAATTAGATCAGATTTCTGAAGTCCAGTTGTTAAGTGATCAAAGTCTGTATATCCCGTCGGAAGACCAGTTATTTGAGAGCCTTTTTCATGAAGTTTCTCAATTTGTTCAAATCCTTCTGTTAGAAGATCTTTCAAAATGGTAAAATCGCCTTTGAGCCTTCTCTTTGATACACTAAAAATTAATTGTTCAGCGGTATCAATTGTCTTTTCTAAATCCTCAGGAACCTCATATCCCATAGTAGCAATTTTTGTAGCTGCTTCAATGAGTCTTCGCAGTGTTGCATTCTGTGCCACAATTGTTGAATAATGTCTTGCATTAGCTGCGAGTGGCACATTACTTACTAATGTATGAATATAGGCTCTACCACCAACTTCTTCTAATATATTCATTTTCTTTAATTCTTCTACAACTGTTATTGGATCTGCAGCTTCTCCTCTAACATAAAGATTTTTAATTGAATTATATATTTTTCTATGAGCGTTTCTATAGAAATCATCCTCATTCAATACTTCACCAGCAACTGCAATGGCATCCTGTGATATCATCATAGCACCAAGAATTGATTCTTCTGCTTCAATATTATGGGGAGGAATTCTGTCAAGTCTTGTTAAATCAAGTGAATTCTTTGATTTTTTTATTGTCATATTTCACCCAATAATTTCTAATAAGAAGATTCTTAGAGGGTTAAATGATTATAGCTATTTCTAATATTTCAAGTAAAAAGATTTTTCCTATTCTATTTTATTTATCTAAAGCTTCTACTCCACTATTATAACAAATAGAAATAGATAGAAATATTACTTTTTTTACTTTCTCTCTTTTACTTCCTTCTCCTCAATTTCTTCTTCACTTTCCTCCTTTCTCCACAGTTCTAATTCTGGCCACTCTCTAGCAGTTTCATCAACAACTCTCACTCTCACCTGAGCCTCTACTTCTGGAAAAAGTCTAATATTAATAGGATATTCTCCAATATATCTTATATTTTCCTTTAAACTTATTTTTCTTCTATCAATTGATATTTCACTTTCATTTTCTATTTCTTCGTATATTTCCCTACCAGTTACCGAGCCAAAAAGCTTGCCCTCCTCTCCTACCTTTTTTGGAATCATTAAAATAAGTTTATTTAAAATCTCTGCCTGTGATTGAGCATGAGCTCTGTCCTTGGCCTCTTTTTCAAGGCCTTTCTTTCTAATAGTATCTATTTGTTTTAAATTTCCCTTAGTAGCTATAATGGCAAGTTTCTTGGGAATTAAGTAGTTTCGAGCATAGCCATCCTTCACATCAACAATATCACCAGATCTTCCCAAATTCTCTATAGTTTCTTTAAGAATTATTTTCAATCCTGCCTCCCATTACACCTCTTATTAACAGTTTTGTTTTATATTTTGATAGTAATATTAAACACGGAAATATACTCAGAGCTATCTAAAATCGTAATTTTTATAAAAAATGATTTTTATAATAATTTCTATTTTCTATAAAACTATCTTGAGGTATATGAAATTAATGCGACTTCTCTTGCTCTCTTGATAGCTTTTGCCAGATCTGATTGGTGTTGAGCACAAAGACCTGTTATTCTTCTAGGTCTTATTTTACCCCTATCTGAAATGAATCTTTTTAACAAATCAATTTCTTTGTAATCTATATAATTTATCTTATTTTTACAGAAAAAACAGTACCTTTTTCTCCGCCTTATTGGATATCTCGTTTTTGGCATTACTCTCCTCTCCAATAACTGTTGTTTAACTTGATAAATATAGTTTTATTATTAATTGAATATTTCATTATTATTTATTTAATTTCTAATACTAAAATGGTATATCATCTACTTCAGTTGGTTCCTCCCTAAACTCCTCAGTAGGACCTGTTTCACCCTTGATATTTTTTGTTATCGCAGCTGTAGCCCATTCAAGGCTTGGAGCTACAACTCTCGCCACAATTTCTATTTTATTTCTTGTTTGACCATCGACTGTCTCCCAACTTCTCATTTGAAGTCTTCCATTAATAATTATTCTATCTCCTTTTTTCAGAGACTCTGCACAATTCTCTGCTAAACCCCTCCATGCAACTACATCAACATAGCTTGTTTCTTCCTGCCATTCCCCCAAACTGTTTTGCCATCTTCTATTTACTGCTACACCAAAATTTACAACTGGACTTCCACTAGGAGTAAATCTTAATTCTGGGTCTCTTGTTAAATTACCAAGTATTGTAATATTATTTACGTTTGCCATCTTTCCCCTCAAAATGTAAAAATTTATATTATTTTAATTTTTTTATAAAAATTTTATTTTAAAAGAATTTTTTATTTCCCAATAAAACTATTTAACATTATAACAACATTTTGTTCTTAAATTTTGATGATATTTATCATCTATTTATAAGAGTACTATACTATTTTCTCCAAATCTTTTCTTCTGAAAATTCTGAATCTTATTATCCCCTCTGTTATTTTGAGCACTCTTCTTAATTCTTCAATTAAATCTACAAGACCTGAAAAATAAAATACATAGTAAGTGCCTATGTCGTAACCCTCTATTGGATAAGCTAATTTTCTCTCACCCAATCTTTCAATATCATAAAGTTCAGCATTATATTTTGATATTATATCTTGTACCTTAGAAATGAGTTCCTCTTGCTTTTTATCACCAAGACCAGAATCAGTGATCATCATCATTTCATATCTTGCCATAAATTACCTCCTTTGAACTAATGATCCCAGAAAGGGACAGGATTTTACAAATGAGCAAAAATTATAGCATAAAATTTCTATCAGAAAAATTATTTATTAATATAAGATATAAATTTTCAATTTATGAATTGTTTAAATTTATAAACTATTTAAATTTTAAATAATTATTACACATTTTTATGTAAATTTTAACTCATTAAATTAAATACTAAAGATAATTTATCCCTCTTCCCATGGGAATCTTGTTTCAGAACTGGATGTGGCTTTTATCTCAATGGAATTTTTTATAAAATTATCAATAAATATTAAATTTGCAGTTTTAGAAACAGTTACTACAGTCTCATTGTTTTTAACAGAATAAGATATGAATTTTGTATTATTCATCTCTGCTACAGCTCTTGCCACATCTTCCCCATTCTCTAAAAACAGAATTTCCTGAGCTGCTGCTAAAGAAGCCGCATCTGCAGCTGATTTTGCATCGGCTCTCGTTTTTAAAAGAATAGCAACATCAATAATAAATGGAGTAAATAATATCAAAATCATAGCTACTGCTATGCTCAATATTGTTAAATTTCCTATTTGAGAACTAAACATTTTTATTCCTTTTCAATCCTCATTGTTGCTGACGATTTGAGACTAATACTATCAGGAAAAACTAATTCTATTCCAGGAAAAATTATAGGGGGATTATACTCAATAGTTACAGTTATATAGTCACCAATTTTTCTACCAGAGGAGGGCTTAATAGATATATTCATACTATTTTTATCAAGAGTTCCTGCTGAATTTATTATGGATTCTCTAATCTTCATATTACTATTTGTTACTGAGCCATCCCTTGCTCCTTCTCTTGCTGCATGAGTAATAATCAACTGCGCATTTACTACAATTCCCATTTGTATGATAACTAATATTACTATTAAAATTAAAGGTAGTACTAAGGCAAATTCAGTTGCTGATTGACCTTCCTCTTTTCTTAGCGATGTTGAAATACTTCTCATTAACTTACCCAATTTGAAATAAAATTGTAAACCCATCTCTTAAATAGCTCATGTAAACTTATAATTGGTCACTACTTTTAAAGTGATTTTACTTTCTATTACCTCTTACAAGAAAATATTAATTCTCTAAATAATATATTCATAAAATATATTATTTATGCTACTTTTTGCCCTCTCCCATAAAGGCGGAGAGCAACTTTAAAGTTTAATAATCATGAGTTTGAATAATATCTTGATCTATAAAGAAGCAATCAGTTTTGCAAATATTGCTTTGAGAATCTCCGGAAGTTTTTCTTTTGCTACTGCAATAAGTATACCCACAATAACTACAACAGCTGCAATAAGTAGTGCATACTCAACTGTGGTTACCCCTTTTTCTTCTTTTAATCTTTTAAATAAGGTTTTCATCGATTTTCACCTCTTTCTATATTTTATTTATTTTAGAAACCCTGTGTTAATAAAAATTTTTTACTTATAATACTGTTTTATATAATCTAGTTATTAATTTATATATTTAAGATTGAGAAGAGAAAAGTTCCTACTGCAATGGTCAAAAATCCTGGGAGTATGAAAAATATAAGTGGAAAAAGTATTAAAATAGGAATCTTTCTAGCTCGTTGTTCCTCTTTTTTATGAACTCTAAATCTACAATCTTTTGCCTGATTTTCCAAAATCTCGGATATTGGGACACCAAATCTCTCTCCATTTATCAAAGCAGAAATAAAACTTTCCAATTCACTGCTTTCTGTTTTATCAATTAATTCGTCAAAGGCTTTCTGTTTAGGTTTACCCAATTTCAGATTTCTTACTAAATTTTTCAACTCTTTTCCTAATAAGCCAGTTGAATTTTCTACAACTAAATAAAGGGATCTTCTTAAATTCAGTCCAGCTTTACAACCTAAATTTAATTCATCAATTATATTTGGCAAATCCTGATCTATTAAATTACCCTCTTTTGAAATCTTTATCCTGAAATAGAAATCTGGTATAAAGAAGTAAATTACACTTAAAATAATAGAGGTCAGAATAAAGGATTTAGTGGATTTGCAGCAAATAACTGAAATAGTTATAGCTAATGGAATAGATAACAACTTTACTAAAATTATCTTTTCCAGTACATCTTCGCTGAAATTTCTGTGAAATCTTTTATCAAAAAATATAAATTTTCTTATATTTTTTGACTTAAGGAATACTCTAAATAGTTTGCTTTTTTTAAATATCCTATTTACTGCTATAATATTTAATCCCTTGATATTTAGTCCACTCTTATTAACTTCTTTAGTATTTATACTTTCAATATTTATTCCTTTAGTGTCCATTCTTTTAAAGAATCTTGTGTATCTCTTCATAAACTTGTTAACTTGGCTATTTTTATATTTTGAATTTTTAATTTTATATTCTGTTAAGCTTCTTATAACTAAATAACCTATTAAGTTTAACAGTAGCCCTATTGAAACTATTATCACCCCTAGCGGTTTGGAAAAAATTAATCTTACCTGCTCACCTTCAAAAGCGTAAAATAAAGACAAATACCCTAATGGGAGAAGAGAAATTATATTTCCTGAAAAACGACCTTGAGTTGTAAGAATTCTTATTTCCTCTCTTAAATTCTGTCTTTCTCTTATCATATTTGTTAAAGAATTAAATATTTCAGTAACATTACCCCCAACTTTTACCACTATTTTTATTGCAGAGATAATTAAATTTATTTCTGGAATTCTCAACCTTCCTGCCATATTGTGAAAAGCTCTTAGTAGATCTATATCCAAACTTATCTCATTCATCAATCTTTTAAGCTCATCTCCCAATGGTGGTTTTATCTTCTCACTACATATCTCCACCGAATTTTTATAGTAAGCCCTGCCCTTAATGTAATATTCAACAATGATAAAAATTGCAAAATCTGACCTTCTATAAGTCTTTTTCTTTTATTTTTAAAGAAATCATTAACAGGAATAACTATAAAAATTCCAAATAATGAGAAAATCAAAGACATCAAAAATCTTTTGGAAAATAGATAAACTATAGAACCAAAAATGAAACTTCCTATTAATGCAAATAGAAAGAGTGTTTTAGCTGATAAGTAAATCTCAAATCTTTTAGCAAATTTTTCATTAATATTCTTAAAGAGTTTATTTAATTTTAAAAATTTATACTTTGTTAAAGATTTCATCATTTAATTCAATACCCTGTGAAATTAGCTTATTATAGAAATTTGGTATATATCCAGTTGGTAAAAAATTACCTAGTACTCCACCATTTGAATTTACCCCCTCCTGTTTAAAAACTAAGATGTCTTTAACTTCTATCTCTTTATTGTTAAAAAGAACTTCACTTATATTGGTTATTCTTCTTTTACCATCAGGAAATCTATCCAAATGGATTATTAAATGTAGAGCAGCAGCAATCATTCTTTTAACTGAATTTGTTGACAGATTAATATCAGACATTAATGTCATGGTTTCCAATCGTGAGATTAAATCCTTGGGTGAGTTTGCGTGTACAGTAGCAAGAGATCCATCATGTCCTGTATTCATAGCTTGGAGCATATCTAATGCTTCTTTGCCTCTAACTTCACCAATTATTATTCTATCCGGTCTCATTCTTAATGCATTTCTAACCAGATCTCTTATGGTAATCTCACCTTTACCCTCTATATTTGGAGGTCTACTTTCCAGTGTTATAATATGTAGTTGTGCTAGCTTTAATTCTGCTGCATCCTCAATTGTTATTAGCCTTTCATCTGGAGAAATAATTGTGGAAAGGGCATTTAAAAAAGTGGTTTTACCACTTCCAGTTCTACCTGAAATAATGATATTACATCTTCCTAAAATTACTGCCTTTAGAAATTGAACTATTTTATAGTTTAAAGTTCCGATTTTTACTAATTGATCTAATGAAAACAATTTTAGATTGAATTTCCTTATAGTTATTACAGGTCCAATTAATGAAAGTGGTGGAATTATGACATTTATTCTTGAACCATCTGGTAAACGGGCATCTACCATAGGAGAGCTTTCATCAACTCTTAAGCCTAATGGAGATATTATTTTATCAATTAAATGATAAAGCTGCTTATCACTTGATAATCTAATATTTGTTTGGTAAATATGTCCTTCTTTTTCGATATAAATGTAATTTTTTCCATTTACCATAACCTCTGATATCTCATCATCATTAATCAATGGTTCTAATATTCCTAAACCTAAAATGGAGTTAATTAAATTCTCCATTAACATATTTATTTGAGTTTTTGATAATATAATTTTTTCTTGTTTAAGAAGACTTAAAATCTCCATAATGAGTTTTTCTCTTTTATCATTAAAATTAGACACATTTAAAATTGAGGAATCCAATCTTTCCAGTAGCTTATACTGAATAAGATTTCTTATTTCATTCAAATCCTCATGAGAATTCATTTTAGATAAATCTTGGTGTTGATTTAAATAAAATAAATCTGATGAAGAATTGATTTGATTTTTCTGGATTTGATTTTTCTGGATTTGATTTTTCATTTTTAATTAATTTAGGAATTTTTAAAATTCAAAATTTTTCTTGCAAGATCACTCATAGATCTAATTAATGATAAATCAGTTCTATCACTTAATATCGTCCCTTTTTGTTCAAACATTATTCCCAAAGTCAAATCTTCAGGTATTGTCTTAAAAATCGGAACTTTTAAAAACTGCTCTATATGTTTTAATGAAATAGCAGAAAAACTATCAGAACGATTTACAACGAGATGTGTAATTGCACCATTTTTTAATGAATTTATTTGTTCCAGTAGATGATTACATCTTATTACTGAAAGTAGATGGGGAATAGTAATTAATATTAACTCATCAGATACATTTATACCCGCTTTTGCAGAACATAGGTTTAGATTATTGGGTATGTCTAAAAATACATATTTATATAATTTCTTTAATATTTTAACTATATGATTTATATTATCCTCCTTAAATTCTTTTGCCTTTTCTAAATTGTTTGTAGAAAAAATAATTGATAACCCATTATTAGTTTTTTCAACAACATTTTCTACAGAAATATTACTCAACTCATTTAAAATTGGGGTTAAATCGCCTATATCTTTTGCATGATCAGTTTGATTAAAAATAGTTTTTATGTCTCCATTTTCTAAATTAAGGTCTACTAAAATAGCTTCACTTTCAAAATCGTTTGCAATATCATTCTTTGAACATATGACAGCAAGATGACTTGTAATAAATGTGGTCCCAACTCCACCTTTAGAACCTATCACACCAATTACTTTACCTTCAAAATTATCGTCTATAGTGTAAAAATCTTCTATATTTAATGGCTTATACTTGGACATCTCTACATTTTCAATGTTCGAATTTTTATTACTCATACTTTCATCTTTAAATTTTTTATTATCATCCATTTCTTTATGATTATTACTATGTGTAAAAATCTTAGATTAATTTCTTATTTAATTCCCCAATGTGCTATAAATTAAAGTTACAAATTATTAACTTGAAATTAATAATTCTTAGAAGGACATAAAGAAAAAAACAATTTTCCATTTGCCATTGCATTAGATATTTCTATAACTTCCTCAGGTAAGACCAATAAAGTTATCCATCTTTCAGAGTTAGAAATATCTACATCTAAAAAATTAAAATCTGAATTACTCTCTTTCCCCTCATTTTTTCCCTTTAACTCCTTACCTGTTGAAATACTATTATTGACATCAAGTACAATTTTTGCTGGGGCAATTAATCGAGTATTGGATAAATTTTCATTATTCCTATTAATGTTATTTGTATGAAAAACAGCTATTACATCAACTTTATCGCCATACTTTACAGTTGGTGGAATTAAACTTTGATTATCGATGGGAAGTGTTATTATTCTATTTCCTGATGGAATATTTTCAGGAAACGCAATTAAATCAGTGCCGCTATCATTTATCTTTGAAATTAAAATCTGTTCACCTCTATAAATTGGATACCGTGCTACCTTTCCTAAAACTAAACTTTTATCTAATACGGCATTTTCCAATATATATTTCTTTTGTATTTCTTTTATTGTTATCATTTCTTCACCAATTACAGTAGATACCGGAATTTTTTGTTTTGCAATTACTACATTTAAAAAATCACCTTCTTTTGGAATCTTATCTTTTAAATTAGAGATATGCCTAAAAGTAAAAAATATAAATATTATGAAAATCAATATTGCAATTGATAGATAAAGTTTTTTACTTAATGGTTTTCTTAGTTTTTTCAATTTTTTAATTTCAAGATCATTGCTCATTTTCTTTGTTTTCATGATTTTCTTAGCATTTTATTCTCAATATTATTATTTAAAAATCATTATTTTTATTAATTAGATTATCTGTATTTTTTAGATTATTTATAATAATGTGTATTTGTATAAATATACTTATGTATATATTAACACAATTTCTTTTTAAAGTAAAGGATAAAAAGTATGGAAATATAAATCTTTTATATTAATTATTCATATTAAATATGGAAATATAAGAAGAAAAAGATGATGAAAAAAGGAAATATTTTGAAATGTTTTACGCAATTAGAAATACAACCATAAAAAATAGTCACCAGAATGTGACCATTTTTTATTAATTTGACTTAGCAAACTAATTTTTATTTATTTTTTTATAATATATTATTTAATTCTTTTTCATATTAATAGATTATATTATTAGATATTAAAATTTCCTATAGAAGTTCGAAACGTGCTGTGAAGAATCTTAGTTGTGCCGGTTCATAAACCATCTTAAGACCTTTTAAATTATCTCTATAACTATAAACTTCGGCTACAGATTCAGCAACTACATCCATATGAAGATTTGTATATACTCTACGAGGTATAGTTACTCTAACAAGCTCAAGTTTGGGATACTTATGATCCCCCGTCTTTTTATCTCTTCCTGCGGAAATAATTCCCCTTTCCATGCTTCTTACACCTGAATCTATATATATTTCAGCAGCAAGTCTTTGAGCAGGAAATTCATGTTGAGGAATATGGGGAAGGAATCTCTTAGCATCAAGATAAACTGCATGTCCACCAATTGGTGAAACAATGGGAACATTTACATTTTTAATCTTATTTCCTAAATATTCAACTTGACTAACTCTTGCAGCAATATAGTTATCATCCACTGACTCATATATTCCTCTCGCAACCGCTTCTAGATCTCTTCCAGCTAAACCTCCATAGGTTGGAAATCCCTCAAAAACAGGGAGAAGAGCTATTCCTTTCAAATATAGATCATAATCATTTAGTGCTAAAAATCCACCAATATTGACCAACCCATCTTTCTTGGAGCTCATAGTGCAACCATCTCCATAGCTCATCATTTCTTTTAGTATCTCTTTAATGCTTTTATCTTGATATCCATTCTCCCTCTGCTTGATAAAATACGCATTTTCTACACATCTTGTTGCATCATAAAATATTTTAATTCCATATTTATAACATAGTTCACTTACCTTTTTAGCATTTTCCATAGAGAAAGGTTGACCACCAGCCATATTTACATTCATCTCAAAGCTAATATATGGAATTCTCTCAGCTCCAACTCTGTCAATTAAGCTTTGCAATTTATTTAAGTCAATATTTCCCTTAAATGGATACTCTGACTGAGGGTCATTAGCTTCATCAATTATAACATCCACAAAAATTCCACCAGCTCTCTCCTGGTGTTCACGAGTTGTTGTAAAATACATATTTCCAGGAATAAAATCACCTTGATTTATGGTTATCTGAGATAGTATGTTTTCAGCACCTCTTCCTTGATGAGTAGGTAGAACATATTTATAACCATATATCTCCTGGACTGCTTTTTCGAGATTATAGAAATTTCTACTACCAGAATAAGCTTCATCTCCCAACATCATTCCTGCCCACTGATTATCACTCATAGCTGATGTTCCACTATCAGTTAATAAATCTATATATACATCTTTTGATTTGAGCAGAAAAGTGTTGTATCCAGCTTCCTTGATTGCTTTTTCCCTATATTGCTTTGTTGTAATTTCAATTGGCTCTACAACCTTTATTCTCCATGGTTCTGCTATAGTTCTTTTCTTCTCCAAAAAACACCTCCATTTAAATTAAATAAAATCATCTTTTATAAAAATGAAAAATCTAAATGTAGAATCATCTCTTCTTAAAAAGACTTCAAATATTAAATTTCCCCTGAGTAGTCTTATGAGGTCTTACATATCTATGTTCTATTTTTATTGAGA
>JABUBO010000671.1_pt1 | contig 11261 bp, 10 predicted proteins | sample 7240361 | NCBI WGS metagenome assembly JABUBO01 (sample SAMN07256346, study PRJNA390944) | subsurface metagenome | isolation source: Methane hydrate marine sediment | place: Pacific Ocean: Eastern North Pacific, ODP site
ATGCAAACCTTTTCTTCTGGTTGTGGTTCGTGAACGTTAATGTTGCAGTGCTTAATGCTTTGCCGATTTATCCTCTGGATGGAGGACGAATGTTCAACATTTCGTTGAAGGGCATTCTGGGTCGAAGAGTAAGCGAGAAAACGGTCTCTCGAATAACTTATGCTGTGACTGCTAGTTTGGTTTCTGTTCTACTGATGATTGCTGTGATTCCATTCATTATGTAATGGCATGCGCAACGTAACCGCCTAATATTTAGGTTGACTCAACATTCTTCTAGTGTGTAGCTGAAAACGGGTGAGCAACATGACCTCTCGCGTCAATTCGCCTTCAGTTTTAGCTGAGTTGGCAACCAAATCAAGTGTTGAAGAGTTTCTTGGGCTCATCAGACAGGTCAGCAGGCGATTGGCTACTGAAGACGAGATGGTTGGAGCTCTAAAGATAACTGGTAGGCTTGTTGAAGCGCCACCTGTTGGGAAGGCGATTGTGGTGGGGGATTTGCATGGGGACCTAAAAAGCCTCATGTATATACTGGAAGAGAGCGATTTTCTGGGCAAGATGAAGAAGGGCAGAGATGTTTTGTTGATTTTTCTTGGAGATTACGGAGACCGTGGCGTCCACTCTCCTGAAGTCTACTATGTCGTATTGAAGCTTAAGGAAATGTTTCCTGAACGTGTCATCTTGATGAGAGGAAACCATGAAGGACCCCTCGACCTACTTGCTTCGCCGCATGACCTGCCAGTTCATCTAGAAAACAAATTCGGCAAAAAAGGCTCAGAAGTTTACTCAGAACTCCGTGAACTCTTTAATCACCTGTACACCGCTGTAATCATTAAAGACAGCTATGTTTTACTTCACGGAGGTGCCCCAAGCCAAGCCACCACAATAGACGACATCGCATACGCGCACAAAAATCATCCACAAAAGCGGCACCTCGAAGAAATCTTATGGAACGATCCATATGCGAAACTGAAAGGAACAGTTGCATCGCCTAGAGGAGCCGGCAGACTGTTTGGCTCAGATGTTACACGCAAGTTTCTACGTATGCTCAACGTCAAAGCATTAATTAGAAGTCACCAATCCTGCCCCGACGGATACAAAAGCATACACCAAGGAACCGTTTTAACCCTCTTTTCGACGAAAACTCCGCCATACAACAACAAGTTTGCGGCATACCTGCAACTTGACCTCTCACAGAAACCGAAAACGCCAAAACAGCTTCTACAGGGCATCCACAAGTTCTAACTCAAAAGCAATCATCATATTAGGAGACTAATAACAGTTCATTGTTGAAAACTAGCTTTTTTCAGAAAAACCAAGAAACAACACATTTGCACAACCAAAAAAGCACGGCGGCTTTCTAGCGTAGAAAAGATTTTGTGCGGCATTACTTTAATCTGTCAGAATAATGTTTGATGTATGAAGGGATAACGCTTGAAAATTGGAATTATGACCCGAGATGGAAACGGGTGGTGCTCCACACAACTGCGGAAAGCTTTGGACAAAAAAAACGTAACCCCCATCTGTTTTAGTTATCGCCAAATCATCGGACGCATAAACTACACTCCTGAAGCTTCAGTGAACAAAATCAACATTCTAAAAGACCTAGATGCCCTGATTACACGCCCAATTGGACGAGGCTCCCTCGAAGAAATCATCTTCAGAATGAACCTTCTCCACAAACTAGAAAGATCAGGACTACTAATCATCAATCCGCCCCTAGCCATCGAACAATCAGTAGACAAATACTGTTCACTAACCCTTTTCCAAGAACACAACATACCCGTTCCCCGCACAGCCGTCACAGAAAGCCACGACGAAGCACTCAAATGCTTCTACGAACTAGGCGAAGACGTCATAGTGAAACCCGTATTTGGCTCAAGAGGAGTAGGCGCCACCAGAATCACCGACCCAGACATCGCCGCAAGAGTCTTCAGAACCATATCATTCTACCACGGCGTCCTATACCTCCAAGAATTCATACCCCACAAAAACTCGGACATCCGCGCCTTCGTCATAGGCGACAGAGTCATAGCATCTATGCACAGAATAGCAAAAAACTGGAAAACCAACGTGAGTCTCGGAGCAAAACCCGTATCCTTAAATCTGCCCACAGAACTGGAAAGTCTTGCAGTTAAAGCAGCTAAAATCATAGGCTGCAAGGTTACGGGTGTAGACATAATGGAAGGACCAGAAGGACCAGTAGTTATAGAAATTAACAGTCAACCAGGATGGAGAGGACTACAATCAGTCACAAAAACCGTCATCGCCGACGAAATCATCAGCTACATCCTCTCTGAACTCAAGGCTTAGGAGAAAAAAAGGCATGCGGGAGACCCAACTTTCCCGAATAAACGTTGCAGACCAAACAGTAGAGCAACGAACAGACTACGTCGCAGAAGATACTCCAATCCACATTTTCCTCAACAAACATCACTACGGAACAATCCTCTGCTCACCCGACCAACTAAAAGAGATGGTTGTGGGACACCTTCTCTCCGAAGGACTCCTACAATCAACAAACGAAATAGACGAATTACACCTAAAAAAAGACGGAAAATGCTTACTAAAACTCAAACCAGAAATTGACGCTGAACAACGAATCTCATCATCACAACGCTTCGCACGTCTCATAGTCTCCGCCTGCGGCTCCCCAGACTATCGTCCCCTCTCCGAAGTCATCAAAAGCCTCCCCAAAATGGACATGACATTAACTGTAACCGCAAATATTCTTTCCGAGTCCGTGAAACAACTAAACTTTATTGCCGAAAAATTCCGAAAAACAGGCGGCGTTCACGTAGCCGCACTATACTCAACAGACGGAAAAGTAGTGGCTTTAGCCGAAGATGTGGGACGCCACAACGCCGTCGACAAAGTCATCGGTGCCGGGGCAACAAAAAACATGGATTTCACAAAACTTTTTCTTGCCTTAAGCGGACGACTCACCGGAGACATAGTCTTGAAAGCAGCACGCATGAAAATTCCCATTATCGCTTCTTTGTCAGCGGCCATCAGTTCTGGCTTGGAAGCAGCCCAACTAACAAGAGTTACTTTGATTGGTTTTGTCAGAGGCAAACGAATGAACGTTTACACGTATCCTGAGCGAATAGTGTTTTAGTAACCGTGATTTAACGGTAAATCATGTATGAAAAAGCGATCAACGATGAAATCTGAAGCAGACCTTAGAGAATGCGGGTATGCCTATACCTTTTCCGATGAAAGGTACTCCAGAAACGTTCGGGCTAGTGTTAATAACTAACACACGTACCCTTTTTAGTCTCCAACTAAAGGCACATGTTCTATTAGGAGACTAATAATACTTCATTGTTGAAAATCAGCTTTTTCAAAAAACCACTCCAGCCCACATTATTTACTAACGAAAAACAGTTCATCCTGCAACCGTTTTACTCAACAGACCGCCTTTTCTTCAATTACGCTGTCAAAAACGCTCATTTATGTTAAAAATTTACGATTACCTTCGAAGCTTATATATGGATCAAATTTACTGTCAAGCAACCAAAAAAAGCTAGGATAACAAAACAAAAAAACATTCGGGCACACTCTATTTTTTGACAATTAACACACTAAAAGTTAGATAATGCCGCCAAAACATCCAACATCCACCAAAATCTAACATGTGAACCACATAACTACCGAGTAATGGTACATTCTGCTTCCCAAAAAATGTGATTTGAGGTCCACATTCAGCGTTAAATGGCACAAAAAACTAGTTTCTGGTTAACATTTTTCTTTGAAAACTTGTCTTCGATCGTTCTTGGTAACAACTCTTTTCTGTTTTGGCACATGTTCATCACATCTTTGAGTCGGCGTATCCAAAATCAATTTTTTCTTTTGTTGTTTGTTGCGAAATTGAACGAAATCAAACAATATTTAGATTTATAGTACAAATCCTGTATGTGTTGAAGGCTCAATTTAACATTTCTGGGTTATAAGTTATCTGTTTCCTCAGTTTTTCTCCTTAACTTAGGTGCGAGAAAGGTGATGACGCGAACGAAATCATACGAAATAATCTGGCGTAATTCTGAATGGAGGAAAACAATAATATGTTAAGTGTTTATTTCTTGTCCTTGATTGAATTGCAGAGATCAGCGGTAATTCTTGCTGGAGGCTTTTCCAGAAGGTTTGGCAACGATAAGGGATTAGTCGTTTTGGCGAATAAGCCCCTTGTAATCCATGTAATTGACCGCATATCCGAAGTAGTTGATGAGGTTCTACTAGTAGTTAGCTCTGAAGATCAGAAAAAGACGTTTGAACCTATTTTAGAAAACAAAGCAAATCTGGTTATTGACAAAGACGAGTCTCAGAGCCCTCTTGTTGGAGCCATAACAGGATTCGAAAGTGCTAAGGGCGAATATTCACTGCTTCTGCCATGTGACACTCCCTTAGTTTCAATTCAGATAATTCAGTTTCTGTTAGACATGTGCACTAACAAGAGTGCCGTTATTCCTAGATGGCCGAGTGGATACATCGAGCCTCTTCAAGCAGTTTATCACACAAAATCAGCTTTAATAGCAGCAAAGACGGCTTTAGCGCAGGGAAAAATGAAAATGCGAGCTATGATTGATAATTTGAGGGGAACACGTTATGTTTCAACCATGGTTTTGGAGCAACTGGAACCTAGGCTTTTGACCTTTTTTAATGTCAATACGCCTCAGGATCTAAAGAAAGCTGATTCTCTTCTGAAATAACTGTTTATTTTATATTTGATGTCGGTTCTGATGGTGAGTCTTAACATAAAAATATCTTTTAGCGAAAAACAGCCCTCAATTTTTAACTTTTACGTATATATTTAGAAAGTAACCTTAAGCCATTAAATCTCTCTTCACATATTTTTCATGTTAAAAGCGTAAAAAACACAGTTGTGAAGTTACAGAATAAGCATTTATCTGCAACGGATACATGTGTCAAGAGGCGAAGAATATTAAACAGTCAATATTGAATCCAGTAAAAGAGGCACTGCCATTGAATAAAATCGAGATATTCCCACTAACCGGCTTGCCTGTCATAAAAGAAGGCGACGATTTAGCTTTGTTGATTTGCCAAGCCGCTGAAAAACAGGAAACTTCCATCCAAAACGGTGATGTCATAGTAGTCACTCACGTCGTAGTTTCTAGAGCTGAAGGAAATGTAGTAAACCTCGAAACAGTAACCCCTTCAGAATTCGCCAAAACCATCGCTAAAACAACACGCAAAGACCCAAGACTCGTGGAAGTTATTCTCAGAGAATCCAAAAGCATCGTACGCATGAGTAACGGAAAACTCATCACCGAAACCAAACAAGGATTAATTTGCGCTAACTCGGGAATTGATCAGTCTAACGTTCCCGGAAATACTGTTGTGGCGCTTTTGCCTGAAGACGCTGACCAGTCAGCCCGAACAATACGAAAAAATGTGCTGAAAAGTTCTGGAAAAGATGTGGCGGTCATTGTATCGGACACGCATGGGCGCCCACTTCGTCATGGTGAAATCAACATAGCTTTAGGCACTTCCGGATTCGAGCCACTACGAGATCGAAGAGGCGAAAAAGACCTTTTCGGGTACTCAATTAGAATCAAAAGAACCGCCATCGCAGACGAGTTAGCCTCAGCCGCTGAACTGGTCATCGGACAAACAAACGAAGCCATCCCCGTAGCCATAATCAGAGGATATCCTTACCCAAAATCTGAAACCGCGAACGCAACTAAGATGATGCGTTCTCCAGAAGAAGATTTGTTTATCTAAAACATTTTTTGGAACAAACAAACAAATGACCGCCAAAACAGATGTCCTGATCGCTATACTCAAACATACAAACAGTGGTCTCGCTGCAAAAGAAGTTGTTGCCCGAGAAGCCAACGTTCCTGTTCAAGTTGCCAACAATGTTTTGAGGGGTCTTCGTGAAATCGGGCTTATCGAATGTGAAAACGGGATAATCGAAGTATCTTCGAACCAACGCGTCAAGCTTGCCATTCACGCCATCAACCATGGAACGGACATTGAAAGAGTCTGCAACGTTCTTGAATGGAAAGAATTTGAAAATTTTGCAGCAACAGTCTTTGAAACCAACAACTTCGCAGTTAAACGCAACTTCAGATTCAAAGCAGCACAAAGAAGATGGGAAATCGACGTCTTAGCGTATAGTGAACCAATTATTGTTTGCGTAGATTGCAAACGTTGGCGGCGTGGTTGGGGAAATTCAGCAATAAAAAAGATTGTTGAATTACAGACTCAACGAACAGAGGTCCTGGCAAAGAATCTCCAGTCTCTACAAAGAAAAATAGGATTAGATGGATGGAAACGAGCAACTCTTTTTCCAGTGATTCTGTCACTGTTTCCCGGTCCCGCAAAATTCTACAACAACGTGCCAGTTGTTCCTATTTTACAACTTCAAAACTTCTTGAATGAATTCCAAGGCCACATAACGGAATTAACGCATTTACAAGCGACTTTAGGACCCAAGCTATCCGATTACATCAACAGCAGTCAATAACGCTTTTCCGGGTATTCCCTTTCTGAAGCGGCTCCTTACTAGACCATTTTTTCCATGTAACGCCACGATTTTCCTTTGATTTTGTGTTCTTCAACTGGCCAAGCGACATTTCTGCCTATAAGCTGAGCTGCTGCGTTAAGTGATTTGACGTTAGGAAACTTGAGGATACATTCTTTGGGGTCCTGATTTTTGGACCAGTTCGATAACAAACAATGAGTCCTACAACATTTTCAGGCAATTCTAACGCCCCCTGATGACAGTTAATAATTACGCTTTTATAACTAATTAGTTTTGCTTCTATTCGACTAGACTGCAGAAATAGCTTCAACAACCGTTTTCTTTACCGCTTTCAGAGCTGGATACAAACTAGACGCGCAGAGAAGCCCTAAAATAACAATTAGCAATAGCGACACAGAAATGAGAGTATATTGAGAAATAACGGGGTCAGGAATTAAAAACATGAAAGTGATGAATAAGCCAACAGAAATTCCGATTGCTCCACTAACTAAAATGATTATTAAAGCCTGAGAAAAAACGATTTTCATTATACTTTTTGGTTTGGCGCCCAATGCTCTCATGATCCCAAATTCATGCTGCTGCCCTGAAATAGAGAGCATCAGATAGCTAAGAAGAGAAATTGCAGCTGTTGCCAAAGAGAAGAAAGGCAGAAACATAACCCTAGACCAGATGTTATTCAGAAAAGTTACATGTTTATCCAGAATCTGGCCCAGTTCCACAATGTTCCATTTCTCTCCTGATATTTCGTTTTCTATTTTGGAGATAGCTTGCGATTTTTCTGTTGGGTCGATCTTGAGAAAAAGAAGATTATATCCGTCTTGTCCAAGTTCTGTGGATAACTCGTCTAGGGGCATGTACACAACTTTTCCATTGTTGAGAGGGTCGACGCAAACTCCAACTATATCAAAAAAGGGTGGTGAACTTTCGTCAAAAAGCTTGATTGATTGGTTGAAAGCGTTATCAAACATGTTTACAGCCAGCGAATCTCCGATCATTGTGGACATTTGATCATCTTCCTCCAGATTTCTTCCAAAAATCAACCATTCGTTAACGACGTTTTCAGGTTCTACACCCAAAATCAACACGTCTTCAACTCGATCGCTACCTATGAATACAGGCTTGGTTCCTTCAACGGGATCAAGAATAATTCCGCGGATTTCTCGCACAGAATTCTCCAATATTAACCGAGGATCAACTTTGTGTACCCCCTGAATATTATCCAATTTTTGTACTAAAGATTCCGAAATTATGAACTCTGAATTGAGGTAATCTATTTGATCCATATCTTTGGCTTCAAAAAACTGGGAAAGAAGGGTAACATAACGTTCCGTGATGGTTGGATGACCTACAATAATTACGTCTGTGCCTATGGCTCGTTCAACATAACTTGTGGTAGTCTGATCGGCAATCATTCCTCCAGCAATCGTTACTGTTGTCAAGGTCAAAACCACAGTAAGACAGATTATGGCCTGAAGAGTTACAGATTTTCTGCGAACCAGATTTCGATACGCTACTTTGAACGTGAAACCGAGCCTCGAAGGGATTTTTCTTCCCAGCCCAGCGGTTGTTCCGAGCTTGTAAATGGGGGACATGGCTTCTGTTGGCTTCGCTTTGGCTGCTTTACGTATGGGTAACGCTCCGATGATGTGAGAAAAGATGATTATGACAATGGAGACAACAAGAATTGCCCCTATGTTGAGTGTTTGCGAAATAGAGAAGCCTATTATGTTCAAAAAAATTGTGGAAAAGTAATAGGTTGTAACTCCAATGATCATTCCAACTATTGAACTGAGGAAGACAATCAAAGAAAGTTCTGTGACAAAATATCCAAAAATGGAGCCGCTTAAACATCCGGATGCCTTCATCACTCCAATGTCTCGCATACGTTCCGACATCATCAGATGAACAAGAAAGGAGGTTATGATTGGGGCTGTTAGAATGTTTAGAATGCTGACAATGAGGATAAATTGAAAGAATATGTTATAGAATCCGCTTGTTAATCGTCCGCCTCTGGCGAGGGAAGTGATTTCAAAGCCTAAATTGCCTCCGAAAATAACAAGAAAAAGTGTTGCAGCTATAGATATTGTTAAACCGAGAACAGTTAATGCTGTTTGGGTTTTTCTTCTTGTCAAATCTTTGATTGGAAAGGAAATCTCACTCATCTATTGATGAGCCTCCCGTCCTTAAGGCATAAGGAACGGCTTGCAAGCTTCAACAGTTTTTCGTCATGCGTCGCTACGATAACGGTTTTTTCCTTCCTCCTTAATTTTCTTAAGGATGTTAACAATCTCTAGGCCTGTTTCGGTGTCCAAGTTTCCTGTAGGCTCATCTACGAGAAGAAGAGGAGGATCATTAGCTAATGCTCGGGCAAAGGCTACTCTCTGGCGTTCACCTCCGCTGAGTTGAGCGGGAAAGTGGTTGGCTCGATGCTCCAAACCGACCAAATTGAGCAGGGTTTCCGAGCGGTCTTTGATTCGTTCTCTTGACCAACCTGCTAACTCCACAACAAAAGCGATGTTCTCGCTTGCAGTTAGAGTTGAGATTAGGTTGTATGATTGAAAAACAAAGCCGATATATGCTAAGCGGAATGTCGCTAAAAAGTTCTCATCATACTTTCCGAGGTCATGGTCGAAGATAACAATTTTTCCGCTTGTTGGTTTATCCAATGCTCCCATCAGATTAAGGAGGGTTGTCTTTCCTGCACCCGAAGGTCCATAGATTGAAATAAATTCACCCTCTTGAACAGTGAGCTCTAGGTTCTTTACAGCTTCAACAATAACGTCGTCGATTTCAAATTGCCTGCATAAACGCGAAGCCACAATAACGTTCTCTTTCATCGTCTGTCGCCCCGTTTGGATATAAAATCATGGAAAGACCGAAGCTGTCTCACTTCCGTTTCCCTTTATTACATGTTGTTCAGATTTAATTATATTTAGCCTTTGAAAGCGTTGTGGTACAATCATTTAATGAACTGTCCTTGCTGATTATTTCAGTTGATACTTTGATGTAATATGAAAAATGCGGAGAATTGTTGAAACTCGTTGATGAAAATGTATCCAAACTATGGCAGAGAAGCCTCCGCAAGCCTTCATAAAAGCTGTTTTGAACATTCTGACTTTGAACTTACTCAGAGGATGTTGAAACCTCACATCTTTTACGTTCATACCCTACCCTTTTTGCGTAAAAAACCTGAGTGTTTATTGTTGGCTCTGGAACACGCTTCGGCTCTCTTAGAAGGCTATGTGCAATGCACAGCATAATCAGATCAAGATATTATTTAGTTTGAATTGCGGTTGTTATGGGCTTGTTCTATTTGAAAACTCCAAGAATTAACAGTTTCGTTAAACTGTTAGCTTAACGTTGTTTTAACAATAAAATGCTTATTTTAGCTTTTTCTCTGATTAATATTGATGCTTTTGCTGCGTAGAAACTCGGGTAAAACACGAATGCCAGAAAATGATACCTAAAATGCGATTTCTTTGAATAGATTAAAACCTTTTCTTCAGTAATTTTGGGAAGTATTTTCGCCAATTCAAGTGAGCATACCTGGACAGAGCTGAACCAACACCAATCATGCTGCGCAGGGTCCAGCCGCCATAAACGGAAAGATCAAAACCTGTGAAGCCGAAAGTCTCGATTAATTCTGTAGCTCGTAAGTGACGCAGAGCATGAGTTCTAAACGGTTTATTGTGCGCCTTAACTGGTTTAGGTTTTGGGTCCTCAGGATCATACTGGTTATACTTGTCTATAGGATAACTTAGACCCGAAAAAGTCTCATTTGCGTACTCCCAAGCCTTCTGTCTAGTGAAAGGGAAGACTTTGTCCTTTCCACGCTCAAGGTAATAATTGTAAAGCGGTTCCGTCCATGGTTCAAACGTTTTTTCAAGAGGCAGCGCAATCTTTCTTATTTTTCCGTCACGCTTCGCGGTTCTAACTGTGAAAATTGCAGCTTCTGTTTTGATATCTCCAAGTTCAAAGGTTTCAAGTTTAACGTCCTGTCCGGTTGGGCCGCGAGCTACAGTTTGATTGTGTGCTATGTCGTAACGGTTTGTTGCTCCAATTATCTCTGATGCCCGTGCACAAAACAGATAGGCAGCCATCAAACAGAACTTTGCCTCTTCTTTTGGTGCTGCGTCTATTCTCTTTCTTACGGTTTCAACTTCGGGTAAAGTCAGATCATCCATCTTTGTTTACCGCTCAGCGGACTGTATAATGCTTCAACTATTTAAGACTGACAGTTGGCAAGAACTGTTAAAAATCTGGGCTATTGGACAAACAAAAAAAAGTTACTGTTTCCAAAGAGTATAGAGACGCAAAATGCGCAATCCTCCCGTTCTGTCTAAGCACAAAAAATGCGTTTACACACCTCCTCAGAGCCACAGTTAGCGCTAGTGAAGCAATTTTGACGCATTAATACATTATCCACCAACATCACCAAAGCATCCAAAAATACCCTCAAAAGCAAGTAAAAGTGGCTAGTTTTGCCTACCTCAGGCACCACACAAAGCACCGCCCTCAAAATAGAAGCCCGAAATGGCGCTCTTTTAGGACACTAATCTCACCATAGATAAACAAAAAACACTGGTGAAACCGTAAACTAATCTTGTTCACAGGAAAAAGCCACGTCTCAAAGCGGGCTCTGCCAAGGAGCGCGGATACAAAAGCATCAACGCACTCCCTCCGAATCAGCACACCTATACTCTCCGAAAATCTATCAGATAATGATACTGGAGTTCATGTGACGTTAAGGCAATTA
>JABUBO010000672.1_pt1 | contig 11258 bp, 11 predicted proteins | sample 7240361 | NCBI WGS metagenome assembly JABUBO01 (sample SAMN07256346, study PRJNA390944) | subsurface metagenome | isolation source: Methane hydrate marine sediment | place: Pacific Ocean: Eastern North Pacific, ODP site
GGACAATACGCCTGTATCCTTTAATCATGGTGTCAACGGGTAAACAATTTAGATTATCCTTTGATAAATAGGAAATATGTTATAATAAAGGGGAGTATTTAAAGTATCTACAATGTGTTTAAGGGAATCGGTATAAATCAGAGTGGTGATACCTTAATGGGTGCAAATAATTTGAACCAAAAACTTATCATTCCTCTTCTAAATGTTGAGTGTCAAAAACCATTACGAATTAACATTACTGAAGATGAGTTCGTTGAGAGGTTAACATACTACATGTTGCCTGAACCTGTCCAAGTATTCCCTAAGATTGAAAAGAAACCATCAAACAAACCTATACCAATACCCTTTCCTATCCCCAAGACCACAATCCATTTCTATCCCTGGAATGGTCTGGAAGGTGACAGACATGAAATCAACAGTGTCATGCCCGTAGGTCAATTACCCCACGGTTTCGATGTGTTTGATAATCTTGGGGCAGTAGCTATCAGGAGTGGCCCGGGCAGTCCTAGTAGCTTCCAGACCATTACGCAGTTAGAAACAAGACAGCAAGCTAAAACGTTGCTAATCATCGAGTTTGATCAAGTATACCCTAATGATATTCCACAAATGGGCCAGAATCTCTACGAGTCTAGTCTTACGGAGTCGTTGCTTGATTCGGTGCGCCTTGTTTCTGGAAACGAACCTCACCACTATAAGGGATTTCACCTACAAGACAACCAACTTACTGACATTATAATTAAGTGGCCATTAGTAGAATTCCAAGGCAGTCCTGTTAGATTGGTGGATATAGACACGATGAGGCTTAAGGATATTTTCTTGATGATTTGGAAGATACGAAGTGGCTATAGAGATAGTAAAAGCTGCAAAATATTAACTACAGCTCTTGAATATTACTATCTATCCTCTACGATGACTGAAATACGTACTATATTTCTCTATCTTATGATTGCGTTTGAAGCTCTATTTAAGAAACGCGAGGGAGATTCAACCAGTGCCGCTAGCTCACGTATCGCGAATTTGCTTGCTAATACAAAGCATGAGAGTAATGTAATCAAGCGATTTCTGTGGAGTGGGGGAAGTACTAGTGGGTGTTGCCAAGTTAGGAACCAGATTGTACATGGAGAAAGCTCTGCACCTACTTGGGAAATGTTCTGGAAGCTCAGATATATTCTACAACATGCTATCCTCAGAATTAGCGAGCTGATATTGTCATCGCATATTCATAGAGAACAATACTATGAATCCTTAAACGTCTATATCAATAATAGATTCGCTCAATTTCCGGATAAGTAATTATTCGTACTTGCTAACATTTTTGCTAACAAACTTTTTACCACTACAATAGACTAGGTGGGACTAAAAAGCACCACTTGAAGCTAAATCACCAACATAAAAGCATTAAGAATTACTTATTTCTACACTCAGGGACAAACCTCTTGTATCTTTTAATCAGCAGGTTACAGGTTCGATTCCTGTGCGGCTCAGGTTCAAAGCTAGAGGTTTAGCCGCGGCCATAAACTGGCTGAGGACACTTTTAGCGTAAAGGAAGACACTAACTAACGAATAGCTAAGTCGGTTATAGCCCTCTAAAAAATCTCCTTTTCGCTGGCTTCAATAGCCTTCCGCATTTCAGCGTTAAGCAAGGGCGGTAATCCCTGGATATCTACCTTTAGGAAACCACGGATTATGGCCGCTGTCGCCTCATCTCGGGTGAGTCCTCTTGCCATTAGATACTCTACTTCTTCTTCGGCTATCTTGCCTATGGCTGCCTCATGGGATAGGTCAACACCAGCCAGTGTGCCCCTGAGCTCAGGGATGGCATGAATGGTACCTGAGTCGGCCATTATTAGTCCGCGGCATTCAAGGTGTCCCTTGACATCCGGGTGATTACCCTCTATGTAGCCACGAGCAATAATATCACCGCCGGTAGTAATAGCTCGGGATACTATCTCTGTCTTGGCCCCCTTGGCATTAAGTAATGCCCTAGAGCCCACGTCCATTTTTGAACCAAGTGGGGCAACCATAATACTGTTAAACCTGACAGTGGCATTTTGGCCGATACACATAGCTGCGGGATACAACTGCAGTGATTCAACTGGCTTCATAACGACATAGTTACTGAGAAACAGCCCATCCTCTTCAATAATAGCTCCGGTGCGGGGGCGGACCCCTATGGCTGGTGTCCAGCTATGTATCATGGTAAAGGTAACCGTAGCTCCCTTCTTGATATAGAACTCAGAAACCCCCAGGTGCACACCGGGCTCCTTTCCGAAAGCAGTGGTACAGCCAGTAATAATATGGAGCTCAGAGCCTTCTTCAGCAATAATAATGTTGTGGACATCCTGGATTAGCCGGGCCTTGGCTAGGTAAAGGCATGCCTGAACCGGGTAGACAGTATTGGCGCCGGGCAGGGCTCTAACAAAATAACCATCAGCCTGATGAAGCTCGACGTGGGCAGTGTACTTGTCAGCATCCACAGCTACCGCCCGCCACCAGTAGTCTTTAAGCCAGTCATATTTGGCCATAGCCTGGCTGGTAGCCATGACTTCTATCCCCTCTTGCTGAATTGAGCTGTGAATTGGGGCATTGTCTATCTGGACAAAGGTTCCTGACCGCTGGCTTAGGTCGTCTAACATAACCCCAGCCCCAAGCATTCGCTCCTTGTCTCTAGTTGAAAGCGTGGCCGGGTTAACATTGGCAGGCTTCTCAGCTACCTGGCTCTCATAACTGGATAGCTCTAAATCATCACCAATAGCTGCCCGTTTGTTTTCCGCTGCTTGGGCTTTATCCTTATATTTGGATAATTCTATTTCCTTAAGCATACAACGCACTCCTGATAGCCCTTTTCTTTAATGGTGGTCAGGATTTCATGAGGGTCTCCCTCACAGATTATCCTACCATCACACAGAACATAGCCGGTACGGGCACTGACGTAATCCAGGATATGTCCTGTATGAGAGATGATCAGACCGCTATGGGTTCGCTGACGTATCGGGTGGACTTTTTCCAGCAGGCCATTTATCAGGTTACCAATGAGGGCGATATTCTCCAGGTCAACTCCAGACTCAGGTTCATCCAAGAGAGCTAGCTCTGGAGCTTGGGCTAGTAACTGTAAAAGTTCTGAGCGTTTTATCTCACCCCCGGAAAATCCATGGTTTATATCCCGGTTCAAGAAGTCAGTGAGGTTGGCTTTTTCAGCTAACTGTTCCGCAATTTCTACATTCCCAGGCTCTTTGAGACAGGCGATTACCATATCGCGTGTTTTGACACCTCTAACAACTGGTGGCCGTTGAAAAGACATTCCAATGCCCAAACGGGCCCGCTCATCTAGTGGCAGGTTGGTTATGTCCTTGCCCTTGAAGAAGATTTTCCCTTTGGTTACCCGGTACCTTGAGAAGCCCATAATGGTCATAAGCAGGGTTGTCTTACCGCCACCATTGGGGCCAAACATAACCTGTGTCTCACCGGGCTGGATACTCAGATTGACATCATGCAAAATTTGTCTATTATCCACTCTGACGCTTAGCTCTTTAATTTCTAAGAGATTTTCTCTAGCCATATCTTAAACCTGTTTGACCTCCTTTCTAACCATCTAGCTGCGTTTCTAATATGCTATAGCAAATGTCACTAGCTGTCTGTGACTTTTATCTCAGGAAGACGGGAATAACAATGGCGCTATGCTATGTTATTATACCATTGGAAAGCCAAAAGACAAGCTGACGCCCCCAGTATAAAGCGATAGGGCAGTAGTTGGCTAGTGACTTTGTGCCGACTTATAGTTTATAATACAGCGCATTCGTTTTAAGGCCAAAGGAGAAGGGAGGTTTGAGATGCGGATAGAAACTCAGAGGTATACGGAACGCTTTGGCTCAGTGAGGCTTAATGATGTGCAACAGGTGGTAGAGCTAGATTCGGGCAGAGCTGAAGAGACTTCAGTGGAGAATATAGGTGTTTTAAAGATAGACGAGGAGGTTATTAAGGACTACGAACAGAAGATGGCTATCGTCATTCCGGTTAAGGATGAGAAGCTTAAACTCTTTGAGGGTGTTGTCAGCGGTGTGCCCCACGACTGCATGCTAATTGTGGTTTCCAACAGTCAGAGGCAGCGGGTTGACCGGTTCCGAATGGAGAAGGACGCTTTAGGCCAATACTGTCACTTTACCCGGCGTTCAGCGCTGATAATCCATCAGAAAGACCCGGTGCTGGCGGAGGCTCTGTGTGAGGCCGGCTATAGCGAACTCTTGGGTGATGATGGACTGCTAAGAAGTGGCAAGAGTGAAGCTATGATGGCGGCTATGTTGCTGGCTATGGTAGCCCAAAAAGACTATATCGGCTTTATAGATGCTGATAATTACTTCCCCGGTTCGGTCTTGGAGTATGCCCGGTGCTATGCCGCTGGTTTTAGTCTGGCTACCTCCCCCTATGTAATGGTCAGGATTCTGTGGCGCTATAAACCCAAAGTCTCGGCGGGCATCTTCTTTAGAAAGTGGGGACGTGTTTCCGAGGTCAGCAACAGGTATATGAATTCCCTTATCTCGTCAAATACCGGTTTTGAGACTGAAATTGTAAAGACCAGCAATGCCGGTGAACACGCCATGAGTTTGCAACTGGCCGAAATGCTACCTTACGCCTCAGGTTATGCCGTAGAACCGCAGGAGCTCTTGTCCATCTTCGAAGGATTCAGTGGTGTGTTACCTATAGCACAAACTAAAGCCACCAAGCACGGGGTAGAGATATTTCAGATTGAATCGCGAAATCCGCATCTTCACGAAGAGAAGGGGTCGCAACATATACAGGAAGAGATGCTGCTACCGGGGCTGAGTGCTGTCTATCATTCCGCACTCTGTGATGAAAATACCAGAAAAAGCATAGTTAGGGAACTTATTTACCAAAAAGTTATAAAGAAAAAAGAGGAAATGCCACCGCAGCCGAAGCTATACAAAGCACTGCGGAGTATCAACCTGCAAAAGTTCCGGGAGATAATGTCAGATAAAATGGAATCCTACTCGGCTCTGGCAGCCGATTAGCTTAGGGACTGAATGTTGCCACCAATGCGCCATAAAGCCAGCCCGATGAGTGTTAAAGACGGCAAACTGGTAATATTTACCGACCTGGATGGAAGCCTACTTGACTATGATAACTATTCCTGTGAAGTGGTGATGCCCCTGGTGACAAGGCTGAACCAGGTGGGAGTACCTATCGTTTTTTGTTCCTCCAAGACCCGGGCGGAGCAAGAGGTATATCGCAGGAAACTTGGCATTAACTCCCCTTTTATTGTTGAAGACGGCGGAGCCGTATTCATTGAGTCCGGTTATTTCCCCTTTTCCCATGATTACCATCTGGTAATCGGGAACTACCAGGTTATTGAGCTGGGCATGCCCTATAGGGAGATAAGACGCAGGCTTAATGAGGTGAGGGAGAAAAATAACCTGGCTTTTCGGGGCTTTGGTGACATGAATGCTGATGAGATAGCCAGTCTTACAGGTCTGGACTTAGCATCAGCAAGACTCGCCCGGAAGCGTGAATATGAGGAAACACTAAATCTTACCGGTTCGGAAGAGGAAAATAGACTGGTCTTGAACAAGATTGAAGAGTTGGGACTGAAATGGACTCGAGGTACCAGGTTCTACAGCGTTATGGGCGGCAGCAACAAGGGCAGAGCAGTAAAGATTCTCATCTCGCTGTTTGAAAGGAAACTGGGTAAGACAAAGACCATTGGCATCGGTGATAGCCATAATGATGTGCCCATGCTAGCCGAGGTTGATATCCCGGTGCTGGTACAGAAGCCAGGTAGCTACTGGGAGCAGGTGGAACTACCAAACCTCTATCAAGCCAATAGTATTGGCCCTCAGGGATGGGTGAGGTCTGTAGAAAAATTAACTGGAATTTAGTTGGGCTTCCTGTGGAGATAGAAAATGGCAGCTATAAACAGTAAATGGCGAAGTTGGTTGAGACGAGTTGGCTTGATTATTGGGCTGGTCTGGGCAGTCCTGTGGACAATGTTCTTAGGCGCCTCGGCTTTAAGCCAAGGCTTTGGCCCCATAACGAACGAGGCTCTTGTAGCTTCTGTAGTACTGGCATCGGGTGTTTTAATCCTTTGGCTTAGTATAGTTATTGCCTGGAAAAGGGAACTGGTCGGTGGCATATTGCTGATTGTCGCCGGATTATTAGTGATAATTGGCTATCCTGTAGGAGCTGCCGGCCGTATTGACCCGGTGGGAATTGTTCTTGTGGTGGTAATCATGGGACTACCACCTGTGGTAGCTGGGCTGCTTTTTCTTTTATCTTGGCGAGAGGAGCGGAGACGGTCAAAAGCATTCATCGGTTAGCCTGAAGCTCCCCTCCTTAGGACAATAGCCGCCAGGATTGAGGTGACCACAGTAAAACCAGCCAGCACTGCCAGTTCAAAGCCGACGTCAAGCAGGCTTTTGCCAGCCAGCATGATGTCCCTGAGCCCATCCACGGCGTAGGATAGAGGCAGCACGGCTGACAGCCATTGAAGATAGTCCGGCATTTGCTCCACCGGCCAGATAACTCCGCAAAGGAATATCTGAGGCACTATGATTAGGGGGATGAACTGGACCATCTGGAATTCGTTTCGGGCAAAGGTTGAGGTAAAGATACCCAGGGTAACAGCGCCAGTGATGATAACAATTTGAAAGACGAGAATCTGCCACAAATCTCCTAGAAAATTAATATCAAATACATAGATAGTGAATAGGACTATAATCAGGGTCTGAGTCAGGGCGAAGATAAAAAAGCCAAACAGATAGCCGACCACTATATCCAGGCGTGATACCGGTGACGCCATCAGGCGTTCCATAGTGCCCTGGGAGCGCTCTCTTAAGAAGCTAATCCCGGTAAGTAAAAAACTGAAGAATAGCGCCATTGTTGCCAGCAGAGCCGGGGCAATATAATCCAGGACACCTTCTTCAGGAAAACTTAAACCGATGAGGCTCATCACTACTACGGGTACAATAACAAGTAGTGCCATTGTTCTGCGGTCGCGCAAAAGCTGGCGGATAACCCGGCCAGCGATGGTTAAAGCGTGGCTAGGCATCTTTCTCGTCCTGGCGATGAATAAAGTAGAGAAAGGCATCCTCCAGCGAAGCCTCGGATTTTCCTGTGGTCTGCCTTAGCTCACGCGGTGTTCCCTGGGCAATGACTTTGCCCTGGCGCATAAATGCTAGGCGGTCGCAATGAGCGGCATCGTCCATGGTATGGCTTGAGATAATAAGCGTTGCCCCCTGTTTGGTCAGGGAAGTAAAGTAGTCCCAGAAGGTAACCCTGAGCTCAGGGTCAAGGCCAACAGTGGGCTCATCAAGAAGAAGCAGTGGTGGGTTATGGACTATGGCACAGGCTAGGCTGACCCTCTGCATCATGCCTCCGCTCAAGTTTAGCACCGGGTCATTGCGGCGTGGCCACAGGTCAACCAGTTTTATGACCTCTTCTACCCGCTGTGCCCGTTCCCTCTTATCTCTCAGACCATAGATTCGGGCAAAGAAATCTACATTCTGTAGGGCCGATAGCTCTAAATATAGCGAGTGAAGCTGTGGCATGTAGCCAATGAGATGGGCCTTTTTTCTGGAAGGTGCCTGTCCCAGTATCTGGACACTACCCGATTTTGGTTTTAAGAGCCCAGCCAGAAGCCTGATAAGCGTTGTTTTTCCGGCACCATTGGGGCCGAGCAATCCAAAGCTCAAGCCGCTAGGCACATCCAGTGATAATTCATCAACAGCTTTTATGTCTTTGTAGCTGAAGGATGCCTTATCTACTTCAGCGGCAATAGCGGCAGATTCCTCTTTTGTCATAGTATGAATGTTGACCGGGAAGCCTTGATTGTTTTGGCTAACAGGATACGGTAGCTAATCAGGTTAGTCAAGTGCAAGGATAGGGGAACGTCGTAACCAGAACCTTATCTTAGGTTTTTAAGGCGCGTTCCTGTCGGGCAGCCATGGCGTGAGTTATCCGGTCAATTATAATTGCCAGCAGGACGATGCTGAGCCCGGCTTGGAAACCACGCCCCACCTCAATACGGTTAATGGCCCTCAGTACCTCCAGTCCCAGACCCTGAGCGCCAATCATGGAAGCAATAACCACCATGGCCAGCGCCATCATAGTTGTCTGGTTAATGCCGACCATTATTGATGGAATGGCCAGGGGTAGCTGAACCTCAAACAGTATTTGCCGGGAGCTGGAGCCGAAGGCTCGGGCTGCCTCAATGACGCTGTGCGAAACCTGCCTGATACCGACATTGGTCAGTCGGATGACCGGCGGCGTGGCATAGATAACGGTAGCAAACACTGCAGGCACCTTGCCCAAACCGAAGAGCATCAGGGCTGGAATCAGGTAGACGAAGCTGGGCATGGTCTGCATGGCATCCAGTTGTGGTTTTATTATGGATTCAAATCGGTTACTGCGGGACATTAGAATACCAGTGGGAATACCGATGACCAGAGACAGGATGACTGAGGCTATTACGATGGCCAGTGTCTGCATTGCCAGGTCCCAGTAGCCTACATTACCGAAGCGAAAGCTACCTATTAGAACCAGAAATAATGCCATAATTAGTCCTGCCCACCACCTACGCGTGGCACGCCAGGCGATAAGGCCTACCAGTAGCACCACTACGAACCATGGCAGCCAGAGCAGGAATTTCTCAATACCCAGCAGCATCTGAAGGATGGCGTCACCCACAGCATCAAATGCAGGCGCCCAGTTGGTCAGGACCCAGTCCATAATGCTATCAATCCAGTCCGCCAGCGGGATGGTGAGCCACTCAGGGAATTCAAGCATCGGTCTTTGTCTCCTCTGCTTTTGTCTCTGTTTCCTTGACTTCTACCTCTTTTGTCTCTATATCCTTGGTTTCCGATTCTTTGGTTTCTGTCTCTTTGTACTGAACCATGCTGCTGAGAATGATGTCGTTATCTATTCCCCCAACAAGCTTTCCCTTCTCATCAACTACTGGAAGAGGATACTTGGTGGCCACAGCCAAGCTGAACAGGTCCTCCAGTAACATATCAGGAGTGCAGGTGGCTATATCAGGTTCCAAGGCTTCTTTGACAGCTTTGCTCTTCTTTTTGATTAACTTGCTCAGGCGCTTGGTGGTAATCAATCCCATAAATTTGCGGCCCCGGCCTACCACGAAGGCGTAATCGCTTCTGGCGGTTGTCAGAACGTGAAGGGCCACCTTGGGCCCTTGCCAGTCATAGATGATGACCTCCGGTTCGGTCATTATACTGCCAGCGGTGAGCACCTTGGCCGGTGAGGCATCCTGGACAAATTCACGTACATAATCATCAATGGGAGTGGTTACCACTTCTTCTGGGATGCCAGTCTGGATAATCTCGCCATCCCTCATTATGGCAATGCGACTGCCCAGCTTCAGGGCTTCATCTAGGTCATGGGTCACGAACAGGATTGTTTTGTGAAGCTCTTCCTGAAGGTCAATAAGCTCATCCTGCATCTGGCGGCGAATCAGGGGGTCAAGGCCGCTGAAGGGCTCGTCCATGAGCAGTATCTCGGGGTCGTTGGCCAAAGCCCTGGCTATGCCAACTCGCTGCTGCATGCCGCCGCTGAGGGCATCGGGGTAGTAGTCTGCCCACTCCTTGAGACCTACTTGCTCAATTACTTCGCGCGCCCGTTTATAGCGTTCCCCTTTGGCTATCCCTCTGACCTTCAAGCCATAAGCTACATTGTCAATGACACTGCGGTGGGGGAATAAACCGAAGTGCTGAAAAATCATGCTCACTGTATTGCGGCGAAGAGCTATAAGCTGTTTATTGTCAAAGCTGCAGACGTCTTCCCCGTTGATGGTGATTTTACCCGCCGTCGGCTCAACCAGGCGCAGAATACAGCGAATCAGGGTGGACTTGCCACTGCCGGATAGGCCCATGATGACAAAGAGTTCACCCTGATTGACAGTGAAGGATACATCACGCACCGCCACCACACAGCCAGTTTCCTCTTGTATGGCCTCTCTGGTGGCGGTGCGCTTTTCTGAATTTAAGACCTGCTCAGCGTTGGGGCCAAAGATTTTCCATAGTCCGCTGACCTCAATACTGACCTCGCCATTCTGTGAGTCGGCATTACTCTTCAAAGCTTATTCCCTTTTTTACTGCTCAATCCTGGCAATTAAGGTAGGGCTGCCTTAACCTTGCTGGCTATGTCTGCGCTCACCCACTGAGTCCACACCGACTCGTATTCTTGCAGGAAATAGATGGCAGCCTCATCATAGGAGGCCTCATTTTCCTCCATAAAAGCCATTGCCTGATTGAGCATGGCGCTGGTAACTTCCCACTTGGTGAAGAACTCGGCTAAAACGGGTTCTCTATCCACGAAATCGGCGGTAGCCAGGGTAACTACTTTGTCCCTGGGATAAGCACAGCCACGGGTGGTGTCCCATATCACCTGTTCAAAGGTTGGCTCCTCAACCTTGGTCATGTCATACTTACCCATAGGCCAAGTTGGTTCCCAATAGTAGCCAAACCAGGGCTCATGCTTCTCATAGGCACCTACCATGGAGGCAACTAGAGCCGCATTAGAGCCTGAGGGGAACAGATTATAGGTGTCGTTCAACCCGTAGGCATCAAACTTCATGGTGTTGGTCTCCTCACACACCCATCCGGGAATGCAGTTGTAGAAACGACCCTTGGTCGAGTCTTCCGGGTCTTTGAACAGCTCCCAGTACTGGGGCATGTCTTCAACGGATATATCTGCCGGCAGGTCGCCATCTGTAATCATATAGGTCGGCACCAACCAGCCCTGCCAGCTATCGGCAAAGTCTATCCCCAGTTCAACAACAGCGCCACTGGCAAAGCCATCTGCATAAGCGTCTGGTGCGCTTTCTGTCCAGTTTTCTATTACTACATCCACATCACCACGGGCAATAGCGGCGGCTAAGGGGATTGTACCACCAAGCTCCATTGCTACCTCATAATCGTAGCCATTTTCCAGTATGAAAGCGGCGACACGGGTCTGTACCGCCGCACTGTCCCAGTCGGACTCACCGAGGACAACGGTTTTTTCTGCTTTAGTAATGCAACCGATGAAAGATGACAGGATAAGTATGGCACCGAGAGCAACCATAAGAGCCTTGGTGCCCAGTTTTTGTTTTCTAGTCATAGATAGAACCTCCTTAAATCTTTTTGTAGTCAGAATAACCCCTTGCTAATTGTTAACGAGGCTTTAGAAAAGAGGGCTAATAAAACTGGACAGAAAGCGCACCAGACGCTTATGCAGATGGCTTTGCCAGTGGC
>JABUBO010000673.1_pt1 | contig 11258 bp, 14 predicted proteins | sample 7240361 | NCBI WGS metagenome assembly JABUBO01 (sample SAMN07256346, study PRJNA390944) | subsurface metagenome | isolation source: Methane hydrate marine sediment | place: Pacific Ocean: Eastern North Pacific, ODP site
TATAATTTGAATTACAACCCAGTAATTCTTTAATATTTTTTACAGTTCGCCCTGATTTACCCAATAATTTTTTTTTAAATATCATAATAATTTCTAAAATTTTTATTAATGCCACAAACTCCCACAAAAATGGCATATGTTATTATTTTTTAATTTACACCCACAAAATGGGCAAAATTTCGAAATATTTTTTGAAACCGTATTTTTTTTGGATTCTTGAGAGGGTATTTCTCTTTGTTTAGTAGAAATAAATTTATCTTCTGGCTTACTTAGATCATTGTGATTTAATTGATAACCACAATTTACGCAATAATTAATATTAACAGAATTTAATATCTGACCACAATTGGGACAATAATAAGAAGATTTGTCTAAATTTTTATCCATTATTTGAATCCGACTTTCATTTAAATTTTTCTCGTAAGGGTTTGAATGATTAGTACTTTTTGAATAATCAAATTGTGATCTTTGAAATTGGATTTTCTTTTTAGATTCTTGAGAATTGAACCAGTGAAAAAATGACAATAAAAAAGATCACAAAAATAATTAATACAGGAGATATAACAATAATTGGATTGTTATTGCTTTCATTATAACTAAGTGAACTTATTAAAAAAAAAACTCCAGTAATAATTAAAATAATTGGTATGATAAGAACAACTCCATTCTTTTTATTAGAGATAAACAATTCGCCTTTATTTTTCACTCCGTTTTTTAATTTTAGATTAATATTTGCGAGTTTGGAAGAGTTTGCTTTTTTATTTTCAAATTCAATTAATAAATATTTGACCATATCCATGTATTTCTTGGTCATTTATATATTTAATAGTGGACATTATTTATAAATGTTTGGACATTAGATTTAAATATATGAAAATTGATTTTTTATATAAAATAGTATATATCTTTATGATGATATTTTTAAAATCTATGTTCATTTTTTAATATAATAATGAACATATTCTAAGAAAATTAGGTGGGATAATTGAGCAAGAATGCAGAAAAACAAAATACGGAACAAAATAATAATAAAAGTGTAAGAAAATCAATTCATACAACAATTTCTAATGAAAGTTATGAATTATTAGAAAAATATGCAGCATTAGAGGATAAAAATAACCAAAAAATTTTTGGAAATAAATCAAAAGTTATAGAACAAGCATTAGAATTACTTGATAAGCATTATAATCCCGAAAAAAATGAGTCTCAGGAAACTTGGAATAGATTAAAAGAGGAACTTAATATGGTATTAGTTGGAAAAACAACTTTTCTATCTTATATATCTGGAGATTATGAAAAGGCATTTAAAAAAAATATTGCGATTGAACTCATAGAATGGTATAAAGGGAAAAATATTGATGATTTAACTCTCAATGAGCTTTTATTATCAATTAAAAATATATGGTTAGTAGCAAATTACTTTTATAAAATTGATATTGAAATTGGGAGTAAAGGAACATATCAAATGTCATTTTATCACGATTTCCATAAAAAAAGATTTAGCGATTTTTGGGGTAATTATTTCAGTGAGTTATTACGAACTCAGAAAGAGTGTGAGGTTGAAATTTTTTCAAGAAATGAATCATTAGTTTTAAGGATTACACCAACTTAAAATTAAATTTGAATTAAATTCACTTGATTAAAATTTGATGACTTAAATTCAATTAAGCTAATCGAGATTAGATTTACTAACTTTATCTAATAATTCCAATATTGTAAGAAAAAAAAATTAACCATATAATTTATTTTATTGTTGAAAATTAAAATTTCAATATCAATAATGTGCTTTAAAAACAATTTTTTTAAATAATTGACAATTGATTTTAAACAATCGATTTGATATATTTTTAATGATTTACTGAGATAATATAAAAATGGTTAAACCCTACCAAAAACCAAATATAAACCCCGATATGGGGGTTACAGTATTCGAACCGGAGACTATGGCAAATATCTTAAAAGTTCAAGGAAAACGTAAGCTTTTCGTAATTGGTGCAGAATCATTAACTTGGGAACTCGATGGTAAAAAACTCGCGGATTACTTCATCGAAATTGTTAAAAAATTAGATGTACCGGTCGTTGCTACAGGGCATTCATATAAATACGTATCTGAAAAACTCGGGAAGGACAAAGTTACAATGATGTCTCTAATCAATATCACGCAAAGACTCTCAGACCCAAACTGGAAAGGAATTGATGGTAACGGTCAATATGACATGGCTATTTTTGGAGGACATATCGTTTTTTATGTGAGTCAAACCTTAAGTAATCTGAAAAATTTCACTACTTATTTAAGAACAATTGACTTAGATAAATTTTCCCATCCAAATGCGAGATTTTCCCTAGCTAATTTAAGCGACGAAGAATGGAAAGATTTTTTAGAAAAATTAACCGGAAAATTGTGAATTAATTAATTAAAAATCATTATATTAAAAAAAATTAAAAAAAGAAAAAGGTAAAGAAAGATGAGTTTTAGTGATTTACCCGTTGAAGTTGGACCCGTATATGAAGGAGAAAGAATTAGAGCTAAGCAAATGTATGTTGAACTGGGCGGTCCAAAAATTGAAAAGAAATTTGAACTCGTTAGAGTTAAAGATCCAAAAGAGATAAAAGATGGAGATGTAAAAATAGTTGGACCCGACCTTTCAGATATGGAAGAAGGAAAATCATATCCTATTGGAATTCTTGTTGAAACCGCCGGTCCAGAATTAGAGGTAGATATTGAAGCCGTTCTCGAAAGAAGAATACATGAATTCTGTAATTTCGTTAATGGGATTATGCATCTCAATCAAAGATATACAAACTGGTTGCGATTGTCTAAAAAAGCTTACCAGGATGGATTCAATTCCTTGAAGTTTTTAGGGACAATCCTCATCCGTTTATATAAAGCGGAACTTCCAATTGTAAAACAAGCACAGGTGACATTTTACACAACGATAGATGCAATAGCTAAACCATATGAAGAAGCAATGAAAATTTATGATCAAAGGGACGAGCGAGCACGCGGCTTACATGATGAGAATGTTGATATGTTTTACGGTTGTGTCCTCTGCCAGTCGTTCGCACCGAGTCATTGTTGTTGCATAACGCCAGATAGAACCAGCTCATGTGGTTCAATCAGTTGGTTTGATGCAAGAGCTGCGGCGAAAGTGGATCCGAAGGGACCTATCTTCGAAATTCCACCCGGCGAATGTTTAGATGATTTTGCCGGAGAATATACGGGAGTTAATGAAACATTAAAAAAAAGGTCTTTAGGTGAAGTCGATAGGATTTGGATCTATTCTTCGATGACTAATCCGCATACGAGTTGCGGTTGTTTTGAAGCGATATATTTCTACATTCCCGAAGTTGATGGATTTGGAATTGTTGATCGTGGATTCGACGGTCCCGCAATTAATGGACTTCCCTTCAGCGCGATGGCAAACCAAACTGGTGGTGGAAAACAGCTTCCAGGATTCAATGGCATATCGGTACAATACTTAGCCTCACCGAAATTTCAGCAGGTCGAAGGGGGATTCTCAAGATGTGTTTGGATGGTAAGTAGCATAAAAGATCGTATGTACGACCTTTTACCTGAGGAATGGCGCGATTTGATGGCAACGGAGAAAGAAGTTGATGAATTAAGTAAATTAAGGGACTGGCTCAGAGAGAAAAACCACCCGATTGTCGAACGTTGGGAAGAAGAGGAAGAGGAGGAAGAATGGGAAGAGGAAGGAGCAATGATTCCGGCGGGGACGCAGACGATGATGATTCCTGGAGCTGGTGGAATTGGTGGTTTCAAGGTAACTCTTATAAACTGCAAAATACATGCAGAGAAGGTAATAATTCAGAAACTTGAACGAGGCAAGAAGAAAAAGAAATAATTTTTAAAAAATTTTTATTTTATTTTTATTTTAATCATTAGAAGGCTGATATCCGGAAGGATAGAGGTTAGTAAGTTTATGAGACGTTATATCGTATCCTTTTCTTTATAGTAAATCATATAGTTTTTGAGTGTTTTCGGAAAAGGAGAAATCTTCATTTTTTAATATCTTTTAAAGTTAAAAATAGATGAAAAATTCTCATTTTGCTTTTTTTGCAAATGCAAATCTTTAAATATTTTTGATACTATTTTCATTTTGCAGAAACTGCAAAATAAAAGATCTGCATCAATTATAATTTTGTAAAGATATTAAACGTATAAATTAATAAAAAAAGTGATTTTTAATCTAATGAATAAAAAAGGTTCGAAAAAACAGAGTTACATACACGAGGCGTTGGTTGATATCAGATTAAGTTGGAGATTGTATAAGTCCAACTTTAAGGTATTTTTAGGAGCTCAAATAATTAGTATTTTAGTTTTTCTCTTTTTAACTTATCCGTGGGAATTCTCACTCAGCTTTTATTTTAATATAGAGTTAGATAGGAATTATACATTTTATCAGATCCGGAGTTTAATTGGAATGTTTTTAATATTAATATTTTTTGGAAGCTCATTTGGTCTTTCTTACGATATCATGTCGGGTGGAGATCAATTCACCGAACTTCGAGGATTTTTTCACTATTTTAGGGAATATTGGTGGCAATACATTTTGCTGTCATTACTGCTCTTACTTGGAACTTTTATTTGTTCATTAATCGTAGGTTTATTTACGGTATATGAAGTATTTGACCCAACAAGTCAAGGATTTTATATTATTTTATATTTGGTGTCGTATAATGTAATGATCAGAATTTTTATGTATTTATGGGTATCTGTGTTAATAGAAAACTTTCCTAGTTTAAATTATCAAGGAGGAATCAAAAATGCTTTTTACGAGAATTGGCAAATATTACGTTTTAATTCGAAACGTATATTCAGTTCCCTTTTTCTATTTTTCATGATTTTTGATTTTCCATGGATTGTTTCAGATATACTTGACATATCGATGAGATTCATAGCAATTGAAAAGGGATGGGTGTGGTACCTAAACTTTTATGAATCTTATTCACAAATCATGTTTCCTTTTTTCAAATTTTTAGCACAGACGGTATTTTACTTTTTATTAGCGATTCCAATGTTGACTTTAATTAGTACCCGTATTTACAACTCATTGAAATTGGTGAATAATAAAAAAGATGAATAAAAAGAAGCCATCCTTGCAGATTGATTTTAAAAAAGAAATACTTCTTGAAAAAAAAATCTCGGATCCCGATGTTGTTTCTGTGCTTTTTCATGAGAAGAAACAAGTAATTCTCCGAGCTTTAATGTATGAAGAGAAAAACATTATGGACTTGAGGAGAGAACTGAAAATGAATCCAGGAACTATAAAACGTCATTTGGATGATTTACGGGCTAAAAAATTGGTTGCTGAGCCTCGTGTTGTCATCAACAAGTATGGAATCAAGGAAAAATATTATCGTGCAATGGCAAGGCGATTTATTGTGCATCTCGAATGGCCTTAGAAAGGAGGAAAAAGAAATATTCTTTTTTTTATTTTTTAATATTTTTATTCAAACTCAATTTAAGCTTTTTTCTTTTCAATAAAATTTATTAAAAAAATAGTAAATATCAATTATAGATCCAATAATATTAATATAGTTTAGATGGGGAAAAAAATGAAAATTTTAGTTACTTATTTGTCTTTAACAGGAAATACTAAAAAGATTGCTGAAGCAATATATGAAACAACCTCAGAAGAAAAAGAGATTAAACCTTTGGCGGAAATTAAAAATTTAGATGATTATAACTTCGTTTTTATTGGCTTTCCAGTTCATCAAAGTGGACCACCAGCAAAAGTGAAAAAATTCATTGAAAGTAAAGCAAAAGGAAGAAAAATTGCGCTTTTTGTGACCCATGCTTCACCTCCAGGAGTACCATTCCTTGAACCAATTTTAGTTAAATGTAAGGTTATTGCAGATGGTTCGGATTTGGTTGGTTTTTTCAATTGTCAGGGTGTACTTGCTCAACAAGTGGCAGATATGCTTTTAAAAATGGATGATCCTAAATTTCAAGAATTTGGTAAAATGCGACACACGACAGTTGGTCATCCAAACGCGGAAGAGGTAGAAAATGCTCGCATTTTCGCAAAAGAAATTATAAAAAAGATTCAAAAGTAATTATTCTTTCATAATTTTTTTTTTTAAATAATTAAGGTGACTATTTTAATAAAGGAAAGTATTGTAATTAGATTTCCCAATAATAAGAGATTTCCACTAAGTAGAAAAAATTCTCTATGAGATACTTTTGATACTTTAATACTTCTAGATAAATATGCTGATCCAATTAAAATCCCCACACCAATAATACAGAAGAGAAGAATAAATAATGGGTTGTAATCAAATAGTATGGGTTCAAAAAGAAATAAGTAGAGAATTGCAATAAACACAAGAGAATTAATGAATAATCCAAAGGTTAAAATGAACCCGTGTTTTTGCCACAATATTCCATTAACAATTGATAAGAGCAAAAAACTTGCGGAAAAACTTAAAATTAGATTAATAAAAACTTGATTTGTTAAATTAATTCCGACGAGAATATAATAGATGCCTATGGAAAATAAAATGTAAAGAGTGAGTGAAATGAATAGTTTGAATTTTTCATCCTTAATGTTGATAATTTTTTCAGTAATTCGCTTTTTCCACTTTTTACCATATCTATAGAAAATAGGCAAATCAGCAAAAATTATTACCGCAGCAATAACTCCAATATAAGCCAAATAATAAATCCAATCGGGTTTTAGAACAAATTCATCTATTTTTGATGGTGTATATGTTATATTTAGATATTTTTCTGGTAAATCTTTAGTGATTGTAATTTTATCAATTAAAAATAAATCACTATAATTTACAGATGAAAATTTTTTCATTGCCCAAGTTTCTAATGTTAATTTCGTAGTATTATCTCCTAAATTAACACCAATATCGACGATACTGAAATGATAAGTACTATTAAAATAGGCAGAATATGATACATTATACTCAGATATATTATATAGAGGTGCTCCAGCTCCGCCTGAAATAATTTGGATTGGATATTGTGGATTAATATAATTTGGGTCTTGGGAGTTATTAAATTCACCAGTATGATTAATTGGATAGGTTCTTTCGTAATAATGATTATGCCCCACGAACATTATATCAAGGTGATATTGCTCAAATAGAGGATACCAAGTTGTTTTTAAATCCCCTTGGTCAAGCCGATCTGGCATTGAGTTAAAAATTGGATGATGAAAAAAGGCAATCTTCCATAGGGAATAATTATCGGCTTCCATTTTCTTTAATTCGGTTTCGAGCCATTGTAAATTCATCGTTATATATGTTGTCAGCTCATTAGTGTCCAGCCCAACAAGAGAAATAGGGCCATAGTTAAATGAGTAATATGTAGAATCCCTCATATTTGAAGGCATAGGAATATTATCATACATAAGCGTTTGACTTGTAATAACAGACCATTCGTGATTACCAGCAATAAAATAGCTTTGATGGAATGCATTCATTTTTTTTGTGTCATTAAAATAATTATCCCATTGCTCCTGTATTGCTCCATCATATACGATATCGCCAGTATGAATGGTGAATGAAAAATTCTTTAATTGGGAAGCTTTTTGTGCAAGTATAGTTCTAGTATTTCTGTCTGTTCGACTATCACCCCATACTAAAAATCTAACAGTCGTATCATTTCTCTCCGGAGCCGTTTTAAAATTCATAATTTCACCTTTATAGGAAGAATTAGATTGAACCTGATAATTATATATGGTATTGGGCTTTAAATCAGTGAGTTCTGCAGAACATAAATATCCGGTTTGTAATGTGTAAATGGATGCTTCTTTTAAATTTCCTAAACTTTCTGTTTCTCCATAAAATATTATTGGTTCTGAGGGATATTCTTTTGTGTTCCAACTTATTACTGCCGTAGTTCTTGGGTCATTTATAACAGTTACTCTTTCTCCTGAAGGTTTGAGATCATCAGAAGCAATTCTTGTTTTACTATTATTTTGGAGGTATTCATTAGAAAGAGAATTATTAGGTTTTTCGATTAAAATATTCGTAAAGTAAGAAGAAGTAAATATAAAGATAAAAAGGAATATTAGAAAATAGATTTTTTTTCTGTTTTTTTTTAAATGATATATAATTTTTATCACTTGAAAGAAGATTTCATTAAAATTTATATGTAATAACCTGTAGAATCTTCTCCGGAATCCTCTCCAGGATCTGATTCATCATCTTCTTGATTGAAGTATTTATCAAGAAATCCTTTTAACATATCCTGAATATCTCCTTCCATATTTTTCAGATCTTTAAAATCAGAGGCGTCAATTTTAATTATACCTCCGCGTTTTAGAGGAATTATTCTACTTTTCTTTCTAAGTTCTTTTTCCTTTTTTTTAATATCAATTAATTCTTTCTGCATTAATTTTCGAAGTTCAACGCCTATTAATTCTTCTAAATACTCAGGATCCATTTCAGCCAAGTTTTCTGAGCCAAATTCTTTTTCTAATTTCGAAAATGCTTTTTGTTTTTTATATTCCGGAATTTGTTCGATAGAATTTAATGAAAGCATTTGAACTATCTTAAGCCAATCAATTTTAAATGTCCATTTTTTATTGTTTTGCATTAATGTAAGCTCGTGTCACGTAATTTAATTTTTAAATTAAAATTTAATTTCTTATGTAATTTAATATTTTTATCATTAAAATTTTTTATCTTTTAAAATATAAAGTTTTATTAAGGATTGGATGTTTAATTGCGACCATGGTATTGGTCAGTGGAAGAAAATAAACACAGAGCCGACCCTTTTAATTGGATAATTGAGGGGAAAATGGCTGTTTCTTGGTGGCCTGATGGAGAGGTTTTTCAGATCTATAAAAAGGAAGGCATAAAGGTAATTATTAATTGCAGTGAATTTAACAATTGCAACGATATCCCGGGCAATTTTCATTATTATCACATCAATATCCCGGATTTTGGATTGCCAACTAAATCCCAAATATTAAGATATATTGATATCACAGATAAACACGGCGAAAAGGGAGAAGCAATGGTTACGCACTGTGTGGCTGGCTGTGGTAGAACTGGTCAAATGATTATCGTGTGGGCATCAAAAAATGGTCAAATTCCAAAGGACGTAGATCCGGTAGAGTGGTTAAGAAAAAAAAGACCCTGCTCACTTGAAACCAAAAAACAAGAAGATTTCGCTAGAAAAATTCACAATTATTTTCAAAAATAAAAAGACCATAAAATAATCTATTGTTATGATATAAGGACCAATCCATAGTATATGGTGATAATATAGAGATATATTTCGATAATAACTGTTGCTAAAATACCAATTAGAATCATTTCCAGCGCAGGTTTAAGCCAATGTTTCTCAGAAAAAAAGCTTCTAAAAATACCTACTATGAATAATGCACTAAAGGACAAAATAGTTGCGATAATAAAGGAAATTGTTGCTATTGGTATAAAATATGGAATTACTGGCAGAATACCCCCTAAAACAAAAGCACATGCCATATATATTGCATTATTTACTGGATCTCTTTTTTGAGAATCTTCAAGTTGAAATTTTATTATTTTCTCCCAAAGATCTGGATTTGTTCTAAAAGAGTTCTCAATAGTTTCAATTTCTGTACTATTTAATCCAATTTTTTGGGAAAATTTTGCAAATTTTTCTTTACGTAGTGTTTCATTTTTATCATTCGAGGGTGATTTAATTAGATATTCATTTTTTGTTTTTGTTGAAGTAAATGCACCAAAACCCATTGAAATAGCACCTGCTGCTATCTCAGCTAATAACGTGATCAATAATAGAGTAGGATTGGAAAAAATAAGAATTGCAATTCCTGCAAGTAAAACATATGTAGAGATCAAACCGTCTTGAAACCCAAAAATAAAATTCCTAAAGGTATCTCCGCTTTCTGAGAACAATAACTTTTGGAATCGTATAGAAATTTTTTCTTTTATACTAATCAAATATTTTCTTAAGTATTTATAGATATAAAATAAACTGAAAGATTAAAAGGGGGGTAATTTAATAATTCTTTCTAAAGAAAACTAATGGAATACGCATTGGGGATTCCAAATAGTCCGAAAATAATATTTGTTAAAAAAATGCTTATAAAGTAAGCTGGCGGGAATGTGATTAAAAATAATATGAACACCCATTTTACAGAAAGTTTATTCTTTTCATAATATCTTAAGTATAAAATAAGGAATTCAGCTGTATAAGTTATACAGAGATTAGATATTATAGCTATGCCTCCTCCAATAACATAAAATATTGAATAAAAAGCGGTAATTCCTTCAACCACTTCAACGATTAAACCTGTTATTAAAATCTTTTTTATATTAATTTGAGATTTATCCCTATAATGAAGGAAAAGTCCTAAATACAAAAAACTTTCGAATACAATAAAATGAAGGATTGTTTGAATAATTTCAAAGATTAGAATTTCAAAAAAGGTTAATCCTGGTAATGAATTAAATGGAATCATGTTATTTTCTTCCTTTTAGGTAATTCATTTTATTATTAATTAAGTAATTAGTTTTAAATTTATTTAAAAGAATATTGAAATAAATTATTAAATAAATTCTTCAAAATAGGGTTATATTATGATCGAAAATCGTTCAGTAAATGAGAAGAGAGAACCTATATCAAATCCTGTTGTTTTATCACAGAGAAGAAAGGTTATCTTAGCCTTGATATTTATAATAGGAATACCCTTATCTTATCCAACCATTTTTCCTTTTGGGCTTATTTGTTCAGCAATTCTTTTATTCCAAAAAAATAAAAAGTCAAACATCGCTGGATTTATTTTAATAATTTCTCAAATAATCCAAATTTTAATCTTAGGACCAGCCTTAAAACTCTAAATAATGAATTTTAAAAAAAATTATATGAGGTAATAGTAAAAATGAATATGGATAGAGATAAAGTGTTGTTAATTGGGAAAATTTTTCTTATTATTTTCGCTCTTGGGCTCTGGACTTATTCATATATTGACTTCAATGTAATGTTCAATAATGATAAGGTAACATTATGGATTCATGGTCCTTCAATAGTAGAAGAGGATGAAGAATTTAGCTTGACTGTAGAAGCATGGGATATTTTTGAAAGATTAGCAGGGAGTTTTACGGGTGAGATCTCCTTTAGTATAGAATCGTATAATTTCACCACACTTGAAGGGATCAGTTCTGATCATACATTACCAGCTGACTATATATTCAGTTCTAATTTTATATGGAGTGGCATTTTGCCTGCTTATATAATACCTGGCGCTGATAATGGAAAAAAAAACGTT
>JABUBO010000674.1_pt1 | contig 11252 bp, 10 predicted proteins | sample 7240361 | NCBI WGS metagenome assembly JABUBO01 (sample SAMN07256346, study PRJNA390944) | subsurface metagenome | isolation source: Methane hydrate marine sediment | place: Pacific Ocean: Eastern North Pacific, ODP site
CGGGAAGATGAATTTTGTTATCTTATTAGTTATTAACAGTAAATAACAAACTATTCCAATATGGAAAGAGCTTTAAAGTTTTCAAGAACGGTAAGTTCAAAATTACAATATAAGATTAATATATCTATAATTTTTAATTATCTTCGTGAAAACGAGCCTATCTCAAGAGCAAAGATATCAAAGGATCTAAATATCAGTGCCCCTGCAGTATCAAGAGTTATAGATAAGCTTATTAATGATGGTTATGTTGTTGAAACAGAAAAAGCTGAAACAAAAAGTGGTAAAAAGCCTACTCTTCTTGAGATTAATAGCAGAAAAGGATTTGTAATAGGAATAGATTTAGGAAAAGAAAAGCTGAAAGTTGCTTTAACAAATTTAAATGGCAAGACAATCGAAAGATATAAAGGTTTTAAAATTTCAAATAATAAAGATATTGGTGAAAAATTAATTATAGAAATTAAAAGTATTTTAAATAAGTGGGGTAAAAAAAGTAATTTGGATAAAAATACATTAAAAGCAATTTGTGCAGGTGTTCCAGCAGATATTGATATAGAAACTGGAAGAATCATTGGCGCTCCCCTTTATGGAAATTGGAAGGATTTAAATTTAAAAGAAATTCTTGGCAGCGAATTTAATATCCCTGTGTATATAGAAAATGACGTTAATCTATCTGCCTTGGGAGAAAAACATTACGGGGAAGGAAAAAGTTTTAAAGATTTTATATTTGTAGAAATAAGCAATGGAATTGGGGCAGGAATAGTTATTGATAATCACTTGTTTAGAGGCTCGCTTGGATCTGCAGGTGAAGTTGGATTTACAATAATTAATGCTGACAATTTGGGTTTTAAAGTAAAAAATAAAGGTTTTTTAGAAAAATTTGCATCGGTAGAGCGCATCAAAAAGAAAGCAATAAGAGAAATCAGGAATGGTAGAAAAACTATTATCACTGAAATGGTAAAAAATGACATCGAAAAAATAGAACCTTACATGGTTTGTGAAGCAACAACCCGCGGCGATGAGCTTGCAAATAATATTATATGTGAGATGGTTATTTTTTTGTCCATTGGGATAATTAATTTAATTTTAATTATAAATCCCCAGATTATAGTTATAGGTGGAGATATATGTAACCTGCCTGAGGTAAATAGATTGTTTTTAGAACCGATTATAGAGAAGATTAGAAGTTCAATACCTTTTAAGATTCCAGAGATTAAATTATCTTTGCTTGGTGAAGATGCTGGGGTAGTGGGTGCTTCTTTCCAGGCAATAGAATCTCTACTAACGAATAAATTTCCTTACAAAATTGAACAGGAGGTATTGTCTTAAAAAGATGGATTATTCTTTAACCAAGGAAGCAAATAAAGTTATGATAGGAGGTGTATATGACAAAATAAATGAGATTTGTTCAGGTAGGGTTTAATGTTGTTAAAGCTAAAATCCCGGATAAATCTCAGAAAAGATTTTATTAAAAAATTATTTCAAAGGAGAGTGTAAAAAATGAAAAAGTTATTATTGTGGTTGTTAATAGTGTTGCTGACTGTATCTATGGTAGCAACTTTTTCACTTGCAGGATGTAAGGGAAAAGAAGTAGTAGAAGAAGTAGCAGTAGAAGAGCCGGTGGTAGAAGAGCCAGCAGTAGAAGAGCCGGTAGAAGAGAAAGTAGGTCCGTTCACCATTGGTATCTCCAATAGTTTTATAGGCTCTGAGTACCGTACGCAGATGATCTCGGTCTTGGAAGAGATAAATGCCGAGTTTATGGCGCAAGGACTTACTAATGAATTGGTAATCGAAAGTGAAGACACTGATGTAGCCGGACAGATCCGGCAGATTGAAACCCTGATCATGCGGGGTGTGGATGCAATTCTTATCAATCCAGGTGATGTTGAAGGTTTAAACCTTTCTCTGGAAGAAGCCGTGGATGAGGGCATCATAGTTTTTGCAGTTGACCAGGAGATAGGTGCCAGAGGCGTCTATAATGTGGCCATCAACCAGAAAGTATGGGCAATGACCAGCGCTGAATGGTTTGTAGAAGCCATCGGAGGGGAAGGCGACGTAGTGCTGATTGAAGGATTTGTAGGGCATCCTGCTAATGTAGCAAGAATGGAAGGTGTGGAAGAGGTCTTTGCCGACTATCCGGATATCAATGTAGTTGGCAGGGATACCGGCATGTGGGATCAGGCTACTGCACAGGGAGTTATGTCTTCATTCCTGGCTTCATTCCCTGATCTTGATGGTTACTGGACACAAGACGGCATGGCATTCGGTTCCTTGCAAGCAGTTATGGCTGCAGATGTGGATCCGTGGCCCATTGGAACCGGGGAAGCCAGGATGGATTTTATGCACCATTGGAATGAACTCCTGGAAACCCGTCCGGATTTTGAGACTATAGCTGTAGCCAATCCTCCGGGAGTAGCCGGAAGCGCATTGCGCATTGTTGTTGAAATGCTTAAAGGTGGCGAGATAGATGAAACCAAGCTCGAAGGGCCATGGGGCAATACATTCTATATGCCCATTCCATGTGTTGTAACACCTGATAACTTTGAAGAGGTTTATGCTAAGTATGCAGACTATCCAGGGTCTTATCTGCTGGACGGCATACTGACCCAGGAAGAAGTAATGCAGTTCTTCAAGTAAACTTATGGAAGAGGAAGAAATGAAGACAACTTCATTAAACAAGACTAAGAAAAAAGCGTCACTTTCGGCACAGAAGATTGTGAAGCGGTACGAAGGAGTAAAGGCACTATCGGATGGCAACTTGGATATCCGCTCAGGTGAAGTTGTGGCATTGTTTGGTGCAAATGGAAGCGGCAAAAGCACATTGGGAAAAATCATAACAGGAGCAGTTATCCCTGACGGGGGTAAGCTGCTCCTGGACAATAAGGAAGTGCATTTTTCTTCACCCCAGGCTGCTAATTTACAGGGGATAACCGCTGTCTACCAGGAGCTTAGCTTGGTTCCAGAGTTGACCATTGGAGAAAATATATGGTTAACCCACGAACCCTTAACTGCAACAGGGCAAATTAATACTAAAGAGGTGAGGGCCCGAACCGTAGAACTGCTTAATCTTTTTAGGGGAATGTTTCAGAATCCCTTGCGTGCCGACGTGCCCGTAAAAATGCTCCAGCCGGACGAAAGGCAGGTTGTTGAAATCCTGAAAGCGCTAAGCCATGACCCCAGGGTTTTAATCCTGGATGAAGCTACCGCCAGCCTTGACAGCCGGCAGGTTAACCGCCTTTTTGAACTGATTGCTGATTGGAAAGAAGAAGGAATGGCCATTGTGTTCATATCCCATATCATGGATGAAATTTTCAGGGTGGCAGACCGGGTTACAGTTTTGCGGAACGGGGTATCGGTAGGGCATAAAGCCATTGCTGACACTAATGAGCAAGAGCTGGTAAATCTTATGATTGGAGATGTTGCAGAAGTAAGGTCATCCGTGGATGAACAAAAGACTCCCAAAGACTTTAAAGAAGCAGAAGTATTTCTCAAAGTGCGTGATTTAAGGACCGGAACCCTAAACGATGTAAGCTTTGATGTTTATAAAAGTGAAGTGCTGGGGATTGGAGGGTTGCGCAGCCAGGGGCAAAGAGATTTGCTTTTATCCATATTTGGGGCTATTCCCTATTCCGGGCAGTTAATACTTTCAGGAGAAAAGGTGAGTTTCAGGCACCCCAGCCAAGCCATGAAAAAGGGTATCGCCCTTATACCCGGTGACCGTGCAACCGAAGGCCTGCTTATGATCCGCTCGGTCTTTGAGAATCTGCAGCTTCCTTCCTGGAGAAAATACGGTATGCTGCTAAGGATGAGCAAAGCAGTTCAGGATGCAAATAAGATTGCTGAAGACTTAAATCTGGTTATGTCGGGATTGGAAGCGCCGGCAAACAGCCTGAGCGGAGGCAATGCCCAAAAGATAGTAATTGGAAAATGGCTATTGAGAAATCCCAGGCTATTATTACTTGATGACCCCACTAAAGGAGTGGATGTGGGAACCAAAGCTGAATTTTATATGTTGCTATCCAGGCTAAGCGGTGAAGACACCACAGTACTTTTCTACAGTTCAGATGACGAAGAGCTGTTAGAGCTTTGTGACCGGGTGCTGGTATTCCAGAATGGGGAAGTTCGGACTGAATTAATTGGAGAAAAGCTAACCAGCGCCAACCTGGTAGAAGCAAGCATAGGGGTGTCCAAAAAAGGAGACAGTGGCCCATGAAAGGGTCACAGCTAAAAAACATTATAATAAAGCAGCCCTATATATTTGCCCTGTTTCTTTTGATTTTTATGATAGCAATTAATTTTTCTTTCCAGCCGAACTTGTTTGAGTTGAGGGTGCTAAACAGCAACCTGCGAGTGTTTTTTCCTTTAATGCTGTTAGCTGCCGGGCAGACCATTGTTATGATTGGAGGGGGGATAGATATATCAGTGGGGGCCATTGTATCCATGGTCAATGCCTGGCTGGTAACACAAATGTTCCCTGATTCAACTCCAACCCAGATGGCAATGGTAATAATGGCAGGGATAGGGATAGGGCTGTTAGCGGGAATATTTAATGGGGCAGTGATTGCCTATCTCCGCCTGCAGCCAATAGTTACCACTTATGCCACCATGTTTTTGTTTGGCGGTCTTGCTTTATTGATTCTACCTCAGCCGGGCGGCAGCATACCTACAGCACTATCCAGGTTTTACCGTTCGGGCACTTTCTTAGGCATACCTGTTGTAATTTACTTAGTAGCCCTTCTTTTGCTTTCATGGTTCTATTTGAAAAACCGCCGCTACTCCCGTTTTTTGTTTGCCACAGGCGGAAATGCGGAAGCGGCTTATGCCACCGGTGTGCCGGTTAACCGCATCCGTTTCTTCTCTTATGTAGTTTCCGGCCTGATGGCCGCTTTATCGGGTATTGTCCTTACTTTTCTGACCAGCTCAGGCGACCCTGGAATTGGCAGCGATATGACATTGGATTCCATCACTGCAGTAGTGGTAGGGGGCACACCGCTGACTGGAGGCCAGGGCAGCATTGCGGGTTCGGTCATCGGGGTTGCTATTTTAGTCATTATCCGCAATATTATCTCTTTTGCGGATGTTTCATCCTGGTGGAGGATGTTGGTAAATGCGGTAATAATTGTTATAGCGCTTGCCAGTCCCGGTTTGTATAGCCTTGCGAGGAGGAAGAGGCGATCATGAAAAGCAGAATCAAAATTTCTGGAACCCTTTTGGCATTTGCATTAGCCGTAGTGCTATTCCTGCTGAGCGGCTTGCTTCCGCATGGCTTCAGCAATGTTACACAGGCTTACAGGCAGGCTATACATATACTCAGGCTATCTTCGTTCCTGGGCATTATTGCTGCGGGTCAGACATTGGTAGTTATAAGCGGCTACGGGGGGATAGACCTCTCCGTTGGTTCTGTGGTTACCCTCTCGGCTGTTCTGACTTTCGGTACCGTAAATGGAAGAGATTCCATGATTCTTCCGGCACTGCTGCTGATATTGGCGGTGGGAGCTGGCATCGGTTTTGTGAATGGGATAGGAGTTACTTATTTAAAAATCTCTCCCTTAATAATGACTTTGGCTATGGCAGGAGTGGTCCAGGGGCTGGTTTTGGCAGTTACCCATGGTGTCCTAGTGGGGGGAATTTCCCCGCTTATGGGAAATATAATAGTAAAGCCCCTATTTCTGGGTATTCCCGGCACAGTTGTAATCTGGGTTCTGTTCAGCCTTGGCGTGTGGTTGCTTTTAGAGCGGACTTTTTATGGAAAGCAGTTATTTAGCATTGGCGCCAACCGTATAGCGGCGCACCTTTCAGGGGTACATGTAAACAGGGTAGTAGCGCTTACCTATACATTGGCAAGCATGATGACTGCTTTTGGCGGTTTTATGCTGGTTGGATACACTCAGATGATATTGATCAATCTGGGGGCTCCCTATTTGTTCCCTTCAATTGCTGCTGTGGCTATCGGAGGGACTCTTTTTACTGGTGGGAAAGGCAGCTATTTTGGAACCATGGCTGGAGCTATAATTCTTACCTTAATCACCAGTATTCTTACAACCATTCAGGTTCCCCATGCTATAAGACAGATAATACTGGGATTTATCTTATTGATAATACTTTCAGCCTATGGAAGGCAGCGGGCTCTGAGGCAATAGCGGCCATAATTAATGCCTGCCCGGATATGGTGTTTGGCAGAGGCAGGTACTGCATATTAGGTTATAGTGTATAAATTGCATTGATTGGACGGGGTGAGCATATGAGTTTTCCTAAAATTACGCGAAATGAACTAGCAAAGATGATCGATCATTCCCTTCTCAAACCCACAGTTACAAAAAATGAAACCATGGAAGGGATTAAAACAGCATTGCATTATAATGTAGCAGCCGTAACCGTAAAACCCTGTTATGTTCCATTGGCCGCTGAAATGTGCAGGGGCAGCGATGTGCTTGTGGATCCGGTAATTGATTTTCCGCACGGGTATGCGCCAACCAAAACAAAAGCCTTTGAGGCTAAACTGGCAGTAGAGCAGGGGGCCGGGGAAATCGACATGGTAATGAATCTGGGGGCATTCCTGGGCGGGGAATACGATTATGTTCGCAATGATATTGCTGCAGTGGTGGAGGCAGCCGGGGGTGCGCCGGTTAAGGTGATCTTTGAAACCCATTATTTTGATGATTATGGGCTTTTGCGAAAAGCATGCAGGCTAGCCGAAGAAGCTGGAGCCTCATTTGTTAAGACCAGCACCGGATTTGCCCCAAGCGGTTTCAACCTGCATCATTTAAAAGTTATGCGGGATGCGGTAAGCGGTAAAGTACAAGTGAAAGCTGCTCAGGGTGTCCGAAGCCTGGAGGATGCACTGGCTGTACGTGCTTTGGGCGTAAAGCGTTTCGGCGCTACCTGTACAGCCCAGATTATGGCTCAGTGGGATGAGGAATTCGGAAAAAAGCTGAAGCCCCATATATGGCTGTGGTGAGTAAAATATGAAGCCTGCAGTTAAAAAAATCTGATTTATGCTTTATAGCTGGAAACCACTTCTGGCTTTGCAGGAATGAAAATATCAAATGTTATATAAACAGTATGATTTTTACAACTTTACCAAAACAAATGAAATATCCACAAACTTAACCTTTTGATTAGGTTCAAAGGATTCAGGAGGCGAAAATGGTAAAAAAGATTAAAGTCGGCATATCGGGTGGAGGATTTGTAGGCAATGCGCATGTTGAAGCCCTGAGGCGGATTGGCGTGGAAGTGGTGGGGATTGCTGAAGCTACGTCGGAGCTTGCTAAACAGAAAGCGGATGCATTGGGCCTCCAGAAAGGCTACCAATCATTCGAAGACATGATAACTGATTCCCAAATCCAGTCTGTCCACATTGCCTCACCTAATTTTTTACATTACAGGCAGGTCAAAATGGCCCTGCTGGCACAGAAACATGTTATCTGTGAAAAGCCGCTGACCTTAAAATCCAGTGAATCTCTGGAATTATTAAAACTGGCTGTAGAGAAAAACCTGGTTAATGCGGTGAACCATAACATGCGTTTTTATCCCATGACACAGCAGGCGCGGGCCATGGTACAGAGCGGAAAGATAGGCAATGTTTACATCATCCAGGGCTCTTACCTCCAGGACTGGCTCCTGCTGGAAACAGACTGGAACTGGCGTTTGGAGCCTGAGCTGGGCGGAGATATGAGGGCAGTTGCCGATATAGGGTCCCACTGGCTGGATTTAATCACTTTTATTACAGGGAAGAAAGTGGTAGAAGTATTGGCTGATTTTAAGACATTTCTCCCTATCCGCAAAAAACCCTTAAAAGAAGTGGAAACATTCGCCGGCAAGCTTAAAAGCAGCATGGAATATGAAGAAAAGGAGATTAAGACTGAAGACTATGCTTCCATACTGCTGCATTTTGAAGGCGGCGCACATGGCGCTCTGACTGTTTCACAGGTCAGTGCGGGGCGCAAAAACCGCCTGTTTTTTGAGATTAGCGGGTCAAAGAGTTCGCTGGCCTGGGATTCGCAATGCCCCAATGAGCTTTGGGTGGGGCAGAGAAGCACTGCCAACCAGGTAATTCTAAAAGATCCTTCGCTGGTAATAGATGAAGTACGGAACTGTATTTCATTCCCCGGCGGGCATAATGAGGGATACCCGGACACTTTCAAGCAGCTCTACCGCGAGGTTTATAATTATATTGCCCGTGGTAACTTCAGCGCACTAAGGAATTTTCCCACATTTGAAGATGGTTATAGGGCGCTAAAGATGGTAGAGGCAGTAGGAAAGAGCGCCAGGGAAGGCAGCTGGGTAAAAATTGAATGATGGTTTTTTAAAATAAAATTTACAGCTTATATTTGGAAATTTCAATGTTTTGGAGGTAAAAATGAAATTAGGTTTACTGAGTACAGCGTTTCCGGAACTCTCATTGGAAGAACTGGCCAAATGGGCTTCAGATAGCGGATTTCAGATGCTGGAGGCTGCCTGCTGGCCGCCAGGAAAGGCGGAGCGCCGCTATGCGGGAGTTACCCATATAAATGTTGGTCAACTTGATGATGCAAAGGCTAAAGAAATTAAAACAACTTTGGCCAAATATGGCCTGGAGATTTCCTCGCTTGCATATTATCCTAATCCGCTGACTCCTGATGCCGGCCAGCGCAAAGAAGCCATAGGACACCTCAAAAAGGTGATTTCCGGGGCGCAAAAGCTTGGGGTCTCCATAGTAGGGACATTTGCAGGAAGGGATAAAGATAAGACGGTAGAGGAAAATTTTACAGAGTTTGAGAAAGTTTGGCCGCCTATTGTGGAGTTTGCTTCCCAACATAAGGTAAAGATTGCCATAGAGAACTGCCCCATGATATTTTCCAATGACGAGTGGCCTGGCGGTAATAACTTGGCCATCTCCCCCAAGATATGGAAAAAGATGTGGGAAATTATTCCAGACCAAAACTTTGGCCTAAACCTTGACCCCTCGCATCTTATCTTTCAGATGATTGATATAGAGAGGGTCATTTATGAATTTGCAGACCGCATATTCCACGTGCATGCCAAGGACCTCATGATTGACAGGGAAGGGCTTTATCAGAATGGCGTCCTTTCACTAGGAATGGGCTGGCAGGTTCCGCGCCTGCCGGGGCTGGGTGATGTGGATTGGCCAAAATTTTTCCGTGCATTGTATAAGGCGGGATACGATTATGCAATCAGTATTGAACATGAGGACAGGGCTTTTGAGGGAAGCGAGGAGCTGGTAAAGAGAGGTTTTTGCATTGCCCGCGATGTATTGAAACCCTATATATATTAGAAGGATTATGGAAATGCGGGATTTTCTGAAGCGCCAGCATTTAAGAAATTTAAGGAGGGAAAAATGCCAGAAAACATGGAAAAGCTTTATGAGCAAAGGCATAAAAGGTATGTGGCTGCACTTAATAATATGAAACCTGACAGAGTACCTATCAGGATTTTTACTGCTGAATTTGCGGCAAAATATGCAGGATATACATCACAGGAAATAACCCATCAATATGAAAAGGCTTTTAAAGCGGTCAGGAAATGTGCCAAAGATTTCCAATGGGATGCAACAGTTATAAATATGGTTTATGTATGGAGCGGGCTTGTGGACCACTTTGGCCAAAAGTATTATAAGGTGCCGGGAATTGAGCTGTCTCCGGATGTAGGCTTTCAATATTTTGAACCGTCTACAGAAGAAGAAGCATATATGAAAGAAGATGAGTACGGCCTTCTGATAGAGAGCCCCACCGAATTTTTAGCCAATGTATGGATGCCTAGGATTTCACCAAATTTGGTTCCGATTGGAGAGCCAAATACTTTCAGCAACAATATGGCCTGGCTAAAAGGCGGTATAGCTATGATGGATTATTTTGCAGCATGGGAGCAGGCAGTTAATCAATTAAAAACTGAATGCGGGACTGTTTCTGCAATTGCAGGAATATTAAAAGCGCCCTTTGATATTTTAGCCGACAAATTAAGGGGCTTTAGGCAGGTATCAATTGATGTATACAGGCAGCCAAAAAAAGTAGAAGCAGCTTGCGAAGCATTGACGCCTTACTTATTGCAGAATGCTAAAGTTACTTCTGACCCCACAAAACAGGTTCCGGTAACCGTCTGGCTGCACAGGGGAACAATGTTCTCCAAAGATATGTATGAAAGGTTTTTCTGGCCAACCATGAAGGAAATAATAGTAAAGCTGTGGCAAGAGGGGATACAAACCTTATGGTATGCAGAAGGAAATTGGGATAAGTGGCTGAGTTATACTGAAGAATTGCCAGAAAAATCCATTATATACCATGTAGATAAGGGAGACATATTTGAAGTCCATAAAAGATTGGGAGATAAATTTTGCATAAGCGGAGGCATACCTAATGATTTATTAGCATTCGGCAGCCCCGAAGAAGTGAAAGAATATGCAAAAAAAGTAATTGAGATTGTGGGCAAAGATGGCGGTTATGTTATTGATGCAGAAGCTATTGTGCAGAGTGATGCCCGAGCAGAGAATGTTAAAGCTATAACTGATGCAGTACTGGAATATGGGGAATATTAAAAAAATTAGCCAAATAGGGAGGATTATGATGCCAGAAGGAAAAGCAAAAGTTACCCCAGGGACCTTGATACCATGGGAACAGAGGGAAAAAGAATACAAGAAAATACTTGGAGATAAAAAAATAATAAAGGAAGAATGGGAAAGAATCGAAGTAATAGCCAATAGGTTTATCTGGGCTATCTTAACTGATTTTTAAAATTGCCCAAAGAAGGGAAAGGAAATCAAATGAGCGGAAATAGTGATATATATGAAGCATTGGTTAACCTGGATGAAGAAAAAGTAAAACAGCTGGTAAATGAGCATCTGGTTTCAGGTGTGGCTGCAGAAACTATAATGGAACAGCTGCAAAAGGCATTGATTGAAATTGGAAATCGTTTTGAAGAAGAAAAATACTATGTGCCAGACTTGCTCTATTCCGGGGCGATTATGAAAGAAGCCCTAAAAATCCTGGCTCCCAAAATGAAAGGCAAAAGTGTTTCGGCCAAAGGCAAGGTTGTAATGGGCACAGTATTTGGCGATATTCATGATATTGGCAAAGACCTGGTGGTTATGCTTCTGAGAAATTCCGGCTTTGAAGTCCTGGATTTGGGGGTAGATGTAGAGCCCCAGAGATTTGTTGAAGCCATCAAAGATAGCGGGGCCAAGGTTCTGGGGATGAGCTGCCTCCTAACCATATCTTTTAATGCTATTGCAAACACAGTCAAAGCCATAAAAGAAGCACCCA
>JABUBO010000675.1_pt1 | contig 11247 bp, 17 predicted proteins | sample 7240361 | NCBI WGS metagenome assembly JABUBO01 (sample SAMN07256346, study PRJNA390944) | subsurface metagenome | isolation source: Methane hydrate marine sediment | place: Pacific Ocean: Eastern North Pacific, ODP site
TTCAAGTTCTGATTTGGCACTGACAGCTCTCCAATAAATCCAACCACCAACAACCCTCTGGATTATAATACTCATCGTCGAGGTATTAAAGGCTATATCATCATGCAGCTTCATATTCTTCATTTCTTGTTCATCAATTTCTGCCATTTTTCTTCCCTTTAATTTTTAATTTCCATGCTCGCAATTATAATATACTGCTAAGAATTGTTAAGACTAAAGCAGGATAGTAGGAATGTGGTTTAGTCCTCTTCTGGCTCATCGTCCTTTTCCTCCGCAGATTGCTCTTCATGCAATTTATTAATTTGCTTCCATAATTGTTGGTGAATTTTACGTGATTCTTTTAGACATTTTGAATCAAATTTAGCAACAATACCCTTGCAATTAGACTGCAAATCTTCTGGACTTCCACTTCGTATCTCGTGGCCATAGACAATACAAGATGTTCGTAGTTGTTCAAAAAGTTCTTGCCAGAGCTTTTCATCATATTCACCCTTCAGTGCTTTACTAAGCATAAACAACTTAAAGTCTCGGTCTCTTAAAATAGGTTTCAATATAACTGACGACATTACCCACCCGATTATGCGTCCGGCCTTATCCTTTTGTTGCATGGCTATAATCTGAATAACCCATTCAGTGTTACCCTTAACAGCCCAGACAGAGTTGTCCTCTAATAATTGCACATCACCAAGTGCTCGAAGCTCTCTGCTAATGTAACTATAGACTTGATTTTTTATTTCATCTTCTTCAGCCGAAATTTCCAGTGTTACGGTGGTTGAGTATTTTCGGAGCTCGGACTTTTTGGAATTGGCAACAGCAAGTGAGATAAAAGCAGCGATTAGTAAAACCAAAGCGAATAATAGAAAAAACTTTTTCATTTTCTTTTCCTCTCAAAGATATGTTAGCAGATAAGAGCAAAGAACGTAAGTCAAAATGTGTTGCAACATTTTAGCTCCTTTCTGCGGGTCCAATCCCCGCTTAGTTAAAATTATAGAATAGCCGACCAGAGATTGTCAAGTCATAGTTTAAAAATAAATGTTGACTATATACCTGAGAGCCTGTAAACAAAAACCATTAAACCAGGAATCGAGAAAATGCAGGAGTCAAATATGGAAGCATTAATCGGCGTCGTAATTGGTGGTGTAATTGGATATGGTGCTGCTATAACCACTCTCCTTGTTGAGCATCGTCGCTGGAAAAAAGAGTTTAAGCTACAATATTTAATAACGGAACGAATACGACGAGAAGAACATTGTGATAAAATAAATGAACTTTTGAAAGAAGTTATAAGTGAGGGTTCATTTAATTTTGAATTTATAATAAAAATACTCATACGTCTCCCTGACGAATTAACAAACCTTATCACAAAAGCATGGAGAGAATCAGACCTTAGTGATGACAAAGGAAAACAAAAACTATACCGGAGCGTATCTCTCGTTTTAGGAACTTATCTTAGCAAAATAGATAAGCAAATTGAAGAATTAACACAATAGAGATTGCTGACAACTTAGTTATTAGCTAAATAATCACACCACGTCTAAAAACGCAGAAAACGTTATCTTTGTTTTGGAGGGAAGTTCGGTTCAGGTACAAAAACTGCTGCAAGAGCGATAGAAGCACTTGTGCTTACTCCTTCGATATCTGATTGTTTCTGGGCAGCTCTCCAATAAATCCAACCACCAACAACCCTCTGGATTGTAATATTCATCGTCGAGGTATTAAAGGCTATATCATCATGCAGCTTCATATCCATCATTTTTCGTTCTGTAATTTCTTCTGCCATTTTTCTATCCTTAAATTTTCAAATTTGGTCCTCGCTTCGCTATTTGCATTCTAATTTACCCATCTTACCACATTTTCAATCAAAAACGCAGGTACCTAAAAGCAAAAATAAAAAAAAAGCAAAATTTCTTTATTGCTTACCGTGTAGCGAGTTACAGCGATTACATACGTAGTCGCAAAGGGTGATTTTCGTATCAAATACGCAGGTAGGTCTAAGTATAGAGACATACGCATTGCGAAAAGAAAAAAAATTACGTTACTTCGCATTGCGTATTACGAAGGATCTTAAACTCGTTTTTTTTGATTTAGAAAAGAGCACGAATGGATGAAGTGGCATTAAAATACAAAATGAGAGAAAGAGGAATCGATTTAGTTAGTGCTGAAACAATCGAAGAAAAAGCCTTACTATTTGACCGTGCATTGAGGATAGTAATTCCACCAAAAGACATTTCCGACAATGTTACTTTTCGCAATATAAGCAACTGGCTCGTTAAAGAATGTAAAGCCCACCGTTTCGATGGGCATAGTATTTTTCGGCGTGTCCTGGATTTTGCACTTGAGGCATCCGGACCAAAGAGCCGGATACCGGCAGCGGTTTTCATGTCAATAATAAAAAAAGAGCTTAATTATAAACCCGGGTCGGTAAAAAATGGCTGAAAATAAATTCACAGTTACAGTTAACGGCCAGGAAGTTCAATTTATAGAGTGTTGCGATTGTGGTCTTGTTCACGAAGTTTATTATGACATATATGAGAACAAAATCGTTATTCATTTTGAGAGAGAAGAAGAAAGAACCGAGAAAGCCAGAATTAAGAGAGCGGGCGGCAAAGGAAAACTGATGTGTCAATTATTGGACGATGCAATAGCAAGAGACGGGGGAATGATAAATGTTAAATGACGAAGCCACAGAAATAGTCATAGCTGAGGTTATGAGAGAAATTCCTAACATTATGGAAGAAGAAAACCAATACACGTTAGCTAAAATAGAAAGCATGGGCGGTCCGAAAGCTTGCTACAAAGAAATATTAAAATCGGTTGCTTGCTTAGTGAAACTTTTAATTGACGTTAAAAAGTCAGAATAGGGGCGGCATACGCGGTTATTCTTGAGGAGCAAAAAATGGAAAATATCGAAAAGAAAACACAAAAATTATCAAAACGCCAAATAAACGTCCTCGATTGCCTGTTCACCGGCGAGCTTACACTTAACGAGATTCTGAAAAAGTGCAGGGTATCGCAAATTACTTACTATGAGTGGCTAAGTGACCCGTTTTTCCTGTCTGCTTTTGATAAGCAGATTGAATCAGCCAGATTAGTCCTTTCTGCAACGTTAGCAGCTTATTCTCAATCTGCGTTGTTAAGCTTAGTCAATTTGACGAGGTCGGAAAAGACAGAGACTGCCCGGAAGGCCTGCCTTGACATCGTGAAACTCGTGCAGGAAGAAAAAGACGAGCAAGACTCAAATCTCGACATTTCACCCGTTCCTAAGTTAGTCTTTGGGGGTAAACCGTTAACTCAAAAAGAAAGCTCAACTATTCTACAAGCTTTGGCAGAAGGGAGTAATTAAATGTTCGGAAGAAAGAAAGTAGAAAAACGAACAAGCCTAAAGGAGATTGCCGAGGCCGAGGACATCGGAGCTTTTAGAATCGACCGGGACGGTGCGGTAAAACTTATGGCTAACGAAATACTCGGCGTTCCAACGCACGTTCAAGTAGGGCATAAAAACGGTAATCCTTACGATAATAGAAGATGCAATTTATACATCATAGACCCTGAAAAGGAGTAACTTATGATTAGCGAGATATCCACTCCGCCAGAAGACGTTTCTGTAATAACTTTAACTCAAGGTTATCATGCGGAAGTTGATACAGACAATTTAAGATCATTGAGTTCGCATCGATGGTACGCTTCAGGCAGAGGGGGATTACTTTATGCAAGAAGAAAAGAGAAAGGTAAAACAGTTTATATGCATCGTGAAATTATGAATGCTCCGGACGGAATACAAATAGACCACATCAACGGAAATGGTCTTGATAACAGGCGAGCAAATCTTAGATTATGCACAACAGCACAAAATCAACATAATTCAACAAAAAGAGCAAATACATCTTCACGGTTTAAGGGAGTTGACCGGGATAGGAAAAAATGGAGAGCAAGAATATGTATCAACGGTGAAAAAATATGGATAGGTAGATACAAAAGCGAGTTTGAGGCGGCAGAGGCATACGACAAAAAAGCAGTAGAGCATTTCGGCGAGTTCGCAAATCTTAACTTTCCTTCCCAACAAAGCAAATTGATAAGCGAGAAAAAGCATAATGAAAATGCAAGACTTTCTGAATATGGCAATGCGCCGTAGTGGCGGTTCGCGAACTACCCCTACTGCTAAAGATTAATCCGGCGCGGCGGATAAAATCGGGAAAGTTTGAATTGCGTTTAGGGAAGTAATTGCTATAATTCGTATTGCGTATGTTATTCGTCGCTCGTCGCACGGGTCACGAGACACGGGTCACGAGCAACGAGAAAGCTGAGGAAAAAATTGAAATTCCAGGTTTTTAAGAACGGTAAGGTAGTTGACAAGTTTGCATTATGCGGCGCTTATCTTTTCAGCGGCGATGGAGTCGGTATCCGCCGAGCCCAGATTAGCTTTAAGAACGGTATTATCGAGTGTAAAAGGCCTAATCTGGAAACGGCAGGACTGGCTTTGCTGTGGCCTATAGACGGTTTTGGCAAGGTGCTTTTGCCAACAACGTGCCTGCCTGAAAGAGGGCGTCCGTATAATTTGAATGTGGAAATAACCCGTGCAAAGCTAATGCAAATCGTCAACAAGCGTGAGGACTGGTTGTTTTTTAACAACATAGAGGGCTTAGGAGATATTTGCAAAGAGGGCCAGGATTTATTTGTTCGTGCGATTCAAAATATTTCAGATGCGCCACAGTCGTCTAAACTGGCAGATGATTCACTTAAAAAAGCTATAGTTTTTTCTGAAAAGCTGGCAATAAAACAGGCAGAATCGCTTTTTGAGACGAGGGGCACAAGCCATGGTTTTGGCCGAGGCTGCCTTGGCTGCAGAGTGGACCCTATGGAGATTGATAATCCTATATATTTCGAGAAGCTTCTGGAATTGTTCGGGTCTGTAACGATTCCAATAAACTGGTCCCAAATAGAGTCTCACAAAGGCAGTTATGATTTTTCGACGATAGATGCATGTGTTGATGTGCTTGGTCAAGAGAAGTTGACGCTAAGCGCAGGGCCGTTGCTTTGTTTCTCAAAAGAGTATCTGCCCAAGTGGCTGCTTCGCAGCGGAGCGAGTTTTGAGAAGATTCGGGAAACTTCGTATCGATTTGTTTCGGAGATAGTCGCTCGCTATAGCGGGGTTGTTCGTGCGTGGTATGCCATAAGTGGTCTGAATGTGTTTAATCATTTTGGTTTCAGGTTCGAACAGATTTTGGAAATGACGCGTGCGGCTAATATGGCAGTGAAACAGGGCAGTGACAGGGCCTTGAAGATAATAGAAATCAGCAACCCGTGGGGCGAATATTATACGACGATACCGAACAGCATTCCGCCATTAGTGTATATGGATATGGTTGTACAGAGCGGGATTAATTTTGATGCGTTCGGGCTGCAAGTGCGGTTTGGCAAAAATCAATCGGGTATGCACGTTAGAGATATGATGCAAGTATCGGCAATTCTGGATTTGTTTGCGCCTATAGCCAAGCCCTTGTATGTAACTGATGTGGAAGTTCCAAGCCAAAATGGTGCCGGTTTACAGGCTGGGAAAGTTGCCGGCGTATGGCATGAGGAGTGGAACCAGTCGCGACAGGGGAGCTGGATAGAGCAGTTCTATAAAATAGCGCTCAGCAAGCCATTTGTTAACTCGGTAACATATTCGAACCTCACCGATACAGAGGACAGTGCCATAGCCAACAGCGGTTTGTTGACGGCCCAGCTCGAACCCAAAGAATCATATCAAATGTTGAAGAAACTGCACGATGGGATTTTCAGCCGATAAATAAATCTTGGCTTTTATAGTTCGACGGAGCGACACAAAAAAATATGAGAGAAGCCAGGCAAAAGAGTATTCAATCATTTGCGTTTGTTATTAGTGTGTGTGTGGCTGTTTGTTTTTCCCTGTGTTATGTTTCTGAGTTTGTCAGGTCTTCTCAAAGCTGTGAAATTGAATTAGAGAGCCGAATAAATCCAAACGATGCGCCTGTGGTGAGTTTGGTGAGGTTGCCCGGTATTGGTGTCTCACGAGCCGGGGCGATAGTGGCGTATCGCGAGAATTTCGGTGGAAAAGACGGTGGAAATCCAGCCTTTAGAAGTTGCAATGATTTGCAAAAAGTCAAGGGCATAGGCCCCAAAACGGTGCAGAATATAAGCGAGTGGCTGAGGTTCGAATAGAATATGACATACAGCGTGTTTAGCGGATAGGTAAAGAAGGAAATGAGCGAGTGGGAAGTTGACAAACCATTAGGGCAATGCTGCGGCACCGGCAGGAAAATCGAGTACGGCGAAGAATACTTCGGTGCTCTGGTAGAGATTGACGAAGGACTGCAACGGCGGGATTTTTGCGCTGATTACTGGGAGAGTGAAAAGCCGAATGTGTTTTGTTACTGGAGAAGCAAACTGCCGCACCCCGACCAGAAAAAGCAGATATTCGTTGATGACGAGATGCTGATGGCTTTTTTTGAGCGGCTGGAAAATGAGGCTGAGCAGGAGAAAGTAAATTTTCGATTTGTTTTGGCACTAATTTTGATGCGAAAAAGGCGGTTGAAATACGATGCTACGAGAGTCGAAAACGGAAAGGAAATCTGGCGTTTGAGGACAGTAGGCGAAAAGGAGATTGTCGAGGTGATAAATCCACATCTCGATGAGGAACAAGTCGAGCAGTTATCATCACAAATAGGTCAAATTTTACAGACGGATTTATAGAGAATGAATTATCAACATTACAACCTACGTTTATACTTTTATTTTGTTGTAGCGATACTGATTTTTGCCGGCTGTGCGCCCGAGATTCAGGAGCCGATAGAGGTCGTTCCGGGCAAAGAGTCTGTGGCTGAGGCGTTGTCTGTTCTGAAAGCACGTTCACAAAATGCAGTGCCGCTGAGAGCCAGGGGGCGGTGTCTTTTGCAGTATTATGATGCAGGCAAGAAAAAGCGTAAAAAAGAATCCCTTACGGTTTTAGTTTTGGTGAAACCGCCTGTTGAAATTTACCTGCAGGGTGATGCGACTCTTGTCCCCAAGGCTATAGTTCTCGGCTCGAATGAACGTGAGTTTTGGCTTGCATTAAGGCCAAAGGAAATCAGCACTTACTGGTGGGGCCAATGGTCCGAGCAGGATTCTTCCGAAGGACTTTTGATAAATCCCAAAACTTTATTTGAAGCACTTGGAGTTGCAGAGATAAAAGCGGAGGAGAATTGGTCTTTGTCGAATGAAGGCGCTTTTGATGTGCTTACAAGACGAGAGCGGGGGGTGGTAATCAAGAAAATATACATCTATAGCCGTGATTATCTGGTAAAAAAGATAGAGTATTTCGATTTACAGGGCAAGGCTATAGCTTATACAGAACTGGAGGGCTACCGAGAGGTATCTGATGGATTCTTTGTTCCTGCCTTGATAAAGATTATCGCATACGGGCAGAACAAGGGTAAAGATTCACTCAGTATTACTCTTGACCTTAAGTCTATAAAACCGAAGAAAATCACTGAGAGGCAACAGAAAGTCTTTGAACGCCCGCCGCCGCGAGACTTTAAGCGTGTTTTGGTAAACGAGGGGGGAAAGTGGATTGAACAACGACGGTGAATAAGAAGAACGGAGTTTGTATATGGCCAAGATGGGTTTAAGAGAAAGAATTAGGCAGGGTTTATTTTTGTTGGACGGGGCAATGGGAACCCAGTTGATTGCTCGCGGGATTAAAGTGGGTAAGTGCAACGATTATCTAAATGTCGAGTCGCCTGATGTTGTTTCTGATATTCACCGCAGCTATGTGGAGGCGGGTAGTGATGCAGTTATTACCAATACATTTGGTGCCAATAGGTATGTTTTGGGACGGCATGGATTTGCTGAAGAGACTATCAAAATAAATAAGGCAGGCGCTCAAATAGCTCGACGGGCAGCGGGGGAGGAAAAGTATGTATTGGGCGATATTGGGCCGAGCGGAGATTTCCTGAAGCCTTTGGGAGGCCTGAAACCGGAGGAATTGAAAGAAGCTTTTGCCCAGCAGGCGGAGGCGCTTTTGGCTGGCGGTGTGGATGGTTTTATAATCGAAACGATGACTGCTCTTGAGGAAGTAGCCGTTGCGATCGAAGCGGTGAAATCTGTCGGCGGGGGGGTGCCGGTGCTTGCGTCGATGTCTTTTGACAAGGCCGGCGATGGCTTTAAGACGATGATGGGTGTTGACATCGAAACGGCGGTTGCAAAAATAGTCTCATCAGGGGTTGACGCGGTAGGGTTTAATTGTGGCACACTGTCACTCGATGAATACGTGGAACTGGCGGAAAGGTTTGTTTCATCAGTGAAGACTTTGGAGCAGGGAACTATAATTTTTGCTGAGCCTAATGCAGGCAAGCCGGAATTAGTCGAAGACCATGCGGTTTACAAGGTATCGCCCGAGGATTTTGCGGCGGCGGCAGAGAAGATACATTCGGCCGGCGTGAACATCATCGGCGGCTGCTGTGGGACCGGCCCGGTACATATTGAAGCTGTGGCTAAAAGGCTGAAAGAGGGGTGATTTAGCGGATAAAGTTGAGATTAGTATTAAATAGGTAGAATGCAACAATATGCGTTATTGACGTACAATTATGATATTATACTTTCAATTTGCCGAAATGTATAATATTATTCTTACTGCGTAGGATAAGTTACGTTAAAGAAAGGTGGCTATAATGGCAAAAAAGACTTCAAAGGCAAAGTCTAAAAAAGCCGCGAAGAAAGTGGTAGAAAAACGAGAAAAGCTTCAGATTATTGAGAAGGGTAAGATTAATTTCGATTATATTAAGAGTAATCAGTTTCGAGTAGTTCATGTTGATGGTGCACATGGTGGCCTTACTCCGAATGCCCAGAGGATTCAGATGGCTCTGTTCAGCGAGAGAGCGCCCATCCCAAAAAGAGAAACGTACAAATTAGAAAAAGGGAGACTAGGTGGTAAGCTGATAACGAAGGAAGAAAGAGATGCGATTATTCGTGAGGTTGAAGTTGAAGCACTTATGGATTTGGAAACGGCAAAGAGAATCGCAGACTGGCTGAAGGATAAAATTAATGTAGCTGAAAAATTAGCTAATGAATTTAAGAAGAAATGAATCCACCACAACTATATACAATTACACCGGCATCTACCTCACAAAGAGGTAATCGTTACTTGTGGGAAAAGGTTGGCTTTAATCCAACCTCCGGTGTAGGTAATTACATTTTTTTTGGTAATCTGGAACTTGGTTCAAGTCAATGGGCATATTCCATTCCCCTCGTTGATATAGAATTGAAGCAAAGATTTAACAGCCTTTCGAGAAGGTGGAAGAGAGAAACGATACATTTTTCTCTAATTCAGCAAATGGTATTGCATTCAGCATATCAAGAAATAATTGGTCTCGGTCCACAGGCCATACCGCTTATTCTAAACGAGTTAAAAAAAGAACCTGATTTTTGGTTTTGGGCACTAAGGGCCTTAACTGGAGAGGATCCAACTACTAAAACAATTCGGGGTGACTTAGAAGCGATGACCAATGCATGGCTGAATTGGGGACGTAAGCATGCGTATATCTAATTCTGACGAGTTCTTTAGAAATTTTCCGCGTTTAAAGAAGACAACATTTACTGAAACTAGCCCAGCAGACCTAAGCTATAACTGTTTTGCTTGGGCGGTAGGAGAAAATAATCGCAGATGGGATCCCTTCTATCCTTGGTTTTGGCCTCAAGGTTGTCCACGAGAAGTCACAATTTCGGCGTTTGTCCAAGTCTTTGCCACATTAGGATATAAGCCTTGCAGCGACGGACGTCGTGAGACCGGGCATGAGAAAATTGTTTTGTACACACAAAAAAATATACCAACTCACGCAGCAAGGCAACTCAAAAATGGGCGCTGGAGCAGTAAACTTGGTAAGGACATTGATATTGAACACAAAGTTAGGGATTTGGAAGGCCGGTGTTATGGTAAGGTGACAATGTATTTTCGCCGTCCCAAGTAAAAAGTATTTTTATCATTACGTAGTTACAACATTCAAACGGTAATCAGGAATTTTGCGATTTGGTCGATGCTTTTTGCGGTGGCGCCCTGGTTTTTTCTGATAACCTCTCGGCCGTTTTTGGCAATTTCCTGGGCAAAGTTTGGTTCGCTGAGGCATTTTTGCATTGTTTGAAGCAATTCCTGTTTGTCTTTAACCATAATGGCACCGGTGTCGGCTAAAAGTGCGTCAACGGTTTGCTTGAAATTGAAGGCGTGTGGGCCGAATATAGTGCATTTGCCCAGAGCTGTGGCCTCGGCCATATCAGAGCCGCCCATTGGTACGAGAGACCGGCCAACGAAGATTATCGTTGCGAGTGAGTAAAACTTTCGCAAGTCACCCATCGTGTCGCCCAGGATTACCACCTGGTTATTGACTGGCGGTGGGGCGGTATTGTTTTTTATCTGGCTGTAGCGGATTAAGGGAAAACCAGTGCGCTCTATGAGCTGTGCAACTTCATCAAACCTTTCAGGTTTACGGGGTACAATTGCCAAACGCAGATTACTGAACTGATTTTGTTGTTTTAGATTCTGATAGACGTCAAGCAATATTTTTTCTTCATCATTTCCGGTTGCGCCTGCGACCCATAATCTTTCGTTGCCAATATTAAGTTGTTCTGCAAGGGCATCGCTACCTTCGACTTTGTCGGTGATTTGGGCGGTGTCGTATTTTAGTGAGCCGGTTACAATTACTTTTTCATCCGGGCAGCCGAGTTCTTTGAAACGCCGGGCGTATTGTTCGGTTTGGGTGAGAATAAGACTGATTTTTCCAAATATTTTCTTAGCGATAGGCTTTATTATTTTGTATCGGGCAAAACTTTTGTTACTCATTCGGCCATTGACCACAATGACGGGAACGTTTGACTGCTGTGCGATGTGAACAAAATTGGGCCAAACTTCCAATTCCATCAGCAGACAGATTGCCGGGCGAATATTGCTGAATGCGCGTCGCATTATCCAGGAGAAATCAAAGGGAAAATAGAAAACCTGGTGATTCTCACTAAAGAGGTTGGTCGCACGGGCAAAGCCGGTATCGGTGGTAGTGCTGATTATGATTTCGAAATCGCCGAATCTGTTTTCAAGCTCTTTAACAATTGTCTTGGCTGCGTTGACCTCGCCTACGCTTACGGCGTGGAGCCAGATACATTTTTTTGTGGGACTTCTGCGGGTGATTTTCCCCAAACGCTGGTCCCAGCCGGTCCGGTAGCGTTTGTGCCTGACGGCTCGATATACAACCACAGGGCTATAAG